>JGI12210J13797_10349196_pt1 | contig 14719 bp, 8 predicted proteins | sample ElkSlonscriptome_3_FD_13797 | JGI IMG/M metagenome (IMG submission 13797)
CTAAAGCGACAGGGATACACGACCGTCCGTCTATCGGAGCAGTGCAAGTTTCCCCATGTAACCTACTTCATCAATGGCATGCAGGGCGACGACAGTGCCCAAGGTGTCGCGGTACCGACAATTTCGGATGAGGAGATACTGGGTAATCCCGCCATGTCGATTACCCAGCTCGCCGGTGAACTGAAACGGTTGATGGCCGAGGAGACCGCCGGCCAAGTGTTGATCGTGAACGTGCCCAACCTCGATCAGGTTGGCCACCAGGGGAGTCTGGAGGCCGCTGCGCAGGCCGCGTCAGCGGTAGACGAGCTCGTCAAGAACGCGGTGGGCTCTTGGGCCAAGGTTCATGGCTGGCAAGTGCTTATTACCGCTGATCACGGTAACGCCGACGTCATGGTCGACGGCAAGGGTCGCCCCATGGGCTCACACTCGACCAGTCCGGTCCCGATGATCGCGATATCGCAAGATGGAAGAACAGTTGAGTGGCGAAAGAGGTTCGGTGATCTGAGCAACGTCGCCGCTAGCCTGCTTACACTGATCGGTACAGAATATCCTGAATCGATGAGCGAAAGCTTGATTGCACTACACTGAAGCCGTCGCATTGAACCGCGCCGATGTCCTAAGCAACCACTGCACCCGTCCCCATCTTCGGCTTCGATCATCAGTCCGTACACTTGATCTGATACGGCATAGCTCATTGTGCGCTTTTGTGGCTAAGCCGCATCTTGAGCGTCGTATGATACCTTCTGTTGGATTGGGTCGGCTGCTTCGAAGTCGAACTCCACATTCGCTGCCCCAAAAGCCCGGGCCAGGGTGCCGAGCGTCAGACGCGCCGAATTCTGTACTTCGGAACGCATTCTTAATACCAAGTCCTCGGCTTGCTTCGAAGCCTGCCGCTTCGCATCGTCGATTAAATCGTTTTTATCTTGGGCGGTGAAGTTGCCGCCGAACACCTTGCTGAGGAGGTCTGGCATCAATGCAGGCAGGAACTCCGATCTCTGCTCATCATAAATCGACAAGTCCGTGATGTGTGTGCGGTAAAAACACTTCGGCATCTTTAGCAGATATCCCGTCGCGTCCCCAATCGGCTCGATCTTGAACCGGGTGTCTTGCAGATCGTATCGGAACTCGATGTCGAAAGTGATGATCATAGCCATCTTCTTGGACGACATCATCCAATTGAGATACTTTCTACCCTTCGGTCCAAAAACATGCTTGTCTGCCGTTACGATCTGACTGGTGATGACCTTAAAGACCGAGAGTTCTCCGATGGCTCGCATTTCGTCGATCGATACTCGAATCGAGACGTTGGTGCGAGCCTTCGAGTTACTACGCCTCCGGAAGCGCAACAAGAGCAACACGACAAGTATCGTAAAAACTCCGATTCCAAAACCGCCAAGTAAGCTTTCCACAGTGACGCTCCGGACAAAGTGACATTCAATGAACGCTAACCGAACCAAGGGTCGGTTGCCAGGCACGGCTTACCTCGACCGCTGCGATACTGCCTATCGACGCTAGCTGAGGGCCAACATTTGGTCAAGCCATGCGGCTCATCCTGGGTCGAGTGCGTTAGCCATAGCTGGCAGCATCTAACAGATAACGCTTCTGATTAGGTAAGCCGAGCGGCGTTTCCGGCCCCACTATTCTGTCTTAGGCGGGATCGTCTCTTGGCGCTCTGTCAACAGCGGGAACATTGCTTCGGAGATACTCAGCCCCATGCCCGCTAGATATAGGGCAATGGCTGACGCTAGACTGATGTTGAACAGCAGTACGCCCGTAAATATCGCGGCGGTCGGTATTGCGCTGCAGAGAACAGCTGTTTTGAAGTTATTGTCTAGGCGCTTTGCTAATGCAATAAGCTCGAGCAGTTGGCTCAGGTCTTTCTTCAGCAGTACGATCTGAGCAGTGTCTACGGCAATCGTGGACGCCCCGCGAAGCGAAACGGATACTTCCGCCTGCTTGAGTGCAATCGTATCGTTGATCCCGTCCCCCACGTAGCAGACCACGTGCCCCGCCTCTTGCATCTTCGCGATCAACTGGCCCTTGTCCCATGGCAGTGTTTCGGCGAAATACTGCTCGATGCCGAGCTCGTCGGCCAGATGCTGCGTCGGCTGGGCGTTATCGCCCGAGATGATGCAGACCCGACAGCCGAGATCATGCAGCGCGGCGACGGTCTTAGTGGCGTCTTTCCTTAAGCCCGCGTGCACCGCGATTGCTCCGACCACCTTCTCTTCGAGGGCAAGATAGATCACGGAGTATCCAAATTCTCGAGACTGGTCGTCGAGCTGGTGCAACACCTGCGGGATTGGCAGACCAATTTGCTGCATGAAACGGGCGCTGCCGACATTGATGGTTTTTGCACCCGACATCCCTGTGATCCCAAGACCCGCTTGCAAGGCGCTGCGCCGGATCGCCGGGATTTCGATTCCTGCTTCCTGCGCCGCGGCTACGATCGCGAGCGCGATCGGATGGGACTGTTTCTGCTCTGCGGCGGCGGCATAGCGCAGCACGTCGTCTCGACTCAAGCCGGCGCACGAATGGACATCGACAATCTGCGGAACGTCGGTGGTCAGCGTGCCGGTCTTGTCGAAGACAAAGGTGTCGACATGGCGCAGTACCTCCAGCGCGCGGCCATCCTTGACGAGAATATCGTGTCGGAGGGCGATCGTTAGAAAGTTCAGTACGCTCAGCGGGCCTGCGGCGAAAAGTGCGTCGTCGAGTGGCGCCCAGGCGATGGCTAACCCTCTGCTCGGTCCCCAGAATAGGCCGGTGACCGATGCTAGGATAAATAATGGCAGCGCCGTTCGGTCCGAGGCATCCGTTCCGCGAAGCTCCAGCGTATCAGTGAAATGCGTCATTCCATTGAGTATTCTTGCGCTTTGGTCCGCGATCGTCTCCTCCCCAGTTCTTGCCACACGAACCTGAATACACCCGTCCAATAAGAGCGTGGTTGCAAGGACCGTGTCTCCTGGGCGCTTTTCGATCGCTTTGGCTTCGCCTGTCAACAGGCGCTGGTCGACGAGTGCATCACCGTCGACAATAATTCCATCAACCGGGATAGTCTCGCCGCCACCGATTAACACGACATCGCCAACTAAAAGATTCTTGACCGCCGCCTCAAGTGCCACAGGTCCACGCTGAACCCGAACAAATTGGCTCGATGTGGCTGAGAAGGCTTGCGCTAACCGCTCGCTAGCATGCCACTTCGCTTTTGCGACATTGTTGAGCGCAAAATAGATCACCCAATACGCGGTCGCAACGGCGAGAAAATGCCCAGTGAGGATTGTTCCTGGCAAGATGATCGATTCTAGTACGATACTCGTAAAGCGTTTGCGGCGAGCGAGATCATGGTAAGCGCGGGTCGCGACAGGCCAGAACAGGTAGAGTATTCCGGCAAGACCTACGAAAGTGAAGGGGGCATAAAAAAAGCGTCCGGCAATCGTGAACCCCAAGGTTGCGGTGGCGACAGGATAATTTTCGTCCCCGCGGTTTGCCGTCTGGACCAGTGGACGGGGATCCGTAGCGGAGAAGGCGGGGGTCACTTTTTTCAGTCGCCGCACCCGATCCTTGGCGCGTCGGTTACGCGCTGCAATGCCCGAGTACAGTAAACCGCCCGTAAACAGCCCAGCAGCGGCGATCAATGTTGCCCCCGTCGTGAGAGGGGGCTTCTGGGAATCGGAGTCTTCATCGACGATGGACGGTCACTTTGAATATCTCGGGTTGCCTTGGCGATTCGCATGGCCGTCGTCCGAGCTAGGCCAGCGATCGAGCAGCGTCCCTGTTATACAGGACTCGACTCCATGATGGCGAGACGGAAGGCCGCGACACCCCCATAGGATGCATCGTCTAGGGCCCCTCTGCGATGAGAAGATTGCTGAGAATCCTCCATTTCCGTGAGGATTCTAGCCCTTAGGATGCGGGAAACCGGCTGTGGCGACTCAGGCTAGGCGTCCAACCGACTGCTGATATGTATATCCGGAGGGGGTCGAAACGCCGAAAACTGATCTGCGATGGGCATAGGGCAACATCCGAGACAAATTCCGTCGACCTGATGGACGCGTTAGGCGGTAGATGTAGGCTCCTGAGGGAGTCTGGCTCGGCCATTGCTGTCGCCTTTCTCACTGAACGCCGAGTCGCTTGCGTTGACGGTTGGCAAGTTGCGCTGTTCATTGTTCACAGCAATTGCGCGAGCATCTCGGCAATATCCACCATCCGGTTCACGTAGCCCCATTCGTTGTCGTACCAAGCGTAGATCTTCACCTGGGTGCCGTTGATGACCATGGTCGAGAGGGCGTCGACAATCGACGAGCGCGGGTCGTTGAGGTAGTCGACCGAGACCAGCGGGCGTTCTTCGTAGCCGAGGATGCCGGCGAGCTCGCCGTCGGCAGCCGTCTTGAGCAACGCATTGATCTCCTCGGCGCTGATCGGACGCTCGGCTTCGAACACGAAGTCGGTCAGCGAGGCATTGAGCAACGGGACGCGCACCGCGTGGCCGTTGAGCTTGCCTTCCAGCTCCGGGAAGATTTTGGTGATGGCCTTGGCGCTACCGGTGGTGGTCGGGATCAGCGATTGGCCGCAGGCGCGCGCGCGGCGCCGATCCTTGTGGCCGATATCGACGATGCGTTGGGTGTTGGTGATGTTGTGGATCGTGGTCATGCAGCCGTGGCGGATGCCGACCTGTTCATGCATAACCTTGACCACCGGCGCCAGGCAGTTCGTGGTGCAGGAGGCGGCCGTAACGATGCGATGCTCGGCCGGATCGTAGCGGTCTTGGTTGACGCCGTAAACGATGTCGAGCGCGCCCTTGGTCGGCGCGGCGACCAGGACCTTCTCGACTCCCTGCTGAAGGTAGCCTTCGAGCAGCTCCGGCTGCTTGTGGTGTTTCCCGGTGGCCTCGATCACGATGTCGCAGTCGGACCAGTCGCCCTCGGCGATGGTCTCTTGGCTGCTGTACCCGAGCGCGTGCTCGCCGATTATGAGCTTGTCGGCGTGGCCGCTGCATTCCCGGTTCCAGCGCCCGTGAACCGAGTCGAACTGCATCAGGTGCGCCGAGCCCGCCGCGTCGCAGCCGATCTCGTTGATGCGCGCGAACTCGAGTGCCGGAGCGTCGTTGTTGGGCTGGGCCGCCGCCCGGTCGAGCGCCGCGCGCAGCGCGAGCCTTCCCATGCGGCCGAAGCCGTTGATACCGACATGTATGGTCAAGGTTCTGACTCCTCTTGCTGAATGCCAAGCGGGAAAATATCCAGTGCGGCCGCGGCTCCTGCATGCTCTTCGAAAGCTCGCCTGCAACCGCGAGCCCTGGCGCATCGGCGCGTCACGACATCCCCGCCAGACCTTGCCGTGGGCATTTTCGCGTTGCTCCTCGTTGCAATCTCCGAAGCCGCTAAGGCTCACCTGATCTCAGGATACAAACGAGAAAAGCAGGATACTGCAACGGGCCTTAGAGGCACTGGGGTATCGATAACCTCCGTCACCTTCTCATCGCATCTTGACCGTTCCGCGAGCCCCCATTAGGCTCGGTCAGAGTAGCTCCTTGAGGCGCAGGGGCGGCTGAAGTTTCTTTCCCCCGGGCCACCCATGGGTCGTTTTGCCAGCGCGACGGCTCAGCGCTGCACTGGCTTGGTCCTGGGTCGCCGGAAATGCCCACGCCGTGTCGACCAGAAGCCTCCGTTGGCCGAGATTGCCCGAGGAGCTCTCACTTACATGATTCCGAGCCTATGGTTTATTGCCGCTGCAAGCGGGCCGTTCATCGCGGTCGCCGTACGCAAGCGCAAGCCGCGGTATCCCCACTTATCGCAGTCACATCGCAACTGGCGTCGGCCCCGATGTCTCGCTGGCGTAATACGCGCGCTACTCGACGACAGAAGGGGGGAGCTTCGGCGCAGCCTTGAAAGCAGCTCCTTCGATCGCGACAGGGAAGCGGATAAAGAGTCCCGTCGTCAACAGTTGAATTTGGGTGTTGCCGTTGGGGGCCTGCTGCTGGCGAGTGGTGGCGTCCTTATCGCTCCAATACTCCTGTTGCCGAGCATTCTGTGTATCCTCTACGTGTCACGCGTTTTCTTTCAGGACGTGCATCGGATTTGGCGCGAGGAGCGGCGCCTCGATTATCGTATTATCTGGGCGGCAACAGTGCTCCTCGCCCTGAGTGCCGGCTTCGTCTGGACTGCGGCTTTTGCGTTGTTGTTGCGCACCTTGAACGGCTATCTGGTCGCGCTGACCGAGGTTCGGTCGAAACAGGAGCTTTCTCACCTGTTCAGTGCAAACATGCGTTCGGCCTGGCGGCTCGTGGATGGAGCTGAGCTGGAAACGCCGATCGACGCGATCAAAGCAGGGGATCTCGTCGTCGTTCAAGCGGGCCAAACGGTACCTGTCGATGGGATCATCGAGGGTGGAGCAGCGTTACTCGATCAGCACATGCTGACTGGCGAGGCCGAGCCTGCGGAAAGAACTGTGGGAGACAGAGTGCTCGCCGTTACGCTGCTTCTGGCGGGACGCATCGTCGTTCGCGTGCAAAGGACAGGGAACGACACGCTGTCGTCGGATATCGTCAAGGTGCTTGGTCAAACCTCGGACTTCAAGCGGACTCTGCAGTCCCGCACCGACCGTTGGCTGAACCTCATGGCCGTCCCGGTGATGGGGCTTGGTCTCATGGCACTGCCCGCCGCAGGCGCCAGTGGGGCAATCGCCGTTCTCTGGTATTACCCGGGTGGCCGGATGCTCGTCTACGGCCCGCTGAGCATGCTGAGCTACCTGCAGTTGGCTGCTCGGCGCGGCATTCTCGTCAAAGACGGACGTGCCTTAGAGGTATTGCAACAGGTCGATGCCTTCGTCTTTGACAAGACCGGAACGCTGACCGAGGAGCAGCCGCAAGTCGCTTCAGTCGAGGCTCGGGAAGGTCACGACGCCCACACAGTCCTCGCCTACGCGGCCGCGGCAGAGGCCCGACATGAGCACCCGATCGCACGTGCGATCCGGGACGCGGCGCTCGAATGGGGCTGCGCCCATTCGATTCAGGCGGCGCCGGCGGTCAAGGTTGGTTTCGGCATCAAGGCCGAGGTCGGGGGCGTCACCGTTCGCGTCGGCAGTGCCAAGTACCTGGCCTCGGAGGACGTTTCGACTGAGCTCGATCTGGAGGCGCTGCAGCGTGCAATCCGCGACAAGGGACACTCGCTTGTACTGGTGGCCTTTGATGACCGGATCGTCGGGATGATCGAACTCGAGCCGCGTCTGAGACCCGACACGGCCAACGTGATCAGGGGGCTCCGGGAGCGCGGTATGCACACCGTCATGATCTCCGGGGATGAAGCCGGAGCAACGGCGCGACTGGCCGAGGCGCTCGGGATCGATCGATACTACGCCGAGATTCTTCCGCAAGAAAAGGCTCAACTGGTCAAGAATCTGCAAGCCGAGGGCAGAAAGGTCTGCTTCGTCGGCGATGGTATCAACGACGCCATCGCGCTCAAGTGTGCCGATGTCGCAATCTCCCTCCGCGGCGCCACGACCCTAGCGACCGATACGGCCCAGATCGTACTGATGGACGGAGATCTACAGGCCGTACCCGAGTTGATGCGGCTCGCCGATGCGTTCGCCGCCAACATGCGCCTCAATCTGGCAGCCTCCTTGTTGCCCGCTACCGTCGGCGTGTTAGGTACCTTCGCTTTCGGATGGGGCCTACCCCTGTGCATACTGCTGGTTCAAGCCAGCACCCCGGTTGGTCTCTACAATGCTGTCAGACCGATCATTGGTGAACGGCAACGCAGCACTCCGGTCGCGAAGGAGAAACTAGCTGCAGGCCAAGAAAAACAATGGAGACGCCCCCGTTTTTCTAAGGGCAGAAAATCCAACCAACCCGACAACGCCAGCTCGCTGGGTAGGCAATGATCGAGACCGAATGCCTCCGCGGCACCCGGGGTGGTTGTCAGAGCACCTGTGTTCCGCAGCAATGCGGCAAACACGACTAGGCTGGCGGTGGGGGCAAGTCCGCTATCCTCTGCGCCATGCGAAGAAGCGTTCCGCAAGCCGCAATGCCGCCTCGGGCTTGCGGGCCTGTCTCCATTCGCCGGCTGCGAACCGGTTGGCCTCGTTCATGGTCGGGTAAATGTGGATGGTGCCGAGGATCTTGTTCAGGCCCAGGCCGTGCTTCATCGCCAAGATGAGCTCGGCGATCAGCTCGCCGGCGTGGGCGCCGACGATGGTGGCACCGAGGATGCGGTCCTTGCCGGGCTCGGTCAGGATCTTGACGAAGCCTGAGTCGGCACTATCGGCGATCGCCCGATCGAGGTCGTCGATCCCGTAGCGGGTGACCTCATAATCGATCCCCTGCGCCTTGGCCTCGGTCTCGCTCAGGCCGACCCGGGCGACCTCGGGCTCGGTGAAGATGGCCCAGGGGATCACGCGGTAGTCGGCGCGAATCGACCAGAAGGGCGCAAGCAGGGCGTTGATCGCGGCGAACCAGGCCTGATGCGCGGCCACATGGGTGAACTGGTAGGGGCCTGCGACGTCGCCGCAGACCAGGATGTTGGGAAAGTTGGTACGCAGGAGCGGGTCGGTCTCGATCATGCCGCGGTCACTGACCCGGACGCCCACCTCTTCAAGGCCGAATCCGCGCGTGCGTGCTTTGCGTCCGAGCGCGATCAGCACGCGGTCGAACTCGAAGGTGACCTCGTCGCGCTCGCGCTCGCAGATGACCCGGCCCCCATCGCCGACCGCCTCGAAGCGCTTGGCCTGGTGGCCGGTGGCCAGACGCAGCCCCTCCTGCTCCAGGCGCTGCATTAGGAGGTCGCTGGCGTCCGGGTCCTCGCGCGGCAGCAGCCGCTCGGCCATCTCGATCACCGTGACCTTGGCGCCCAGCCGGGCGAATGCCTGGGCGAGCTCCGCGCCGATTGGTCCGCCACCGAGCACAGCCAGTCGCTCTGGAAGGGCGTTGAGCGCCCAGACGGTATCGCTCGTCAGGTAGTCGATGTCGGCCAGGCCCTCGATCGGCGGTACCAGCGGCTCGGCCCCGGTCGCCAAGATGATGCTGCGCGCGGTCTTGGTCTCGCCATTGACCTCGACCGCCCAGGGCGAGACCAGCTGGCCTTCGCCTTCGATGACGTCGGCGCCCATGCTGCGATAACGCTCCGGCGAATCGTGCGGCTCGATCTTGCGGATGACGTCGTGCACCCGCTGCATGACGTCGGCCAGCGAGAAATCGGCGCTCATCGAGCGGATGCCGAAGCGCTCGGAGTCGCGCGCTTGCTGCACCAGGCGGGCGGTGCGCAATAGCGCCTTGGACGGCACGCAGCCGGTATTCAGGCAATCGCCGCCCATCCTGTGCTTCTCGATCAGGGCGACCTTGGCCTTGACCGTCGCACCGATAGCGGCTGCAACGAGTCCAGCTGAGCCTGCACCCAGCACGATGAGGTTGTAGTCGAAGGACTTCGGCTTCGCGTGCCCCGCGTAGACCTTGCGGTTGCTCAGGATGCGCAGCAACAAGCGCAGGAGCAGCGGCAGCAGTCCCAGCAGTGCGAAGGCGCCGATGAGTCCGGGCGAGAGGATGTCGCTAGTCGATTCGATCTGACCGAGCTGGGTGCCGGCGTTGACGTAGACGAGGGTGGCCGGGAGCATGCCGACCTGGCTGACCCAGTAGTAGGTCCAGGTGCGGATCGGGGTCAGCGCCATGACCAGGTTGATGACCCAGAAGGGGAACACCGGCACCAGCCTCAGTGCCAGCAGATAGAAGGCGCCGTCCTTCTCCACCCCGGCGTTGACCGCGCGCAGGCGTTTTCTGAACCGTTTCTGGATGCTGTCGCGAAACAGCAAGCGCGCGGCCAGAAAAACCAGGGTGGCCCCGATGCTGGACGCGAACGAGACGGCGACGGTTCCGGTGACGAGTCCGAACAAGGCGCCGCCGGCCAGCGTCAGGATCGCCGCGCCGGGCAGCGAGAGCGCGGCCATCAAGATGTAGACCGCCATATAGGCAGCGAGCATGCCCCAGAAATGCTGCTCGGTGAATGTCAGTAGCTGGTCGCGGCGCGCTCGGAGCTCGCCGAGACTGATGTACTGGCCTAGGTCGAGCCAGAAATAGCTACCGATCAGCAGGACGATGCCGACGAGAATCAGGGCTCGGGTGACGGTGGGTCGCATATCTCGATCCAATAGCTTGGCGTTGGGGCGGCACTCGTTCCGGAAGACCGTTGCGTGGTGCTGAGCCTGTTTGACGTTATGTATCTGGACCGGTATCGGTAAGCCGATATTGCAAGCAATCCAGACGCCCCGCGGCGCTCAAGATCACGACTCCTAACGCTGCATTAATAGTGCGAGCCCCGTGATCAGACGGCTTGCTGGTCGGCACTGCTGTGCTCAAGCCTTTCGCTGATTGAAGAGACCGGTTAGACGACCACCCGCAACGGCTCTAGCGCATCGCCTCGGGCCTCAACCCGCCCAATCACGGCGGCTTGCGGGTAACCTGACTGCCGCAGCGCCCGAACGCAGGCATCGGCTTGCTCGCCCGGTACGCCAGCGAGTAGCCCACCGGCAGTCTGGGGATCGAACAGCAGCGGAAACCGCGGGTGCCTATTCGCTTGCTCCAGATTGGCCACAGCGCGGCGCAGGCGCAGGTTCTGGGGCTGCAGCGAGGACAGGATGCCGGCGGCGACGGTCGCTGCGGCGCCATCGAGCAGGGGCACCGCCTCGAGCTGCACGACCGCATCGACATTCGAGGCCTTGGTCATCTCGAGCAGGTGACCCAGCAGCCCGAAGCCGGTGACATCGGTGCAGGCGCTGGCCCCGAACCGGCGCAGGCAGGCGCCGGCCTCCTGATTGCTCAGGCACATCGCGCTGATCGCCTCGTCGATCCAGCGGCCGCGGGCCCGACCGCGCATGTCGGCGGCGAACAGGGTCCCGGTGCCGATGGGCTTGGTGAGGATCAGCGCATCGCCCTCGCCAAGACCGCCTTTGCGCCAGAGGGCCTCCAGGTCGGCCAGGCCATTGACCGTCAGGCCGAAGGCTAGCTCCGCGCCTTCGCTAGAGTGTCCGCCGGCGAGCACCGCGCCGGCGGGCTCGAGCATGCTCAGCGCCCCGGCCAGCAGTTCGTAGAGGGCTTCCTCGACCACGCGCTCGCGTGCATAGGGCACCGTGGCGATGGCGAGCGCCGACTGCGGCTCGGCACCCATCGCGAACAGATCGCCCAGCGCATGATTGGCGGAGACCCGCCCCAAGAGGTAGGCGTCATCAAGGAAGGCGCGGAAGTAATCGACGCTCTGCACCAGCGCTCGCCCTGGGGGCACCGAGAGCACCGTGGCATCATCCGGGGCATCGATGCCAATGAGCACATCGTCGCGCCGGCTCACCGGCAGGCGCTGCATGACGCGCGTGAGCACGGTGCTCCCGACCTTGGCACCGCAGCCGCCACAGCGCATCGCTAGCGTCGACAGCTCACGGATTGCCTCTGCGTCGGCGAGACCCGTGGTGAAGGATGCTGGTGCTTCGGTGGTCATCGCCGGAAGCTCGTTGAAGCGCTTCATGAAGCGGCGGTCGATCCAGTCTTTCAGCCGCCATAGGGTCGCCCCCTCCATCGACCAGTTACCGCGGGAGGCGACCGCATAGCGATCGCCGGTGCTGATCAGACCGAGGAATTGGCGCTGCGGCCGGTAGCGGCGCAGGCGTCGACCGGTGGCGGCGCGGCGCAGGTTCGCCGTCAGCACGGGCCCCTGGCGCACCGCGAAGACGCCGGATTTAGGGCGCGGATCGGGGAGCGCGGCAATATCGCCGGCGGCGAAGATCTGCGGATGCGAGAGGGACTGCAGGTACGGATTGACCTGGATGAAGCCATTCGCATCCACCTGCAGGCCGGCCTCGCCGGGCCAGGCCGGTGCGGAGGCGGAGGTCACGAAGAAGATCGCATCGGCCACGACGTCCGGCTGACCTTCGGCACTCAGTATCCCCTCGCCAACCCGGTCGACGCGATGATCGGTGCGGACCAGGATGCCGCGCTCTCCGAGCACCCGCACAAAGCGGCGACGGACGCCGGCATTGTGGCCGGGCAGGATCTCGGGCCCCTGGGTGAGCAAGACATAGTCCAGCCGCTCGGGATCATCGCCGCGCTCGCTGAGCAGCCGTTGCAGCCGGTACTGGGTAGCTAGGGCCAGCTCCACCCCGCCGGCACCGCCACCGACCACGGCGATACGGAAACGCCCTCGGCTTGCGACCACCCGCTGGATCAGTCCCTCCCAGCCGCGCAGGAGGCGATCGATGGGCTTGACCGGCAGCGTATGCTCGGCCGCTCCGGGGATCTGCCGAGTCGTCGGCCGCGAGCCGGTATTGATCGACAGCAGATCGAAATGCACCGGTGGCCGGCCGCTTACCCGAAGCTGTTGCTGGTCCAGATCCAAGCTCTCCACCTCGCCGTGGTAGAGCCTCGCCCCGGCAAAGCGGGAGAGCGGACCCAGGTCGATGTGGCAGGCGTCGAAGTCGTAGTGACCGGCGAGATAGCCGGGCAGCATGCCCGAGTAGGGGGTCTGGATGTCGCGGGTGATCAACGTCAGGCGCAGGCCGGGCAACGGACGCATGCCGAAGCGGCGCAGCACCGCGACATGGCTATGCCCGCCACCGACGAGGACCAGATCCTTAATAACGGGCGCAGTCTTTGATTGCATCGGTCTTCATTCGGTCAGCGGATGGAGGGGGTGTTGTCCGTGCCGGTGTTAGTGCTGGTCCTGACCGAGGCGGCGAGGTTCGCGATGGCGCTTGCATCCATGCACCTGATACCGATCTGCTAGGCTGACCGCTCATCCGGCTTGCATTGGCGTAGCGGCGCAATCACGAGAGCGATTGCATGCGCATTCATCTCATCACCCCCGCCCCGTCGTCGGCCCGCGGCGGCAACTGGGCCACCGCAGCGCGATGGGCTCGGATGCTACGATCCCTCGGCCATCGGGTCCAGGTTACGCGGGATTATCAGGACGAGCCCGCTGACCTGATGGTGGCGCTCCATGCTTGGCGCAGCGCGGAGGCCATTGCCCGTTTTGCCGCGGTACGGCCGGCGCGCCCACTGGTGGTCGCGCTCACCGGTACCGATGCGTATCGCTTCATCCATAGCCATCCGCAGCCGACACTGCAGTCATTGGAGCTCGCCGATTATCTGGTCGGTCTCCATGATTTGATCGGCGAAACCGTGCCCGCGGCTCACCGGGCCAAGCTGCGGGTGATCCATCAGTCGGCGCCGCCCGGCCTCGCGCGCGCGCCGCTGAAGCATCGTTTTCGTATTTGCGTGGCCGGTCATCTCAGGGAGGAAAAGGACTCGTTGCGCCCGGCCTATGCGGTGCGCGATCTGCCGGGGCACAGCCGCCTGCAGGTCGAGCATTACGGTGGTGCCCATACGCCGGACTGGGCGGATGCCGCCAACACCGAGATGCAGATCAATCCGCGCTACCGATGGCGCGGCGAGGTGCCGCACCATCGCCTGCGCCGTGCCTATGCCCAGGCCCATCTCCTGGCGCTGCCTTCGCGCATGGAGGGTGGCGCCAACGTCATCTCGGAGGCGGTGATGGCGGACCTGCCAGTGATCGCCTCGCGGATCAGCGGGTCGATCGGCCTGCTGGGCGAGGACTATCCCGGCTATTACCCGGTCGGTGATGCGGCGGCGCTGCAGGCGCTATTGTTGCGCGCCGAATCGGATCAGGCATTTTATCAGTCTCTGGAATCTGCCTGCCGCGCTCGACGCCACCTGTTCAGCCTCGAGCAGGAGGTGCAGGCCTGGGAGGAGTTGTTGAGAGAGACCCGTTATCTCCAGAAGAGCGAGTTGCGGTCTGGCTGAATCGAAAATCAACCTTTTAGCCGAGCTTGTGTGTCAGGCGATACGCCACTAACGACTCTTGTTTTCCAACGGGTCTCTGATCCCGCTAGCGGCACCGAGCGCTGCTTCAGTGGGCTGCGCTTGGCCAAGGCCCTGCAACGCGACGGCGAGGGCGTCAACGCCATCCCTGATGGCCGATGCGGTGTCCTGCGCCGAGGCCGGGCAGACGCTGCCGCAGAACGACGACCATCTCGAGCTCATGGGGACGGTAATGGCGCTCAAGAGCGAGACGTCGCTTGGCAGCAGCTGCATGGACGCAGGTGGCAACCGCGATGACGAGTTGGTCGAGAGCGCGAGCTGCGGCCCCCTGGATGAGCTGGCCGAGCGCAAGCTCGCCGCCGATCTGGACACCGATCCATGCGTCTATCCATCATCATCCCAGCGCTGAACGAGGTGAAGACCATCGGCGCATTGTTGGCCGATCTCGCGCCACTGCGCGCCGAGGGTGCCGAGCTGATCTTGGTCGACGGCGGCAGCAGTGATGCCACCCTGGCACGCGCGGCCGGTGGTGTTGATCGGATCCTGCAGGCGCCGCGCGGGCGAGCCGGGCAGATGAACGCCGGCGCACAGGCGGCGACCGGTGAACTGTTCTGGTTTCTGCACGCAGACACCCGTGTGCCAGATGGCGCGATCGGCGCGCTGCGGAGCGCCAGAGCGCAAGCGGAGTTCACGATCACGGAGGCTAGCTGTGACGTGCCAGCACGGCTGCGGCGAGCTGGTTTGCCTATGCCGCGTGCAAACGGGCTCGCTGAGCCCCTTGATGCAGGGGCTTGGGGAAGCTTCTGGGGCCGCTTCGATGTGCGGCTTTCGGGTCAGCATCCGTTGCTGCGCCTCGTCGGGCGCGGCATGAATGAACGCTCGCGCCTGACGGGCATTGCCACCGGCGAT
>JGI12210J13797_10235642_pt1 | contig 14716 bp, 11 predicted proteins | sample ElkSlonscriptome_3_FD_13797 | JGI IMG/M metagenome (IMG submission 13797)
GCCTCGATCCCATATTGGCCCAGGCCAAGCAAGACATCCAGGCTCGCGGCTGGTCACTGTACGACGAAGCGTCTGGGACTGGGGCATTGCGCCACCTGTCGCTGCGGGTGGGCCAGCGCACTGGAGAAAAGCTGCTGACGCTGATCTCTCAGACCGACGTCGATGCGCTACCTGGCCTAGAGGAGCAGGCACAGGACTGGCTAGAGTCTCTGGGCTTAACTGGGGTATGCCTCAACATCAACGAGCGCCGCACTAACGTGATCTTCGGCACCATGACCCGAGGTCTGGCCGGAAAGCCTTACATTGCCGAGCGATTTGCGGGTTTAGAGTTTCATATTCGCTCGGCGACCTTCTTTCAAATTAATACGGCCCAGGCCGAAGCGCTGCTCACCATTATCCTGGAAGAGCTGGCCTTAGAGGGCCATGAAGCGGTGATTGACGCCTATTGCGGTGTGGGAACTCTATCGCTGCCCTTAGCCCAGCGGGTACGCGAGGTGATCGGGGTTGAATCCCATGCGGAGTCGGTGGCCCAGGCGCGCTATAACGCTATGCTCAATGACGTGGACAACGTCAGCTTTTATGCCGAGACGGTGGAAACTTGGCTGCCCAACCAGGTGCGCCCCGATGCCCCACCGACAATTTCCGCTGATGTTGTGGTGCTCGATCCGCCGCGTCGGGGCTGTGCCCTGCCTGTGATAGAGGCTTTGGTGCGGCTGCGATCGCCCCGAATTGCCTATGTGAGCTGCAACCCAGCTACCCTGGCCCGAGACCTCAAAATTCTCTGTGAGGGCGGTTACCAGGTGACGCGGGTGCAGCCCATAGACTTCTTTCCCCAGACCTCTCATGTGGAATGTGTGGCGTTTTTGACCTATGGTCAGGGATCGTAAATTGATCTTGTCTGTTGGGGCAAAGGGCCCTCTGTTGGGGCAAAGGGCCCTTTGCCCGTACGAATAGGTTAGGGCCCTTTGCCCGTACGGATAGGTTAGGGCCCTTTGCCCGTACGAATAGGCTAGGGCCCTTTGCCCGTACGAATAGGTTAGGACCATTTGCCCGTACGATAGGGTTGCGCCCATTCATCGGCATCAAGAGCAGAGCAATCCCGTGAAATTTAGCGAAATCGCACAGCGCCTTCAGGCTATCGACAGCAGCCTCGCGACCTACCCCGATCGCGACCCCGAGCTGAGCCAAGTTGCCGCCATTGGTGAAGCTCCCACCGACGCCATCAGCTATGTCGAAGGCCAGAAATTTGCGGCCCGCCTCAACACCACCCAGGCCGGAGCATTGATTTTGCCTGTCAGCGACGCCCTGCAGCAGCAGGCCAGCGATCGCAATATCCCCTGGCTCAGCGTCTCCTACCCTCGGCTTGCCTTCGCCCAAGCCATCGCCCTGTTCTACCAGCCCTATGCCCCATCTCCAGGGGTGCATCCCACAGCGGTCATTCATCCTACGGCCACTCTGGGCCGAGATGTGGCCATCGGTGCCCATGGGGTAGTTGGTGCCCAGGTGACCCTCGGGGATGGAGTCTGTGTTCACCCCAATGTGGTGATCTATCCCGGCGCTACCGTTGGCGATCGCACGGTACTGCATGCCAACTGCACCATTCAAGAGCGCAGCCGCATCGGCGCAGACTGCGTCATCCACAGTGGCGTGGTCATTGGCGCAGAGGGATTTGGCTTTGTCCCCACCCGCGAGGGCTGGGTGAAAATGGAGCAGTCAGGCTTCGTGGTGCTGGAAGACCGGGTGGAAATCGGCTGCAATTCAGCGGTGGATAGACCAGCGGTGGGAGAGACCCGCATTGCCCAGGACACCAAGCTAGACAACCTGGTGCATGTTGCCCATGGTTGTACCATCGGTCGGGGCTGTGCTATGGCGGCTCAGGGGGGGCTGGCCGGCGGCGTCACGGTGGGCGATCGCGTCATTTTTGCCGGACAGGTGGGGGTTACGAACCAGGCCACCATTGGCAGCGGCGCGACGCTGACCGCCCGCACGGCAGCGATCAACGACGTAGAGCCCGGAGTGACGATGTCGGGCTACCCTCCCATGCCCCATCCCCAATGGCTGCGAGCGGCGGTGGTGCAGCGGCGATTGCCAGAGATGCAAAAAACATTGCATCACCTCCAGACCCAATCCCAGGCCCAGGCCGCCCAAATCGAGCAGCTGCAGGCTCAAATCGCCGCGCTGCAGTCTGGGCAGACCTGCCCCCCGAACTAGGCTGTCCGTAGGGACTAGGGGGCTAATCGCTTAGAGTCTCAGTGGTGGAGACGGCAACTGCGGCCGCCAATTTTGGATTCATCTCGGCGCTGACAAAATGTAGAGGAAACTGCTGACCTTGACTCAAAAAGTCAGAATATGACGCCTGTAAATACGGGCGATAGGCGTCATTTTGGGCGGCATGTACCTCGAAGAAAGCCAGGCTGAAGGCGTAGGCGTAGGTTTCGATGATTTTGGGATCCGCTAGGGTGAGGCCATTGATCGAATTGATGGTGTCAGTGATACCCACATCGATGGCCGAAAAGTCGATGTGGGCTTGTCCCTCAATCAAGCCGAGGTAGCGCTCTGGGGATGACAGCCAGGGAAACGTACGAAACTGCTCAAAAACAGCAGGAGTTGCCGGATCATGGCTGCCAGACAGGACAATTGCCGGAATTTGAACCTGGCCCAACCCCTCGGGGCCATAGATACTGCTGTTTACCGGATTCATCACGGCGACAGACTGCACCCGCTCATCTCGAAACGCATAGGCTTGACGGGGTAGATCTAATGCCTGACATTGCAGCAGCAGTGACGTGTTGAGGTAGCTAAAGCGATCGCTACACTCCCGTTCAAGAAAGTCAAAATCAATTGTGGCCCCTGCCACGGCGAGGGCGGTGTATCCGCCAAAGGAATGTCCCCCAACCCCCACATGATCCAGGTCAAGTTGCCCATCAAATTCGGCATCATTGCGCTGCTCTAAAGCATCGATAACGTCGCTGACGTCCCGGGGGCGATCGACGAACTCATTCACATCAAAAACATCAGACGATAGCCCAATGAGCAGCTGATCTCGATAGCGCTCATCGCTACCGGGGTGCTGGGGCATCGCCACCACATAACCATGGGATGCCATATACTCAGCTAGCCCTGAAAAGTATTCAGGATTAGACGATAGACCGTGGGAAAAAACAATAACGGGCGTTTTTTCCGGTCGCCACTGTCCGGGGCGAAACACATCAACATAAAACTCCCGCTGATACACGTCCCCTGAAGCCGGATCGCGCCGTTCTGAGGTCAGGTTCCAGCGCGTAGATTGCACGCTAAATTCACCGGGCTGACCCAGCAAGGGTAAGGTGGCATAGTCGACGCTCAGCTCATCGCTAGCTTCATCATCGGATAGATACTCTAGGGTCTCGATGGCAAACTTAGTGGCATCAACAATCGTTTCTACTTCTTTGCTCAATCTGAGCACCGACTGCAGATTGATTCGCATATCCGTCGGCAGGTAGCGCAAAAAGGTGAGGGTTGAGAGCCCTGCGTCATCTTGGGATGCCAGGATGAGCGCTGCTCTGAGGGAAGACTTGCCGTTGAGTCCGGCTTCAGTGCGAAGCAGGTCACCGAGGAACTTGGTTAAGATATCGTCGCCAATGCTGCTGTAGAGGAAGCGAGAGAGCAGCACTGGATCGACGGGGGCGGGCTGCTGTATCGCGGCTCGAAATACGGCTCGCTCGTCCTCATTTAGGCCGGCCAGCGCGAAGTAGCCGCCTAGCTGCCGGTTGACGGTCCCGTCTTCAGCAAATGCCTCTAGGGATGCCACATCAAGAGATCGCCCCAGAATGCTGTAGTAGAACAGGAGCCGCTCTGCCGCCGTTACCGGTCCAGGGATCGCCACGGCGATCAGTAACACTATTGCGCCCAACAGTCCGCCGAGGTAGCGGTGACGGAGGGAGGAGAGAAGAGTCATTGGGGTACCCGTGACGTGGTGATGTGTTTCCCGCAGGCCACACTGTAACTGCTCTGACGATGACAATATCTAAATCATAGCCAGCTCTATGTGATCACAAGTTGCGCGAGCGGGGGCGTATCACCCGGAAACAGATCTATAAGGCGCTCTTGTCCCGCACAATTCGAATGCCTTCCCAAGCAGGCATGTCCCCCTGCCGTCGCGCCTCCAGCAGCACAAAGAAGCTATAGAGCTCTAAGACGCGATCGCGCTGGGCACGGCAGGTGCGGTAGCGCTGGCGTTGGGATAGGGTCAGCAGCCGGGAAATGTATGACGGCGGAAAGCGGCGCTGATTTTGGATGTCGCAGTAGGTGCGGTAGGCGATCGCCAGCTGGCTCCACAGCATTGCCGTCACGATCAGGTGGGCGCGCACCACATCAAATCCACGCTCCTCGTAAGGCAAGGTGCGATCGAGGAGCTGTCGCTTTAAAGGCAGCTGATTGCGGATGATCTGTGCTGCGCGTGTCAGAAACTGTGGGATAGAATCTTCGTTCGTAAAGATGGGGCTGGCTACAAATTTTAGAGCCTGGTCTAAACCGACGTCAGCAACTCTGGTGGCGGCCTCGGTGAGGTGATTGCCTATGGGCAGGCGAAAGGCATCTTCATCTAGGCCGACGCTTTCCGGCAGATCTCGCTTGAGCGCGCCGATGAGCTGCTGCGCCCTATCGCGATCGCGACCGATCGATGACTGCACTTGAGCGAGGAGCTTACGTTCCCACTGTTCGCGCCAGCGACTGCTGATGCCATTCAGTGAATAGCGATCGCCCTGAATGCACCAGGCGCTCACCGGCTGATTCTTCTGCTGGAGGGGCTGAGTATCGAGCTCAGAGGGTCTGGGTAGCCGGTAGCGAAATTTAGTGATGGAGCTGTCGGATGGCTGCGTTTCGGTCAGCCAGTCGCAGTAGGCGCGGGCGTCCTCTGGACGTAGACCCACAATGGGCTGCTGAGCCTCTTGGTTTGCGAGTTGTTCTGGCTGCAGATGGTCGGGATGCTGCGTATCACCATTCGGATTGGCCAACCGGAAAAGCTGGTATTCTGCGACGCTGAGATAGTCTGAATCGATGTCAGTTGACAGATCTATAGGCCTCAAATCGCGAAGTCGGCTAGTGAGCTTGACCTGAGTCGCCAGGGTGACAACCGACGGGTCTGAGCTCTTCAAACCCTGGTCAAGTTTTGCCTGCAGCTGCTGCCGGACGGCGTCACTGACAGGTACATTGTCTTGGACCATGGCATTGACGAGCGCCAAAGAAACGCGATCGCCGTTGTTGAGGGCAGCGGTTGCGATATCGCTGCCGTTGCGAACCATAGCGCCATAGAGCAAGACAGTTTCGGTCCACCAAGAGCTACTCACGTTGTCCAGCAGGATTGGTGGACAGCTTGCCCGCTCCGAGGCGGTTGTCTCTCGAATCTGGAGAGCGGCAAGGTAGTAGCGAAAGCTCTCGTGGACAAAGACAAGCGCGTTTTCGGATGTCTTGACCAATAGACCACTGGCGCTGTCGGTCTTTTGGAGCAGCAGCTGCAGCTCTGCGTCATCTTTGAAGATGCCCTGCAGTAAATCAGGTTGGGGGGATTCGGTCTCTGATAATGGAATTTCGGTCAAGTTCTCCCGCATCATCAAAAGCGCAAGCTGCTGTAGAACCTGTTTTGTTCGATTGACAATATCGGCAGCTAGGATACCGCGGTCGGCCTGGCGCTTTTCTAGAAGCACGTGGTAGATCTCACCATAGAGATCGACCCGGTGTAGGGGAAGCTGCTTCTGACCGTAGTCATCAATAGTCAAAATCATTGTGAGCATCAGCGGATTCAACGCGAGCTGGGCCAGCGACGGATCTTTGCGGATACGGCGCATGATGTCCCGCTGCTTTCGCTCAGCTTCTTTGCGGTTGTCGCGACTTGCTTTCTTGCGATTGGGATCGCGGGCGATCGCGTTTTGCAAGTACCAGTTGTGGGCAAACGCCTCGATCTGCTCAAAGCCAAACGGCTTCAATGTGAGATGGGTTCCAACTTCTGTAATGGGAGCCGTCTCATAGCTGAGGGGACGGGAGGTGATGATAAATCGCGATTTCCGGTAATCGCCAATTTGATCGCTGATCCAGCGACTGACCTGCCCTCGCTGTTCTCGGTTTGGCACCTCATCCAACCCGTCAAGCATCACCAAGACTTGTCCCGCCTGCAGCTGATCGCGGAACCATCCTGTGGGAGGCTTGTGGCGCTGGATATCGGGCTGCTGCTCGATCAGCGAGACCAAATTAGGCTGCTGCGTCGCGATACTCTTCCGAATGTCCCGCAGACTCAAAAATACAGGCATGAGGCGCGGCGCTTTGCGATTTTGGTGCCGCCTTGAACTCGTGGCGTAGGTCAGAATCAGATGCTCTAGTAGAACGGTTTTCCCTGCGCCCGGAGGTGCGATCAGGGCGATACGGCGGTAGGCGGGTTCATCGGTAGACGCCGCCAAAAAATCCCATATGGTGTAGGCCTCAGTCCCTTTGGGATTCTGGACGAGGCTAGGAGAAATTTTGTCATAGGCCTGGGGAGCAACTTTCAGGGGGATAAACATTTGCTCTAGATTGAGGCTATTGGCCTGGGCTATGCTCATTCCCTGGGCGCGATACCGACGATATATATCGGCTAAGTCGCTGTAGTACTTGGATTGAAAGCGCGATGTGAATCTGAGAAATACACGCTCAACCTGGGCCGCGAGGCTATCGACGAGCCGGTCTCGGAAGCGATCAATAACAGGCTGGCCGATTCCCTTGACAAAATTTACCAGGCCAAAAGTGATCAAGCCTAGAGTCGAGAAAAAAAGCGCAGCTCTGACGTCTGGATTATCTAGCGTCTTGTCAGCACTTTTGAAATAGCGCTCAGCAGCAACAAAGATAAAAACTGCTGAAGGCCCCAGCCGATAGAACCCTTCTAACAGAGCCTTCAAAAGTTCGTTGTTACCAGAATTACTCGCCATTCAAGATGCACCGGAAGAATGGTTGACAGCCAATACCGACATTTTAGAATTTTGCGCTTGACCTAGGCTTGACGGTTTGATGGGCCAGCCAATTCAATCTTCGTCTCAGTCTAAATCAAATTCCCTCCCTGTGACTCCAATTTTTCTCTAACGACTTTTCGCCGCCAGCGATACCACCACCAGCGCCCCGCCAATCAACCCCATCCCCCCAAGCTCTAGTCCGCTGGGCACCTCCCCCAGCTGCAGCCAAGCGAACAGCACTCCAAAGGCCGGATTCATCAACGTCGCCAGCCCCGCCAGCCCTGCCCGCACCCGGCCCAGCACATAGAGCCACAGCAGCCAAGCGATCGCTGTTCCTGGGATAGCGCTATAGAGCAGCGCCCCCACCAGCGGACCAGACCAGGTCACCGGCCCCAATGGCAGCGTCAGCGCCACCCCCACCAAAAACAGCGCCCCAAATATGAGCTGCCACGCCGTAAACACCAGCAGGTCTATCTCAACCCGCATCTGCACCCGCTTCGCCACCACTGCGCCAGCCCCCCAACAGACCCCGGCCACCACCGCTAGGGCCTTACTGAAGTCATCACCGCCAACCTGCGCTCCTAGGGTCTGGGGCTCTAAAATCAGCAGCAGGCCAGCAAAACCGAGGGCGATCGCCACCCACTGCAGCCCTTTGACCCGCTCCCCTAAAACCAGCCAGGCAAACAGCAGCACCCAAAACGGCATGGTGTAGGCCAGAACTGCCGTCTTCCCCGCACCGCCGTTCACCAGCGCCCAGGTCACCAAGCCATACATACAGCCTGTCTGCAGCACTCCCGCCACAGCGGTCTCCACCATGGCTTTTGGCCGTAGAGGCTTGTTCAATACCAGCACCATCAGCACCATCACAGCAGCGCCGATGGTGTTGCGCATGGCGGCAAACAAAAAGGGCGGCGCATACTCTACCGCTATTTTCATCTGCACCCAGTTGTAGCCCCAGATCAAGGCGATCGCCACTAGGGCGGCGACGGTCAAGGCTGCGCTTTTCTCAGGTTTGGCGATTTTCAATGTGCTAGCGCGGGATAGCGGTCTACCATGCGCTGACGCCAGGCAACTATGGGGTCATCTGGTTCTAAAGGGGGGAGCGGTGAGGCAACCTGCGCCATCTGCAGCCGTCCCATCACAATATGGTCCGCAAAATTGGGAGTTGTCCCGGCAACAAAGGGCTGGTGGCGCAGCGTTCGCCGCACCGGCGATAGGGCTTTGCGAAATAGATCTAGCTTGGATTCAATATCCACTGAAAAATCCTCTAGAGATTGGCCAATTTGGGCTTCTCGGCTGTTCCGAAAGTAGGTTTTATCCTTAGGATGCAGGTGGTTGTAGACATTCAAAATGATCACCGGCCCCAGGTAGCGCATCAGCGCTGTTTCGTCCCAGGACTTGATGAAGTAGCACAGGGCTTTGGTCTCGCCATTTCCCAGCAGGGAATCTGCAGGATAGCGTTCGTCCAGGTATGCTGCGATCGCCCAAGAATCGGTCACGGTGCGCTCACCATCCACCAACACTGGAACTTTCTCCTGCCCCGAAAAGGCGATCGCCTCCTTCTCCGTAAAGCGCCAGGGGATAGACTCGACCTCTATCCCCTTGTGGGCCAGCGCCAGCCGCGCCCGCCAGCAGTAAGGGCTAAATCGAAAGCCGCTGCTTTCGCCGACAAGGTCATACAGTTTGACAGTGGTCATCGCCAGCCCTTTTACAATTTCAGAAAGTACACCGATGAGAATATCCCATGACCAAGCTCTTTTTAGTCGTTGCTGCCCTGCTAGGGGGTTTATCTGTGGCCGGGGGAGCGTTTGCGTCCCATGCCCTCAAAGCCCAGCTGAGCGATCGCGCTCTGGAGATTTTTGAGACAGGGGCGAGGTACCAGATGTACCATGCCCTAGCGCTGTTGATAGTGGTGCTGCTGCTGCGACAGCAGCCCAGTCCCTGGCTATCGGCAGCGGGGGTTGCTTTTATCGTAGGCGTTGTTCTGTTCTCAGGCAGCCTTTATGGCCTCAGTCTATCTGGCGTCAAGGTGCTGGGGGCAATCACCCCCTTGGGAGGCGTCGCCTTTTTGGTGGGCTGGGGCTGCTTGGCCGTGGCGGCGATAATTTAAGACGAATCTAGTTTAAGACGAATCTATCGGAGCTACGACCCCAGCACGGCCGTAAGGCTGGGGCTAGACTGATGCCGGTGCTGGGGGAAATGACCTCGGTCACCCACCAAACCCCAAGATTGCTAGACCTCCGACCAGCACCATGATCAGCGCTAGCCCCAGCCAGACGAAGCCGTTGTCCGCCGTATTCACCTGACTCAAATCCACGGGTTCTGGCTTAGGCTTGGGCTTAGGCTTGCGCGATCGCTTTGGCGGCTGCATCTGAGACAGCCCCTTGCTGGGAGCCCCCTGCTCCAGCTGCGATAGGTCGGGAATAGAGGTCATCCACTCGGGCCTACTTTTAAGCTTTGGAGCCTCCAGAATATAGAGCAGACGGCGTGCCTGCTTGGCCGTGATGTAGTCGGGATGGTGGGCGGTGCGACGACAAAGGGCGATCGCTTCCTCCATCTGTCCCCGCGCCTGGTACGCTGTCACCAGCCAAATTTGTACCTCACCGCTAAACGGCGATAGGTTGTCCACCAGGCTTGCCGCTGTCTCAAAGCACTGCACGGCCTGGCGGTACTCTCCTCGTTCAAAGGCCAATTTTCCTGATCCATAGCGCTGGCGGGCAAGGGCTTGCTGCTCAGTCATACTGCTTTATGTGGGGTCAGAAAATTCCGAGGCGACAATCATGCTGCCGACCCCTGCATCCGTCAAAATTTCCAGCAGCAGCGCATGGGGCACGCGACCATCGACAATGTGGGTAGCCCGCACCCCTTGAGCTAGAGACCGCACACAGCAGTTCACTTTCGGGATCATGCCACCGGCAACAACGCCCTCATCAATGAGCCCTCGGGCGGACTGAATATTGAGCTTCGGCATCAGCGTCTCAGGATCGTCGCGATCGCGTAAGATGCCCGGAATGTCGGTGAGTAGAATCAGCTTCTCAGCTCCTAGAGCCGCCGCTAGCTCTCCGGCAACGGTGTCGGCATTGATGTTGTAGGCCTGCCCCGTTTCATCTGCGGCAACGCTAGAAACAACGGGAATGTAGCCTGCCGCAGACAGAGTTTCAACCAGACTCGAATCGAGGACGTTCACCTCACCCACAAAGCCAATGCCTTTGTTGCCCTGGGGCCGGGCGCGGATGATGTTGCCGTCTTTGCCGCACAGCCCCACTGCCGAGCCGCCAGCCTGATCGATGAGAGTGACAATCTCTTTGTTGACCCGCCCCACCAACACCATTTCCACCACATCCATGGTGGGGGCATCCGTGACCCGCAGGCCATCTTTAAACTGGGGCTCAATGCCTAACTTTCCTAACCAGGTGTTGATTTCAGGGCCGCCTCCATGCACCAGCACCGGGCGCAGACCGACACAAGATAAGAACACCACATCGCGCATGACGCTTGCTTTCAGGCGGCTATCTTTCATGGCGGCACCGCCATACTTGACGACGATGGTACGGCCCGCAAATCGTTGAATATAGGGCAGGGCTTCGCTGAGGACCTGGACGCGAGTGGCAGCAGCGGCGCGGAAGGATTCGGTGCTAGTGGAGGTGGTGGAATCCATTGGGCAGGATGCTTTTGAATACTATTTCACAGCATACCAGCCGACAGATACCCGCGATCGCCAAACAGCGCTAGGTTTAGACAGACAGCACGGTACTTAGGGCACCCCCCCCATGGCACGACTAGATTTATCTTTGTTTAAGCGCTTTTGGTCCATTGCCAAGCCCTATTGGTGGAGCGACGAAAAATGGTCTGCGCGGGGATCGCTGGTGCTGCTGCTAGTTTTGCTACTGTCTTACACTGGCCTCAGCGTCCTGCTGAACAACAAGCGAGGGGGGCTGATCACCGCCTTATCCAACCAAGATGAAGCGGGATTTTGGCAGACGGTGATGGTTTTCATTGTGGTGCTGGTGCTCTATGCGCCAGTGCTGGCCGCCTATGTCTACGTTCGCGATCGCTTTGGGCTACAGTGGCGGCGGTGGCTGACGAATCGCTTCTTGGGGGAATATTTGAGCGATCGCGCCTACTATAAGCTCAACGCATCGGTCACCGATATTGATAACCCCGACCAGCGCATCGCCGAGGACATTCGCCGCTTCACCCTCGACTCCCTCAAGTTCACCCTCATCTTTCTAGACTCGTTTTTGGAGACGATCGCCTTTGGCACCGTGCTGTTCGGCATCTCAAAGCCGCTGGTGCTGTTTTTGGTGATCTATGCCCTGTTGGGGACAAGCATAACCACCCTGGTGTTTGGCCGTCCCCTGGTACGGCTCAACTTTCAGCAGCTCAAAAAGGAGGCAGACTTTCGCTTCAGCCTGATTCGCATTCGTGAAAATGCCGAAGCGATCGCCTTTTACCGGGGCGAGGAGCAAGAGTCTCGATTTACCAGCGGTCGTTTCGATGAGGCGTTCGATAACTTCAAGCGACTCATTCGCTGGGAGCTAGGGCTTAACGGCCTCACAAACATCTATGAGTTTGTCCCCTTTGTGATCCCGGCTATTGTTGTGGCCCCCGCCATTTTTGCCGGGGAGCTAGAGATCGGCAAAGTGACGGAAGCCCAAGGCGCATTCGTTCGCGTCTTCTTTTCCCTCAATGTGGTGGTGAATCAGTTTCAGGATTTGACCAACTTCGGTGCCGGTATTGACCGCCTGCACGGCTTTGAGGACTTTATTTCTCAACCGGAGGCGCACATCGTTGCCGATGAGACTGACGAAACGGCAGCGCCCCCAGCCGAGCCTGCGCCCGAACCTTCCGCAGAGGCTCCTGTCAACGCCCCGGTCTCTGCCAACGCCCCCACCTCGGTCATCGACCGCCAAGAAGGCGACAGCATTGGCCTTGAGGCGCTGACGCTACAGACCCCCAACCACCAGCGCACCTTGGTCAAAGACCTATCCCTGTCTCTATCCCACGGCACCGCGCTTTTGATCACTGGGCCAAGCGGCTGCGGCAAAAGCTCCCTGCTGAGGGCGATCGCCGGGCTCTGGTCATCGGGGGACGGGACGATTGTCCACCCGCCAATGGATCAGATTTTATTCCTACCGCAGCGCCCCTACATGGTGCCAGGCAGCCTGCGAGATCAGCTGTGCTACCCCCAAACCCATGTGGAGATTTCTGACGAGCGTCTCGGTGAGATCTTGCGGCAGGTGAACCTGCCTGATTTGGCCCAGCGGTTTGGTGGCTTCCATGCCGTGGAGCCCTGGTCTGAAGTGTTGTCCCAGGGAGAGCAGCAGCGGGTATCTTTTGCACGGATCCTCACCAATCAACCCAAATACGTGATTTTGGACGAGGCCACAAGCGCCTTAGATGGGGACAACGAAGCCCATCTCTATCAAAATCTCAGGCAAAGAGGCGCAACCGTCCTCAGCGTGGGTCATAATTCGTCCTTGACGCAATATCACGACGAGATTTTGGCGCTGACCGAAGGGCAACAGTGGCAGATTTTGCCTGCTTCAGCAGCGTCATCGTAATGGTCCGGCTCAGATTTGCGGGCAGCGCTTCACCAAATTCAGAACTGCATCAATCTGTATCTCTCGTCTCAACGCGCTGTGCCGCAGACGGGAGGCTGATCCCTTGCGATCGCCTCAGCTGAATGTTTCCGCATAAACCTGAAAGCATTGTAAACAAAAGTCACAAATCTCCAATTCTGCAAAGAAACGTTGCAGGTGCTTGATCGACTTGTTAGCTTGTGTGGGTAATTGCATCTAGTCGAACGACAAAGGAGGCAATATGCCCTGTAATTCAGATTGTGCAGCACTGACGCCAATCGAAAATCACATTTCCTAAGCGGACCTACGGCAGCCTATAGGCGGCCCTAAATCCGGCCCTCGGCTAGTTTTCTGCGCGCAGATCGAGTTCTATTTCGTTTCCATGTCGGTTCCAAAAGGGACTGTTTTATCGGTGGCTTCTAAGCCATAGCGCTTTCATCACACTGTTCTCCTGTTTCTAGGCAACCTCACCGTATGCGTTGAGCAGTGTCCGGCGACGTCATCTTTCAGATTGACGTGATCACCGTCACTCAATCACCGTCATCAGACGGTTCGACCTTTTTACCCATTCAATACTGACCTCTGACGGGGGGTAAAGGCTGCGATCGCGCTGCCCACTTTCCCCATCGCCAGATTTCCCAGGAGCATCTTTAACTATGAAATTGCATGGAAAGACAGCGCTGGTTACCGGCGCATCACGCGGCATTGGCCAGGCGATCGCCCTTGAGCTAGCCCAGCAGGGCATAAGGCGTATTATTTTGGTGGCCCGTAACCAGCAGCGGCTAGAGCAGGTGGCAGCCCAAGCCGCAGCCTTAGGGGTGGAGGCCATTCCACTGTCGTTGGATCTAACTCAGGTCAAAGACGTCAGTATCGCCATTGCTCAGGTTTGGAAGCACCATGGCCCTATCCATCTGCTGGTGAACTGCGCCGGGGTTGCCCATCAGCAGCCGTTTATTCATTCCCGCTTTGCTGATGTGCAGTCAGAGATCGATACCAACTTGGTGGGTCTGTATGCCGTGACCCGCTTCGTCGCCCGGCGCATGGTGGTGTACCGGGAGGGGAAAATTGTCAACGTATCTAGCCTGATGGGGAAAGTGGCCGCTCCCAGCATGGCCACCTATTGCGCCACCAAGTTCGCCGTAGTGGGCTTTAGCCGAGCGCTGCGCCATGAGCTAGCGGACTACAACATTGAGGTCACGGCCCTGCTGCCGTCGCTGACGGACACAGACATGGTGCGGGAGTTTAAGTGGTTTCGAGGGGTGACCCCCGTTTCTACTGAGACCGTGGCGCGGACCCTGGTGCAAGGCTTAGAGGGCAACGCGGCGGAGATATCAGTGGGGTGGCAAGCCCAGCTAGCGCTCTGGTGCGATCGCGTTGCGCCCTGGCTGCTGAACCGGGTCATGCAGCTGGCGTCGCCATCGGTATATTGACCTTATTTATCGCCCCTATTTATCGCCATAGAAGAAGGCGATTTCCTTCGCTTTCAGGGGCGCAAAGTCTGCCGCTGCTAGCTTTTCGTCTAGCTCTTGCTGGCCCATGTGTTTTGCGCCAATGCGGACAATGCGCGATCGCATGCTGTTGGTGACGCCGCTACGCTGCCGCCCTGCTTCTAGAGCCATGACGTCGTTGTATAGCTCCAGCTTATTCGCGGGAATCAGGCTACCGTCAAGGTCTTGCCCTTTGGCAATGGCGGCATCAACGGCATCGGCCCCTGTGCTCGTGGACATAACAAGAGTCTCAACGCTACGCCCGAATTGTATCAGGGTTTGGGTCTAAGACAGCGACTCTGTCCTTGTCCACCATGGCATCGCCATGTCCCTCTACAGTGGAAATACCTGTCATTGAGAACCCCACTGTGTCCCTTTTTCATCGCCTTTTCCGCTGGCTCCCCGATCTCGATCGCCGGATTTGGCTTTTGGCATTCGGGCGGCTGCTCTCCCAATTTGGCAACGGATTTGTGCTGTTTTATGCCCCTATCTTTTTTGTCAATCAGGTGGGGCTTTCTGCCGCAGCCGTCGGCATTGGGTTGGGAAGCGGATCCATCTCCGGAGTCGTAGGCCGCTTTTTAGGGGGCACTGCTGCAGATTCTCCCAAATGGGGGCGGCGTAAAACCCTGCTGTGGTCGGCGGCAGTTTCAGCGCTGGCGGATGTGGGGCTGATATTGGCCGGCAACTTTCC
>JGI12210J13797_10009519_pt1 | contig 14715 bp, 9 predicted proteins | sample ElkSlonscriptome_3_FD_13797 | JGI IMG/M metagenome (IMG submission 13797)
AGAGCACGCGCAAGACCATTACCATTGTTTTCGCTATCTACGCGGGCTACACACTTCTCGGCATTCTGGCCTATATTCTGGTCGGCATGGGCACCTTCGATGCCATCAACCACACGATGACGGCCCTTTCTACGGGTGGTTTTTCGACACAATCGGGTTCTATTGGTGATTTCAACAGCTTCTCTATCGAAGCAGTGACTGTGGTGCTGATGCTCGTCGGTGCAGTCAACTTCTCTACGGCCTGGGTGCTGCTGAAGGGCAACATACGCTACTTTTTCGAGAACGCAGAAATACGTGTCTCGATGGTGGTCCTTCCGGCGGTAACGCTGCTACTCATCCTGAGCACCACGCTCTTCGTTCAGGACCAATTCGGCACTGCCGCCTGGTTGGCCGTCTTTGAAAGCACCTCCGCGTTAACAACCACAGGCTTCACCATCACTTCCTATGACAACTGGCGCACGGGAGGGCTACTGCTGCTCATCATTCTGATGTTCGTCGGTGGTGGCAGCGGTTCCACAGCGGGCGGCCTCAAGCAGAGCCGGGTCTACGCGCTTTACCTACGCCTCAAGTACGAGATCAACGAAATCTACTTGGGCAAGGAAGACCCTGAATTACCCAATCCCATTATTCCAGAGCCACGGGTGCGGGAGGGGGAAGATAAGCACACCGTAGACGAGGAAGTCGGCTCGGAGGTCGGCGCGATCCTCTTTGCTTTTATCGGTGTGTTCCTGACCAGCGTATTTCTGATGACGCTGCTGGGATACTCACTGGAGGAGAGCACATTCGAAACAGCCAGCATCATCGGCACGGTAGGTCTCTCAGTGGGTGTCACCGATCCCGCCATGCCGCTGCCTATGTTTTATTTGATGTCCGCCGTGATGTTGCTCGGTCGTCTGGAGTTGTTCGCCGTTCTCATCGGCCTAGTTCGAGCCGCGAATTACGGCTTCGGTGGCCTGAGCGGTAACCTAAGACCCGATGAGACCCCTCAGCAGGAACAACAGGCCGCCACGTCTTCCCAGCGCCAACAAACAGACCATGAGCAAGAGGAGCAAGCCAGTCCATGAGAATATTTCTGAGTTTAGCCCTAGCGCTTCTGCTAGGAACAGCAGTCTATGCCCAGGTGGAAACACCGTCAGAGACGCTCTTTCGGGGTGACCTTGCCAACACAGGCGCTTACGAAACAGCACTTGCAGACGTGCCGACTCCCCTATGGGAATTCGACATTCAGCGTCCGGTGCGGACAACCACAGCCGTCGCAGGCGGTTTAGCCTACACGGGTAGCGAGGATGGCAACCTCTACGCCGTCGATGTCCAGAGCGGTGAACTAGCCTGGACATTTGAGGCCGGAGAATCCATCGTCAGCACCCCCGCCGTGGCGGACGGACACATCATTTTCGGTAGCCACACGGGCAACGTTTACGCATTGGAGGCGGCCACTGGCGAAGAAATCTGGCAATTTGAGACCGACGGCCAAGTCTACTCCTCACCCGCTATTGGCGATGGCAACGTCTACATCGGCAGCCGAGACGACCACCTGTACTCACTAAGCCTGGAAACAGGCGAAGAACAATGGTCATTTCAGATGTCGGGTGAGGTGTGGTCATCCCCCGCCCTGGTGGAGGGTGTTGTGTACGTCGGTAGCCGGGACAACGATGTAAGGGCCATTGACGCGGCGAGTGGAGAGGAAATCTGGTTATTCGACGCTGGCGGCGCGGTGGACGCATCCCCCGCTGTGGCAGACGGAGTGGTATACGTCGGGAGCTACGACGGTGACTTTGACGCATTAGACGCAGAGACAGGCGAACCGCTGTGGACATTTGATGTCGGCTCCCAGATTTACGCCTCCGCCGCCGTTTCATCAGAAGTCGTCTACATCAACGGCACAGACGGAACGCTCCATGCGCTGACGCGCGAGAGCGGTGAGGTGCTGTGGACATTCGAGCTGGGTAGCCCGGCCTACTCATCGCCTTCCGTAGCCGACAACGATGTCTACGCGCTGAGCGAAGAGGCAGGCTTACTCTACAGCATCGACGCCCAGAGCGGGGAGCAAAATTGGCAATACCAGACCGGGCGTGAGGGTGATTGGCGCTCAGCCTCGCCCGTGCTGGTAGACGGCGTGCTGTTTATCGGCAGCAATACACGCGGGCTACTGGCACTCACAAGCGCAGACTAAACACGTATCACTTGGCCTTCTGCGGCCCGCAACAGCCGATCCCAGATGGCTTCACCGATACCCTGCCGGCTGTAGGCGCGCACCAAAATCTTATCGACCTGCTGATTGTCCAGTGCGCGCATCGCGCCGAATAGCACATGGGCAATCTGCTTGAGATCGCCACGCGACCCCAACGAAATGATGCGAGCGCCTGTGTGGACAAACTGCACAGCATCCTCATTGGTGGTCAAGATACCCACACGCTTGTTATCCGCGATGAGAAGCTGAGCTTGCTCACGCATGTAGCTGAGGACGGCGCTCTGCTCCCCATCGTATAAAACCACCTCCGCCCTAGGCGAGTAGTGCTTCACCATCATTCCCGGTGAACCTGATGGTTGTTCCTCTTCTGGCATGTTGCTTGCTGTATTCGGTTTGCTCATTTGTGTTACCTCCGGCAAGACACGGCGTAACGCCGCCAGGGAGACCCCCCCCGGCCTCAGAACCGTGGGTGTGGGCCGTGTCATGTCAATCACAGTGGATTCAATGCCGATATTGGTGACTCCCCCGTCCAGCACTATGTCGACGTGTCCGTCTAAGTCCTCCAGGACGTGGGCAGCCGTCGTCGCACTAGGCCGAGTAAAGGTGTTAGCGCTAGGTGCGGCGATGGGCACCCCCGCCGCACTGATGAGCGCACGGGCTACCGGGTGCGCGGGCATCCGCACGGCAATAGTCGCCAAGCCAGTTGCCAGGTTCGGCGGCACACCATCCGCCCGCCACAGCACCAGGGTCAGCGGCCCAGCCCAAAACACCTGCGCCAACTCAAAAGCCGCGTCAGGTATATTTCGGGCAAGACGTTCCAGGTCATGCACATCGCTGATATGAGCAATCACCGGGTCGGACGCTGGGCGTTGCTTGGCGCTGTAAATGCGGTTAATGGCATCGGCGTCTAACGCGTTCGCGCCCAGCCCATAGACCGTCTCCGTAGGAAAGGCCACCAGCCCGCCCTGCCGAATTACGGCAGCGGCGCTTTCGATGTGGGCTGCGTCCGGCTGTTCGCTATCAACCTCAATAACCTGTGTTTTCGCTCGGTAAATTTCCACGCTACCACCTAGGGTGTCTGTACCAACTGTTGCTTTTCCTCGTGCGTCATAAGCGGGTCTTGCAATAGGGCACGCTTGTAATCCACGCTATTCCAGGCTGCAAAACCGCTCAAAATGACTACCAACAACAAGCTAATCGCCAATATCGGTGTCCGCCGTCGTTGCCCCAAACGCTCCCAAATGTCCGCAACCATCATGCCTGCTAATACCGCTAAAAACGGCAAAAATAGCAGGACAAAACGTGGATCGTAGCTGGCTAGCCAGAACCACATGACGAAAAACGGCGCACTCCACCAAAACAGAAAGCGTACTTTCTGCCGATGGATATGCCAGAAGCCCCAAAACACACCGCCGGTCATTACCAGGCCGGATAGGCCGTAATTCTGTGGCAGTGTAACCAGGATAAACATCTCCGTCAGGGTTTGGCGGGCATCCTCAGTCCAGACGGTGTCGGGTGTCAGCATACTCACCCCTATCAGGTTCCGTAGGTACCACGGTGCAACAACGATAACGAGACTAGAACATACTAGCATCGCTTGTTTAAGCGTCATTTTGTTTCGGGTTAAGCCATATACAACGAATATGAACATTAGCCCCACGGCTAGCAATGCCGCATTTTTTGTCCAGGCTGCTAACCCAAACATCAGCCCGGCTAACAGTGCGTCTACCGTGCTATCGCTTTGCAAGGTTGACCAAGCAAAAACTGCTCCTAGCAAGTAGAAGAAGGCCATCGGCAAATCTACGTAAGCTGCCGAGGCCCAGTTCCCAAAGTCTGGTGTGAGCATGACCAGGAAGACTGCCGCCCACGCCGCCACGTTCCCACTCAGTTGGCGTGCCAGCAACGCAACGGCGGGCAACACAGCCAAGCTAAGGGCGGCCCCGATGAGATGCGCTGGATAGGGATTGTGCCAGCCAGAGACCAAGTAAACGTAAGCGTAGTTGAGTGTGATCAGTTGTGGATACAGCTCATAGGTTTCGCGGTTGTCGTTAATCGGTACCAGCGCTTTTGTATCAGCAATTTCTCTTGCCAGCGGCACATATATACCGAGGGCGTCTTGACGATAGGAGGGCCACTGCACCGCGTTGAACACAACAGCGGCTACCACTAATACCAAACAGACCGCCGCTATCCACGCCTCTGCTGAAGGTCGCTCCCACTCGATACCATCCACTAAGTACTGTCTCGCTAACCACCACCCCGGCAGCATAATGAGCAGGTAAATAACGGCGCTGTTGGTGGCGGTGATTGAGATTTGCAGCATTCCAAGCCACAGCATTACGAGCGATAGCATACCCGTCGAGAGTGCTAGTGCCAGACAAAGTGCCATCAACAGGGGCTGTTTAGTGTGACTATGCGAAGCGAAGAATCTTGCCCAGCCCCAAGCCGCGACGAATATCAGCAGAAGCACCAGCCATGTCATTGTTGGCTAAACTGGCTCATGCGTCGGCAACGTCGTCCTGTTCATCGGCCTCTGCTAGGCCCAGTCTTTCGTTCAGGCCGCCCTCTCCCTCGCTCTCGTCCCCACTTACGCGCTCCATATAGGCCCGTGTCGTTGCAATGTTTTGGTGGCCGAGAACATTCTGCACGGCGTTGATGTCGCCGTTCTCGCTAGCGATGCGGGCAACCGTGTGTCGCATCTGGTGCACATGGATACTCCCAATGCCGGATGCCTTGGCGTACTTCTTCAGCATATGGACGAAACCGTGCGATGTCACAGGTTGCTGGCCCTTCGCGGCCCGGTCGTGTCGCAGCCACAGCGGCGCTGTTGGGTTCATCACAGGCTGCTCTGCCGCCTTGTCCCAGCGCTCAGATGCCCGCAGATACGCAAACAGCGCCGCTTTCACCCCACCGTCAGTGACATAGACAGAGCGGTAGCTGCCATCAGCGTTCTCTAGGTGGATCACAATGCGCTCCGGCTCAAACTCCAGCGCCTGCCAACGCAGATCAATGATCTCGCTGCGGCGCATCCCAGTTGCAAAGTAAAAGCGCAGCAGCGCATAATCGCGTTTCGCGCTGATGTTATCGTTAGCTGCCTCATCGCGCACATGGGTAATCAGGCGTCGTGCATCCGCGTCGCTCAACGGCTTGGCTTTCTTAGATTGGTAGGCTTTCGGCGCAGCGGGCCGGGCTATTTTGGCTGGGTTCTCCTCTACAGCCGTCCAGGGGCTATCCGACTGTTTTGCTAACCAATCGTAGAAACTTGCCAATCGGCTCACCCGGGCATAAATGCTCGCGTGCGAAAGCCCAGCCTCCTGTAAGTATGTCTGCCAAGCTTCCACATCTGCCGGGCTAACGGCATCCGGCGCTTTGCCAGCCACCACAAAAAATCCTGCCGCCGTGCCGCCTTTGCCGTCCCCTAGTAGCGCATTGTGCTTGTCGCGCAGCAAATCCTGGTAGCGTTTGCTTTCAGTTCGGGTGCGTGCTACCGCCCAGCGCTCGACCGCTTCATTAAGCTCTGGCGTGACGATGTGCAGTTTAGGTGTAGATGGCTGTTTCTTCTTCTGATCACTCATGGTTATACATCCGCGTCGAATTCCGCACGAGTTTAACATTCTTGTGCAACCGCGCTGCGAAAGAAAGACCGAAGTGAGCTTGCACATCACCTCTGTTGTACACGCTGCGTCTAATCCGCGCTATAATGGCCAAAAATTGCTTACTAAGAGACCCCCTATTATGGTTGCGGAGCGGATTGATAAAACGGAAACTCTCGTTCATGAGCTGACACATGCGCTGGGGGAGGAACACGTTAAGTTCGACTACATGTCCCGTGTACTCTACAGCACCGATGCCAGCAATTACCAGATCATGCCCATCGGCGTTACCTTTCCCCAACATGCAGACGATGTCGTCGCCATCCACGAGCTTGCTAACCGCTATCAAGTGCCGATTCTGCCGCGTGGTGGTGGCAGCAGCCTGGCCGGGCAAACCGTTAATGAGGCCCTGGTGGTCGACTTCTCCCGGCACATGCGGCGCGTGCGCGGTGTCAACGCCGAGCAACGCATCATTGACGTAGAACCTGGCCTCGTGTTGGATCATCTCAATCGTGGTGTGGCAGAACTGGGCCTGATGTACGGGCCAGACCCGGCCAGTGCCGGACGCGCTACCGTTGGCGGCTGCATCGGCAACAATGCCACCGGCGCACACAGCATCAAATACGGCATGACTGCCGACAACCTCCACCGCTTACAGGTCGTGCTACCAAGTGGCGAATGTGTATGGCTGGACGAGGCTCACCCCACCCTAGACGCGCTTCGTCGCACTGTAGCAGAACTGGCCCGCACCCATGCAGACGACATCCAGACCCGCTACCCCAAAACATGGCGCACCGTGGCAGGCTATGCGCTGGACAAAATCGACCCCGACGATGTGAATCTTAACTGGCTATTTGCCGGGGCGGAGGGCACGCTGGGCACTATTGTGCGCGCCCAGATGAAACTGGTTGACCGCCCCGCCGTCCAGCATAAACGCATCGCCCTAGCTCACTTTGACACCCTCCGCGCCAGCCTAGAAGCCACCCCGCGCATTCTGGAGCTTGACCCCTCCGCCGTCGAACTGATGGACAAATTCTTACTAGACAAGACCCGTGCCGCGCCCGGCTATCGTGACAAACTCACCTTCATTGATGGAGACCCCGAGGCCGTGCTTGTTGTGGAGTTCGTAGGCGAAAGCGACGCTCACCTTACCCAGCAGGTGGACGCACTCAAGCATCACTTGCACAAATTAGGTTACAGGGGCACGGTCACTGTCGCCGCCAGCGCTGAGCAACAGTCTAATGTTTGGACAATCCGCAAAGCTGGGCTGGGCCTGCTGATGAGCGAACGCAGCGAGGCCAAGCCAATTGCTTTTGTGGAGGATGCCGCCGTCCCGGTGGAATCGCTGGCAGACTATATCGACGACGTGGCGGAGATTATCCGTGATGCGGGCACTGAATACGCTATTTATGCCCATGCTAGCGCCGGTTGCCTGCATGTGCGTCCGCTCGTCAACCTGAAGACGCTCCAGGGACGTGAGCAATACCGCAGCATCGCGGAGCAGGTCACGGCGACGGTCAAGAAGTATCAGGGGACGATTACCGGGGAGCACGGCCAGGGCATCGCCCGTGGCGAGTTCGCACATCACCTGTTTGGCGACGAGCTTACAGACGCCTTCAAGCAGATCAAGTCCGCCTTCGACCCGCACAACCTGATGAATCCCGGCAAAATCGTGAATGTGCCACCGATGGATGACCCAGCCCTGTTACGCTATACGCCCGAATACGAGGTCATCCCGCTTAAAACACGCTTTGACTGGACAGCCGATAACGGCCTCAGCGGCGCAGCAGAGATGTGTAACGGCGCAGGCGTCTGCCGGAAGGAGGGTAGCGGCACGATGTGCCCATCCTACATGGCGACGTTGGACGAGGCACACTCCACACGCGGGCGAGCTAATGCACTGCGGGCAGCCATCAGCGGCAGGCTGCCAGATGGTATCGCGGACGAACAACTCAAAGATGTGTTTGACCTATGCCTGAGTTGCAAAGCCTGCCAGAGCGAGTGCCCGTCCTCTGTTGATGTCGCCAAGATGAAATCTGAGTTCCTAGCGCTTTACCATGATGCCCACGGCACCCCACTGAGCACGCTGTTATTCGGCAATATTCACCGTATCAACCAGCTTGCCGGGCGCTTTCCTGCTCTCAGTAACTTCATGCTCAATCACCCCCTCGGCAAGTTCGGGGCGCGCCTGTTCGGCATTCCTACCGAGCGGCCACTACCGCAGTACAAACCGCGCTTTACGGCCTCACTGCGTGGGAAGGCGCGCCTCGTCCAACCGGAGGCCATCTTAGTCGTCGATACTTTCACAGAGTGGAATCACCCGGAGGTGGGCCAGGCCGTACTAGACATAGCGGACGCACTTGGTGTGAAGCTGGGTGTGATGCGCCTGCCAGGACAGGGTTGCTGTGGGCGTCCAGCCATGAGCAAGGGTCTCGTGGATGCGGCCAAGCGTATGGCGACTGAAAATGTGCGCTACTTAGCCGCCAAGGATGAACACATCCCGTTACTGTTTGTGGAGCCAAGCTGCCTAAGCGCCTTCACCGACGACTACCTCACCCTGGTAGACCCCGATCTACAGCCGCAAGCCGAACGCCTGGCCCAACGTTGCAAACCAGCCGAGGCCTGGCTAGCCGGGCAAATGGCGGAGCGTGAAGAATCGATCAGTTGGGATGAAAAGCAACGAGATATTTTGTTGCACGGCCATTGCCATCAGAAGGCGCTGTGGGGCACAGAAGACACCCTACGCCTGCTGCGTAACATTCCCAACGCCACCGTCACCGAAATTGACAGCGGGTGCTGCGGGGTCGCAGGCAGCTTCGGCTACGAACACTACGAGATCAGCATGAAAATTGGCAACGACCGCCTACTTCCGGCGATTGAGGCACGACCAGAGGCGATTGTGGCCGCGCCGGGAACCAGTTGTCGGGCACAAGTTCATGACGCCGGGCACGCGGTGCAGCATCCGGTAGAGGTCGTGCGGGACGCACTCAATCTCTGACAATCACGTCTCAGCCGAAATAATTGATTACATCATTTGTAAATAAGCAGTGGAGGTAGCAATGTCGAATGCACGTGGATGCTTGGTTTGGATAGGACGAGTATTTCTAGCGATCATGGTTCTTGCTCTATTACTGGCAGGTATAGGCTACTTCTGGCAGCAAAATGCGCTCGCCCAAGATGCGCTGGCCTATCCCGCTCAGGGAGAGTTTTATCAGGTAGATGGACGAACGATGCATCTTTATTGCGAAGGGGAGGGCACGCCTATCGTCGTCCTAGACGCAGGATTAGGCGGCTGGTCTATCGACAGCGCGAATCTACAGTCAGAACTAGCAACGCAGACCACCGCCTGCGCCTACGATCGTGCGGGTTACGGCTGGAGCGATCCAGCTACTGGAGAGCGCCACGCTCAGGCCATCGCAGACGACCTCCTCGATTTGCTAGACGCTGCCGAAGTCGATAACCAGATTATTCTCATCGGCTTCTCCTACAGCGGTCTGAGCAGCCGTCTATTCACAATACAAAATCCAGAGCGGGTGGCGGGTCTCGTTTTGCTAGACCCAGCCCACGAAACTGATGTGAGCATTTATCAGGGTGATCTAGCACAACAGCAACAATCGCTCGTCGGTATCTACGGAGCCTTCGGCACACTGGCACGGGTCGGTCTTGTCCGCTTTTTAGAGCCAGAGGAAATAGCCCCCTTTGCCCCCTTCATTCCAGAGGGCAAACCGGAGCGGTACTATACTCGCCTATCGGGTAGTCAGTGGTGGTTTACTTCACAAAATGAGTTCAGTGCCATGATTGAGGGCACAGGCGCAGACCAAGTTGTGCAAGCAGGTAACTTACCTTCTGACCTTCCGCTTGTCGTCATCATAGCGGACGGTGCAGCAAGCGAAGAAATGACTGACTTCTACACGCAACGTTTGGAAAGTCTTCAGTCTTTGGCCGCTCAATCAGAGCAGGGTGAATATGTTCTAGCGGAAAATATCGCACACAATGACCTCGTTGAACAGACAGAGCTAATTGGCGATATCGTCCGCCAAATGATTGACCAGATTCAGTCAAATCCGGCTAATTCGTGACAATGACGTAGACAATGTAGGCGACGTAGGCCAGCAGCAGAACGCTACCCTCCCAACGCTCAAAGCGCCTGCGGGTGTAAATGAAGGCGTATAACAAGACAACGGTTCCGGCCAGGATGAACACCGAGCTAATCAGCCCCTCTGTGGCGACCTCGACATTCTGGCCCATGAACAGCAGTATCACCAACCATGGGATGCTTAAGCCCACCAGGATATCGAAGATGTTCGAGCCAATCGCATTGGCAACAGCCATGCTGCCGCGTCCGTCCCTCGCCACACCGACGGAAGCGATGAGGTCCGGCGCAGAAGTCCCGGCAGCCAGCAAAGTCAGCGAGACAAAAACGGGTGGAATCCCAATCGCAGCCGAGAGGATCACGGTTGCTTCCACCAGCGCATAGCTCAGCCCGGCAATGATCGCAATCGACACCAGCATCGCCCATACATAATGTTTGGCCGGGTCTCTTGCCACCACATAAACAATCCGCACCAGCAACTGGTTAAAGCGGGCGATCAAACTGGGCCGGTCATTATCCGACTTCAACACCGGCGCGGGTACCTTGCGGCTCTCCCCTTCTGGCTCGCCCTTGCCGCGCCATTGCCACAGCACCACCAAGTAGACGACGTAGACCATCAGTAGCAGCAGGGCTTCCCAAATTTGAATGTTGCCATCCCAGAAGACGAACAGAAGCGCGCCGATGCTCATCAGATAGAAGGCCGAGTCACGCTCGATACTGCGATCACGGATAACCAACTCCCCCGCAATGATCGCAGACGCCCCCGTAATTACCAAAATGTTGAACACTGCCGAGCCGACGATCGTCCCAATGCCTACCTCCCCGTGCGCCCCTCCGATAAGCACCGCTACCAAGGCAATACACAACTCTGGGGCAGATGAACCCATTGCCATCAAAGAGGCTCCGGCTACATCTGAGGGCATATCGAGCCGATCAGCCACCCGATCCAAACTCACAACAAAAAACTCATCCGTAACAATAGCAAGCACGTAAACAGACGCTGCAATGACGAGAAGACTTAAAACGGCGGACATATCTATCCTTTTCTTCGCAAACGGTCAGCCAGGCTTGTTGTCCCAGCAATAAATACAAGCGCAGTATAACCACCCCTCAAACAGTTACCCACTCTACGACACGCTCTCACATATTCGCTACATTTTAAGAATCCAGATAGCGGTTCAGGTTGAAGGCCGCGCTGATGAGTGACAGGTGCGTAAAGGCCTGTGGAAAGTTACCTAACGCTTCGCCCCGGTCGCCAGTCTCCTCTGCATATAGCCCTAAGTGATTTGCGTACCCTAACATGCGCTCGAACATCAACCGAGCCTCGTTCATGTAGGCCGGGTCATTACGCCCCGCCCGCGTCATGGCCTCCACCAGCCAGAAGGTACACATGTTGAAGCTGCCCTCCGTGCCCCTCAGCCCATCCGGCGAATCATCTGGATTGTAGCGATAGACCAAGCTGTCCTCCGTTAATCCGCCGTTCTCTGGATGTCGGCGCATCGCCTCGATGGTGTTGATCATACGTGGATCGCTGGGGGCCATAAAGAACACCAGCGGCATAATCAGCGCGGAGGCATCCAGCGAGGGGTTGTCATAAGCCTGGGTGAAAGCCTGAATTTGCTCATCGTAGCCCTGTGCCTGAACCTCTTCGTAGATCGCGTCCCGGTTTTTTATCCAGCGCTCTCGTGGCGCCGGGAAAGAACGTTTATCCGCCAGCCGCAACCCACGATCCAACGCCACCCAGCACATCAGCCGCGAGTAAACGTGGTTCTGTGGCTCATCACGAGACTCCCAGATGCCATCGTCCTTGCGTTGCCAGTTGTCGCACACCCAATCCAGAATTGGGCGCAGGTAGGTGTAGAAGTCGTAGCTCACCTGCTGGCCGTGCTTATTGTGTAGGTATACCGCGTCCATCAGCGCACCGTACATATCGAGCTGGAACTGCTCATGGGCGGCATTGCCCAAGCGCACCGGCTTCGATTCCCGATAGCCTTTCAGGTGGTCAAGCTCAATCTCCGCAATCTCAGTTTCACCGTCAATGGTGTACAACGGTTGCAGTGGCCCCTCGCTGCCGTTTTCCTCCTGGGTCCGGGCATAAAGCCAGTTCATAAAAGCACCGGCCTCTTCCGTAAAGCCTACCCGCATCAGTCCGTAGAGCGTAAAAGCAGCATCCCGAATCCACACATAGCGATAGTCCCAATTGCGCTCACCACCAATCTGCTCCGGCAGACCCATAGTAGGCGCGGCCACAATAGCTCCCGTCGGCTTATACGTCAGCAGCTTCAGCGCCAGCGCAGAGCGGTGGACTTCGCCCCGCCAACGACCCGTATAGGTGCACTGGGCCAGCCACTGCCGCCAATAGCGCACCGTATCTTCAAATTGAAGTTGGCCTTCTTGGTCGGTGTGGGGCGGCGCACATTCGCTCTGGCTCTCTTGGAAGCAAAATGTCAGCGTCTCGCCCTGCTTTAAGCGAAAAGTCGCCACAACTCCCGCATCACTCTGTTCGAGGCTCACCGGGGACGACAGCGACAAGCGCAGCCCATCCCCCCCCTCGAATACCGCGCCGTTTTCACTCAGCGTTATCTCGTGCGAGCCACGCGCATAGTCAAAAGCGGGGTGACACGCGAGTTGAAAGTTCATCTCGTCTCGCACACACACGACCTGTCGCACGACCCGCGTCTGGTGGTCGTCGTCATCCCTGTCCAACGTCATAAAGTCGCGCACCTCACCCACACCTTCTTCACACACGAAGCGCGTCACCAGCACATTGGTCTCCGGCCAGTAAAATTGCTTGCTGTTAGTCAGCGTGTGGACAGGGTGAATCTGGAAATGCCCGCCAATCTCATCGTCTAGCGTTTTGGCAAAAACTGACGGACTATCAAAACGGGGATAGCACATCCAGTCTATCGAGCCGTTTTTGCCCACCAACGCACAAGTGCGCATGTCTCCGATGATGCCGTAATCTCCGATGGGTAAATAGGCCATGCTACTCTCAACTTTTGTTATCATTCGTTAAACCAGTTTAACAAAGCGCCCCGGCCTACGCTCAACCAGTTAGCCACCCCTCATAAATTGGGTGATTCGTCCTCGATCTGGCGGCCAAAAATCACAACTCGTGATACAGTAGAGTTAGAATCGAGAGAATGCAGTATAGAGAGGCGAACCCTTATGATTGATGTTAACTGCACGACGTGCGGCGCCCCGCTAAAAGTCAAAAATCAGTTTGTGCGGAGCGTCACCTGCGAATTTTGTGGCTCCACGTATATTGTCAGCGGTAGTGACACGCTGGACAAGGCCGGCCAAACCGCTAGCCTAGCGGACTACCCTTCTCGGTTGGGTGTCGGCGCACAGGGGGAGATCAAAGGGCGTAGCTTTACTGTGCTGGGCCGCGTGCGCTATACCTACGACGAAGGCTTCTGGGACGAGTGGCAGATCGAGTGGCACGACGACGCCCCGCCGGACTGGCTGGAAGAGGATGAGGGCTACTGGACGCTCTATAAGCGAGAGCGTGTGCGTGGGCAAATCCCCCCAGCAGACCAGCTTAAGGTTGGCAGCAATGTCACGATCAACAACCGTGATGTGTTTTTGACAGAAAAGCGTACCGCTCAGATGATGGGCAGCGAAGGCCAGTTTGCCTCCGTTTTGCCGATTCAAAGTAAGTTTACTTATGCCACTGGTAGCCACAACAACCAGCTTGTGAGCGTGAATTATTGGTCAGACGAAATTGAGCTTTCCATCGGTACCGACTTAGAACCTCACGAGATCAAGATTCAGTAGATTATGAGCGCACAGAAACGGAAAAGGTCTGTACTTAAGCAGCTCCAGTGCCCGAATTGCGGCACCGCGCTGTCTCAATATACGCCCGGTACACAGACGATTATTTGCCCGAACTGTGGCAGCTATGTCGCCGTTGGCGCGGGCGACCCGGAGGTCACTGGGAAGTCTCAGCGTCTGTCCCGCTCCCCGAAGCCTATCGAACTGGGCACAGTCCTCACGATTGACCAGAAGGACTACATGGTGCTGGGCCGGGTGATGTACAGCGGCTGGGATGACGAGGAGAGCTGGCGCTGGAATGAGTGGATGCTGGGCGCAGAAGACGGACGGACGTTGTGGCTCTCCTACGACGAAAAGGGCTTCGGCCTATTCAAGAAAGAACGCTTCCGAGAGCAGTTCAATACTCGTAGTTCGAAGAAGCTCACCCTGGGTGACAAAAATTACTTTGTCCGGGAGCGCTACCCAGCCAAGATTTTGGGCGCGGAGGGCGAACTGACCTGGCGGGCGAAGGAAAACGATCAGCTTTTTGTGGCAGAGGGCGGACAAGCTAAGTCACGTTTTAGCGTGCAACAGACTGACGATTCGATCGAGGTTTACACAGGCACCTCCGTCTCTGAGCTAGATATTGCTAAGTCTACGGGTGACGCGGGCTGGGTACGCCGGGTGGAAGCTCGTATCGCCACCGGGGGCTATATGCGGCTGTTTGCCGGGCTGGCGATTCTGTTTGCTATCGGCGCGCTCTCGTTAGCGCTCGCGCTGAGCGCAGTGGGCGAGAACATCGAAGAGACGACCGTTGAACTGCGCGAGGCTCAGTCTATGCTGACCCTCGAATTCGACCAGCCGGGACGTCCGGCGCTGGTGAGTATGCGCATGAACGGGGGTATTCCGGTGGGCAATTATGTCGATGTCGATGTGAGCGTCGAAGCACCGGACGGCACCGAATCCTATCTGTTCACCAAGTCCTTTTGGCATGAGACGGGAGTGGACGAGGACGGACGCTGGGTGGAGACCGATTACAACGAAGAAGGCCGCTTCGTGCCGCTGGAGTCTGGGCGGCATCGGCT
>JGI12210J13797_11125418_pt1 | contig 14710 bp, 9 predicted proteins | sample ElkSlonscriptome_3_FD_13797 | JGI IMG/M metagenome (IMG submission 13797)
GGTCGAGCAGGCCCTGAAGATCTCCGGACCGGTTAAATACCCGTGGGGGCCGCCCACGCAGCTGGGACATTCCCAATCTCTGGATTTGCGACGGCTCTCTGTTTCCCACCAGCGGGGGCGTCAATCCTTCCCTGACCATTCAGGCCCTGGCCTGCCGCATCGGCGACCGTATTCAGGCGATGGCCGGGTGCGGGGAGCTATAGAATCGCCTTTTCTTCAGCCGCTCCCTTCTGATTTTCCATCCAGGCAAAAAGCTTTTCTGCTATGCTGCTCACCTGCCCGGCACCGGAATTCTATCGAATCTCGTAAATAGATCGGCGGTTTTCACGGTCCACACCGGTATTGCAATCCTCAACGGCGTTCCTTTTGTGAAATACAAGCAATAAAAATATGGATTTCGGAATGTTATATCCGATCGGCGGAACCCTTGTTGCGATATGTAACGAAGTGACCGATTGTGTACTTCCGGGGAAAACATACATTTTTGCTTTTCATATCAAAGGTATATCGCATAGGTATGCATACTGGCATGTTTGTTGCTTATTATTCTATCGAAAGCGATTGGAATCGGGTCCTTCCGGGTCGGATCACTAAAATGAGGTTTGCATATGAAAAAGGTTTTGCTTGCAGTGATCGGGTCCAACCCGAACCAAAAAACCTATCGGTATGCCTTGCAGCTCTCCCAACAGATTCATGCGGAACTGGATGTGCTTCAGATAGAGAGGTCCCGATCCGGAAGAAATGAGGATTTGAACCGGGTGAACCCCTGGAAACCGGACGGTGTCCGCTTTCGTCGGACGGCCTGCACGGGAGATCCGAATACCGCCCTGATCGACTATGTTCAACAGAACCGGGATGTGGTCTTTACCATTTACGATGCACCTTCCGGCGGGGTTCTTCGAAAAAAGAAAATGATCCCCAAAGGGATCAGAAAACTGCCGATTCCGTTGATCGTGATGCGGGATTGACAACAACTTTAAGCATGAGGAGTGGATGATGAAAATGGGTCACAGCAGTGCGAAATCAAGCGCGTATCCTTCTACATGGGCCGGCAGAATTGCACATTACGTATTCGGAGACAGAGATCCGAGGGTCGTTTTCGGATATGTCAACCCCTGGCACGCGGCCATGGAGGATTTTACCGACCACACCGAAATGAAAACCCGGTCAAAGCGGCGACTTCGGGTCGAACGCAAGATCGATCGGCCTGAAAACCGGAGACCGACCCTGAGATTGTAGCCCCCCTATTTCAACACCCGTTCAAGGACGGCATTTATATCGTCGGTGGTGACAATGGTGACATCGTCCCGTACATCCGGCGGTATTTCTGTCAGGTCCGGGGCGTTATTGGCCGGGAACACCACCGTCCTGATCCCGGCCCGGTGAGCGGCCAGGATTTTTTCTCGGATACCGCCCACCGGCAGGATCCGTCCGCTCAACGTCAGTTCTCCGGTGAGTGCCGTGTCGATGCGGCAGGGGCGGTCGGTCAGCAGAGAGATCAGGGCAGCGGCGATCGTCACGCCGGCTGACGGCCCGTCTTTGGGAATGGCGCCCGCCGGCACATGGATATGGATATCCGATGTTTCGAAAAAATCCTCCGGGATTCCGAAACGGTCGGTGCTGCTTCGAATATAACTGAGCGCCGCCTGGGCCGATTCCTTCATGACGTTTCCCAGAGAGCCGGTCAGGATCAGGCGGTTGGCGCCCTTCATTCGGGTGGCCTCCACGAAGATGATTTCGCCGCCGGTTTCGGTCCAGGCCAGACCGGTAGCGATGCCGATCCGCTCGCGGGTATCGGCGACTTCCACCCTATGTTTCCGGGGGCCCAGGTATCCGGACACCGTCTCCGGATCGATCTGAAGGGACACCGATTCCAATTCCGATTCCGCCGTCAGAATTTCCCGGGCCTTTTTTCGGCATACCGAAGCGATACTGCGCTGAAGGTTTCTCAGCCCCGCCTCCCGAGTATACTCACGAATGATTTTTCGAACCGCTTCCGGAGTGAAGACGGGGGCGCGGTCCTGAAGACCGGCCTCCTCGATTTCCCTTGGGATCAGATACCGAAAGGCGATCCGTTCCTTTTCCATCTCCGAATAGCCGGACAGGGGGATCACCTCCAGCCGATCCAGCAGCGGACCGGGAATGGAATCGATATTGTTGGCGGTGGCGATGAACATCACCCTGGAAAGATCGAAGGGGACGTCCAGATAATGATCCATGAAGCGGCTGTTCTGCTCGGGATCGAGCACCTCGAGCAGGGCGGCGGCGGCGTCTCCCTTGAAGTCCTGCCCGATCTTGTCGATTTCGTCCAGCATCATGACCGGGTTCATATACCCCACCCGCCGGATTTCCTGAATGATGCGCCCGGGCAGCGCGCCCATATAGCTTCGCCGATGGCCTCGAATTTCCGCCTCGTCCTTGGTGCCGGCCAGGGAAAACCGAACGAATTCCCGTCCGAGACTGCGGGCGATGGACATCCCCAGGGAGGTTTTGCCGGTTCCGGGAGGGCCCATGAAACAGAGCACCGGACCCCGTGAGGTCAGTCGATTGCTCTTGCCGGCCAAGGCATTCCGGACCGTCGACCGAACCTCGTTCAGCCGCAGGGGTTTGGAAAGGAACTGATAAGAGCCCTTCTTCATCGCTTCAACAGCGGTGGGAACGGTGCCATACCCGGTGATAATGATGACCTCGATGGACGGATCTTGAGCTTTCGCCTGATCCAGAACCGTCAGGCCGTCCACCCGGTCCATCTTCAGGTCGGTGATGATCAGGTCGAAGGGATGTTTTTCCATCAATTCGAGCGCCTTTTCGCCGTTGCCGGCGGTAGAAACCTGATATCCCTCCTTGCTCAGTACATGTTCGAGATTCCGGCGGGTCACCTCTTCGTCATCCACTACCAGGATCGCGAACCTGTGCTTCTGTTTCAGGATTCGAACCGCCAGATATTCCAGGATACGATTCTTGATCTCCTGAAGTCCGTAGTGTTCCTCCTCCAGAATGGTTTCGGCCCGATGAATATCCAGAAGGTCTTCACTGGTGCGATGCCAGGGAAGGCTGACCAGATAATCGATGTAGTTGACGCCGATGGTGTATTCGGCCGACGAAGGGCTGTTTTTGGCGAGCCGATCCACCTCTTTGAGGGCGGTCTTTTCCACCTCCGGGGGCATTCCGGCGGATACCACCGTCTCTTTCAGATCGTCGGTTTCCGTGAAAGAATCCTCGTCCGGGCCGTTTTTTTTAAATATCCGCATGGGGCAACTTCCGATGGAAGAGTGAACGAAAAGGCGGGCAAAGGGCGCAGACACTCTGTCCGTATCTGAAATACTGTATCAGGAAGTTCGGGTCCCTGTAAAGGACTAAGAGAGAAAACAGTGTTTTCTCAAAGCCTTGGCAATGGAGCCTGCGCTTTGAAACCGTTGCGATATGCAACGCAGTGTTTGGAAATGAAATAGAACCGAATGCTTCAATCTGGTAGGTAAATTCGAAGATTCGAAATATCCGTTGCAAAATGCAACATTCTGAAAGGACGGTTTTTTTATTGGTTTTCCAAAACTATCATTATTTCAATATTTTATCCGGTTCATGATTTTTGGTATGCGATTTGCTAATAAGATCATCGAAACGCGAGAACATTTTGTCAGATGCGCAAACCAGAACAGGAGGATACAATGATGCCCGGTATATTCAGGAAAATTAAGTTGCGGCTGCAACGTAAAGAAATCGCCGAAAAAGCCCCATCTGTGAGTTTAAGCCCGCAAACCGTTTCCGGCGGCGGGGATGCGGAACCGGAAAAACCCGGCAAACTTCTGGTGGTCGGAAATGAAAGCGATTTTTCCGATGAGGTGATCACCTACGCGTTGGATATGGCCCAGCGGCTCTCCTATGATATTTTGGCGCTCAATACCGCCCCCCTTTCCTGTGAAACCTTCAAACTCTTTTCCTCTTCGAGAAACCAGATTTGCCGGGATTTTCAAAACCTGTCCGAGGAGCATGCCCGGCGGTTCGCGGAAATGGCCGAAAAAAAGAAAATCGCCTTTGAGCATGTGGTCAAGTTCAGCGAAACGGACCGGGCCATTGATGAAATTCGGCGGCAAAAAGGGGCCATCGAATTCGTCATTGCCGATCCGGAAGAAGAACGAACCGAGGTGCGCCCCGAGAACACGGCCCGGCTTCGAAGAGAGATCTGCGTCTACGCCATGCGGTAAACCATCTGAAGCCGGAGCGAAAAAGTCCAAAGAAGAACGACGATTTTTTTCTAAGAAAAACCCTTTTCGGCCGCCTCCGAGCGGCCGTTTTCACGAAAGGATGATGTCCATGGATGCCCATTTCTACCTGAACCTCGCCCTGATCGGCATCGCTTTTTTTCTCTGCTACTGGTTTCGAAACACGAAATAGAATTTCTGAATTTATGAAAAGGAGCATTCAAGATGACGCCTCAGATGATCTTGACGATGATTGTCTTGGCCTTTGTGATTGTGCTGTTCGTGTTCGAGTGGGTGCGTGTGGATGTGGTCGGGATTCTCATGATGGTGCTGCTGCCGTTGATCGGACTGGTAACACCGAGTGAGGCGTTTGTCGGATTAAGCAGCAATGCGGTGATTTCCATCATTGCGGTAATCATTATCGGAGCGGCCCTCGACAAGACCGGGGTCATGAATCATGTGGCCCGGCCGATCATTCGACTGGCCGGCAACAGTGAAAAACGGATTATGGCCCTGATCGCCGGCACGGTGGGGATCATATCGAGTATGATGCAGAACATCGGCGCCGCGGCGCTGTTTCTTCCGGCGGCTCAGCGGATTTCCAAACGCATGGGTCTATCGGTTTCGCAAATCCTGATGCCGATGGGGTTCTGTGCCATTATCGGCGGCACCCTGACTCTGGTAGGGGCCAGCCCGACCATTTTGCTGAATGATCTGATGATCGTGGGCGGCGAAAAACTGGAGCCTTTCGGACTCTTTACCCAGACACCCATCGGTGTCTGCCTGCTGATCAGCGCCATCCTTTATTTTCTTTTTTTCGGAAAGTACGTTTTGCCGGAAAAATCCGGGGAGTCCGACGATAAAGGGGTCACCGCCGAGTTGATGGCAGAATACCGGAACCTTGAGAATACCTTCGAACTGCATGTGCCTGAGACCTTTGGGCAGGCAAAAACCCTGGAGGACCTGGCGATCCGTACCCGTTACCTGGTGACGGTGGTGGGGATCAGCCATACGGAGAAAAAAGACAAAAGCTATGTTCCTCGAAGCCGAGACGAAATATTCCCGGGCGACGACCTGGTTGTGGTCGGTCGAGTGCGGAATGTGCGAAGTCTCGCCGAGGAATACGGCTGGCAAGTCAAACCGGGGCTCGAGGCCTTTGCCGAGAGCCTCTCCCGGACCAATGCCGGAATGGCGGAAACGGTGGTATCCCCCCGATCCGAATTGATCGGCAAGACCATGAGCGAGGTCAACTTCAAAGAGCTTTACGGTCTCAATCCCGTCGGACTATTCAAGGAGAACAAGGTATTTTACAGCGGTCTGACTCACATCCGCCTTCGGATGGGGGATACCCTGCTGCTTCAGGGACCCTGGGAACGTTTCCATATTTTGAAGAACCGACCCCAACCCGGGCCCCTGACCTTCGCCACCCCGCTTGAAGGGGAAATTCTTCGCCCCCAGAAAGCCAAGCTGGCCCTGATCTGGCTTTCCCTGGCCCTGGTTCAGATCATCTTTCTCAAGGTCAAGCTCTCTGTGGCCCTGATGTCCGGGGCGTTGGGGGTGATCATCACGGGAGTCCTCAGCGTGGATGAGGCCTATCAGGCGGTGGACTGGATGACCGTATTCCTTTTGGCGGGGCTGATTCCGCTGGGAATTGCTTTTGAAAAGACCGGTACCGCCGGGTTCATCGCCGAACAGGTCCTGGCTGTAATCGGCACCCCGCCCCCTATCGTACTTCTCGGGGTCATCGGGGTCATGACCTCCTTTTTCACCCTGGTCATTTCCAATGTGGGCGCCACGGTCCTGCTGGTTCCGCTCTGTATGAACATGGCCCTGATGGCCGGCGGAGACCCCCGGATGGCCGCCTTGGTCGTCGGCCTGTCCGCATCCAATACTTTCGTGCTGCCTACCCATCAGGTGAACGCGTTGATTATGAGACCCGGCGGATACCGCACCGTCGATTACGCCAAATCCGGCGCCTTTATGACGCTTCTGTTTCTGACGGTGGAACTGACGGTGATCTACTTCTTTTACGGGATTCAATAATACCTTATAACCGAGGAGTGGCTTTCATGGCAATTATATCCATTTCCCGAGGGAGCTTCAGTCATGGAAAAGAGATCGCGGAATGCGTCGCTCGAGACCTCGGATACGAATGTATCAGCCGGGAGGTCCTTTTAGAGGCATCTCGCTTTTTCGACGTATCCGAAATGAAACTCGCCCGAAAGATTCACGACGCGCCTACCTTGCTGGAGCGAATCACCCACGGCAGGGAGAAGTATATTAACTACATTCAGGCGGCGCTGTTAGAGCATGTGCGCAAGGGCAACGTCGTCTATCACGGCTTCGCCGGTCACCTGCTGCTTCCGCCGACGATCCGGAATGTGCTCAAGGTGCGGATTATCGCCGATATGGAAGAACGAATCCGCTACCTGGTCGAATCCGAGTCCAAAAGCCGTGAGGCGGCGCGGGATTACCTGATCGAAGAGGATCGACACCGGTCCCGCTGGACCCGCTATCTTTTCAATGTGGATCTGATCGATCCCCATCTTTATGATCTGGTCATCCGCGTCGACAAGTTGAACACAGACGATGCCTGTGATATTATTAACACCATGGCAAAAAGTAAAACCTTTCAGGCCGGCGAAGAGGAATCGCTGCATCTCCTGAGTGACGTTGCCATCAGCAGCCATATTCGGGCGGCGCTTCAGGAAACCTGCCCTGCCGAGGTCACTTCTGAAAACGGATTTGTGCATATTCGGGTGTCCTCACCCGGTATTCGCAAATCGAGTTATACCAGCCATGTCACCGAAAAGCAGCTGGAAGCGGATATTCGGCAGGACCTGGAAAAAGAAATCATTCAGATCGCCGCCAAGGTCCCGGGGGTCAAGGACGTGATATGCGATGTGGACCCTCCGGTGTATCATTGATTGCGAGCGGAGAACCGGACCGCGGCCGATGAGCATCAGCGCGAAACTGAACCGAACCTACAGCGGAATCACACGGGCGAACGGCGCCGGAAATGAAACTCAGTCTTCGAAAAAAAATCTTTCTCCAGTTCTGTCTCTTTCTGGTCGTCAATGGTTTGATCTGGTTCGCCAGTTATTACATCGACCACCTGCTGAAGCAGAAGCTGGAGATTATCGATAAAAAAACCCACCTGCTCAACACCATTCTGGAGGCCCGCCGGTATGAAAAAAACTTTTTCCTGAACGGAGACCTTTCGGAGCTGAATCAGGCGATCGACTATATCAGTGAAGCCGATGAGAAATTTCAGAAAATCATTCAGGAACACGGTGAATACACCCTGACCCACAATTTCGAGGAAAAGCTGGCCGACCTTCGGGCGTATCGGAATGCGCTGGTCGCCCTTTCGTTGAAGTCGAAAGAAAACCCCGGCGCGACCCAAGAGGAATTCAACAGGAGCAGCACCCGGATCAGTGACCTGGGTCGAAAAATCACCGAGGATATCGACCAGATCGTGAAGGAAGAGCGCAAGCAGGTCGATCAGCTCCTGAGCCGTTCCCAGATGGGCCTGGTCGGTTCCATGGTGGCCTTGGGCCTCCTGACGGTGTTGACCATGCTTTTTTTGTTCGTCAACGTCAACGGCCCTCTCAAGGCCATTGAAGCGGCGATTCACAAAATCGCCAGGGGGGATCATGCCAGTGTCCCGAGGGTCAGTCAGGGAGATGAGTTCGAATCTCTGGTGACCAGCCTGAACCACATGCTCGACGAACTCAATCGTCGCAGCGAGCACCTGATCCAGATGGAAAAGCTGGCCTCCCTGGGCACACTCACCTCCGGCGTGGCCCACGAACTCAACAATCCGCTCAACAACATCTCGACCTCGGTGCAGATCGTGCTCGAGGAACTTGATGACCCGGATATGGAGTTTAAACGGGGGCTTTTGATCGAAACCGAAAAACAGGTGGATCGGGCCAAAGATATCGTGAAGGGGCTGCTGGAGTTTTCACGACAGAAATCCTTCAACCGAAAGCCGGTGGAAATCCGACCCCTGGTGGAAAAAACCATCCGTATGATCAAAACCGAGGTACCGGGAAATATCAATCTCCATGTGGAGGTGCCTGATTCGATCACCGCCTGTCTCGATGCCCAGCGCATGCAACAGGTATTGATCAACCTCATCATCAACGGGGTGCATGCCATGGAACAGGGCGGCGACATGAATATCCGCGGGTGGGAAGAAAACACCCGGGGCGGGTTCTGTCTTCAGATTCAGGACAGCGGGACCGGTATTTCCGAGGAAAACCTGTCCCGGATTTTCGACCCCTTTTTTACGACCAAAGAGGTGGGCAGAGGCTCGGGGCTCGGGCTGTCGATCATTCACGGCATCGTCGAGGAGCACGGCGGCCACATTCAGGTGGACAGTCGGCCTGAGACCGGTACCACCTTCACCATTTTTTTGCCGAACACGAGCGTGAACCATGGCGGAAGCGAACAAGGCGACCATCCTGATTGTTGAAGACGAAGACGTCGCCCGGAAAAATCTGGCTCATATTCTGGGCAAAGAAGGGCATGAGGTGGTTACGGCCGCTACCGGTTCCCGGGCGCTTGAACTGATCGAAACCACCACCTTCGATCTGGTCATCACCGACCTGAAAATGGAAAAGGTGGACGGCATGGCGGTCCTGGCCCGGTCTCGGGAGCGCCAGCCCTATACCGAGGTGGTCATGATCACCGGATATGCCACTGTCGATTCGGCGGTGAATGCCATGCGGGAAGGGGCCTATTCTTATGTGGCCAAGCCTTACAAGATCGATCAGATTCGAAAGGTGGCCCAGGAGGCGATCCTCAAACGGAAACTGCGCCTGGAAAACATCGAACTCAAGGATGCCCTGAATACCCCCGGGCGCATCCCTTCCATCGTCGGCCAGAGCGAGGCGATGCTTTCGGTGCAGAAGACGGTGCATCGGATCGCGGCGTCGGATACCAACATTTTGATTTTAGGCGAGAGCGGAACCGGAAAGGAGCTGGTGGCCCAGGCCGTTCATCGGCTGAGCCCTCGGGTCGAGCGCCGCTTTGTCGCCTTCAACTGCGGTTCTTTTGCCGAAGAACTCATGGCCAACGAGCTTTTCGGACATGAAAAAGGGGCCTTCACCGGTGCGGTTCAGAGCAAGGTCGGCCTGTTGGAGGCCGCCGACGGCGGGACCGTATTTCTGGATGAGGTGGGGGATATGCCCCTGACCATGCAGATCAAGCTGCTTCGGGTCATTCAGGAAAAGGAGTTCCTGCGGGTCGGCGGGCTGGACCCCATTTCATTCGATGTCCGCTTTATCGCCGCGACCCACCGGGACCTCAAGGAAGATGTGGACAAGGGAAACTTCCGCCAGGACCTCTATTATCGGCTGAATGTCATGACCATTCACCTGCCGCCTCTGAAGGAGCGGGAAGGCGATATCCCCCTTTTGGCGCGTCATTTTCTGATGCACAAAAGCCGGGCCATGAAAAAGGAGATTCAGGAGATCGAACTCGAGGCCATGGATCTTCTCGACCGCTACGATTGGCCCGGAAATGTGCGGGAGCTGGAAAATGTGATCGAGCGCGCCGTGGCCATGGGAAACCCCCCGGCGGTTGGCATCGATGACCTGCCCGAATATATCCGCAATCTTTCCATCGAGACCTACCGCCAAAGCAGTACCCGCATTCCGACCCTGGAGGAACAGGAGATGCGCTACATTCAATGGGTCATGCAAAAATGCGACGGAAACAAAACCCGGGCCGCAAAAATCATGGGGATCGACCGGGTGTCCCTGTGGCGGAAAATGAAGCGATACGAACTGGAATAGACATTTCTCCTCTCTCCCCCGATCTTATTCAGTGACCCGCGCCCCAGAACCCGATTTTTCCGTCTTTCTTTTTTCCTTTTGACATGGGCGTATCAACCTGAACAAAATCCCTTATTTCGGAATAAACACCAAAATAGCACCGGAAATATGCGAAATCCATCAGGGAAAAAATGTAATTCGACTTTCTGTTTTGTGTATATGGAGCGTACCTGTTCTTCTTATGGAACTACACCGCGGTTTTTAGAAAAAATACACGATTCTCCCCATTTCCATCTGCCGAAAGAAGATTATCCTTTTGTTAAAATTTCTCAAAGGTGACGGTTCGGCCGTTTTAACCGTACCTATCTATAAAGGCTTTTCTTCAATCATCCGCTTTCCCCGACCGAGAAAGCGGGCTTAAACGGAGGTGCCTCATGGAAACCGCGAACACCGGTCAGGCGATTCAGAATCAACACAACGAAGGTGTTTCCGGGATTTTATCGAACATCAACACCGAGTTGAGCTGGGAAGAGATTCAGGAAGAGAATACTGAGGAGCTGTTCGAGGCTTTTTCCAGCAGTGATGAAGGGCTGAGCGGCGAAGAAGCTGAAAAACGCCTGGAAGCCTTCGGCCCCAATGCGATCGATGAGCACAAAACCAACCCGGTTCTGAAATTCCTGGGGTATTTCTGGGGTCCCATTCCCTGGATGATCGAGACGGCGGCGATTCTGTCGGCGGTGGTTCGGGACTGGACCGACCTGGGCATCATTCTGTTCATGCTGGTTTTCAATGCGGTGGTCGGTTTCTGGCAGGAATTCCAGGCCGACAACGCCATCGAGGAATTGAAGGGAGAACTGGCCATGGAGGCCCGGGTGCGGCGGGACGGTGAATGGGAAAAGGTTTCCTCCCGCGAATTGGTCCCGGGCGACCTGATCCGACTCCACATCGGGGACATCATTCCCGCCGATATCAAACTGACCTCCGGAGACTACCTGAGCGTGGATGAATCCGCCCTTACCGGGGAGTCCCTTCCGGTGGACAAGCAGAAAGGGGACGTGGCCTACTCCGGCTCTACGGTGAAGCAGGGGGAGATGGTCGCGCTGGTGGTCGCCACCGGCGGAAACACCAAATTCGCCAAAACCGCCAAACTCGTGGAAGGCGCCGGCAGCGGCTCCCATTTCCAGAAGGCGGTGCTCACCATCGGGGATTACCTCATCTATCTGAGCCTGGGCCTCGCCGTGGTCCTGGTGATATCCCAGGTGGTTCGCGGGGATTCTTTTATGACGGTCTTTCAGTTCGTCCTGATACTGGTGGTGGCGGCCATTCCGGTGGCGATGCCGGCGGTCTTGTCGGTCACCATGGCCCTCGGGGCATTGTCTCTTTCCAAAATGAAGGCCATCGTCTCCAAGCTTCAGTCGATTGAAGAGATCGCGGGTATCGACATCCTCTGTTCGGACAAGACCGGCACCCTGACGAAAAACCAGCTGACCCTGGGGGAACCGGTTCCTTTCGAAGCCGACGGGAATCAGGAGTTGATCCTCGCCGCGGCGCTGGCCTCTCCCGGGGAAGACCGAGACGCCATCGACCAGGCGGTGGTGGGCGGCCTCGATAATTCGAATGCCTTGAATGCCTATGAACAGAAAAGTTTTGTTCCCTTCAACCCGAACGACAAGCGCACCGAAGCGACCGTACAGGAAAAAGACGGCGGCCTCTTTAGGGTGAGCAAAGGCGCTCCCCAGGTGATCTTCAAGCTGTGCCGTCTGGAAGGCGAAAGCCGTCGGCAGGCGGAGAGCGCAGTCGACGAATTCGCCAGAAAGGGCAATCGAACCCTCGGGGTCGCTCGTTCCGACGGAAAAGACGGGACCTGGAAATTTCTGGGGATTCTTTCTCTTTTCGATCCACCCCGGGAAGATTCCGAAGAAACCATTCATCAGGCCATGGAACATGGGATTGACGTCAAAATGGTCACCGGCGACAACACCGCCATCGCCAAGGAAATTTCCCGTCAACTGGGCCTGAAGACCGACATTCAGTCGGCGGAGAAGATCTTTTCGGAAGGTATGGACCCGGCTGATCTCAGTGAGGGCTTCAAGAAAAAGATCGAAGATGCCGAGGGGTTCGCGGAGGTATTTCCCGAACATAAGTTCAACATCGTCAAGGCGCTTCAGGATCGAGGGCACCTGGTGGCCATGACCGGCGACGGGGTGAACGATGCCCCGGCCCTGAAACAGGCGGATGTAGGCATTGCGGTCTCAGGCGCCACTTCCGCGGCCCAGGCGGCCGCCTCTCTGGTGCTGACGGCGCCCGGCCTTTCGGTGATCGTCAAGGCGGTGGAAGAAGCCCGGCGGATTTTCGAGCGAATGAACAGCTACGCCATTTATCGGATCACCGAAACCATTCGAATCATGTTTTTCGTGGTGCTGGCCATGGTCGTTTTCAACTTTTATCCCATCACCACCGTCATGATCATCCTGCTGGCCCTGCTGAACGATTTGCCCATCATGACCATCGCCTACGACAACACCTGGCTGGACCCCAGGCCGGTGCGCTGGCAGATGCGCCGGGTGCTGACCCTGGCGACCCTGCTCGGCCTCATCGGAGTGGCTGAAACCTTCGGGCTTCTCCTTTTGGGAAAGCTCTGGCTCCACCTCGACAAAGCCTCGCTCCAGTCGTTTATCTACCTGAAGCTTGCCGTNGCCGGACATATGACCCTTTTCATCGTCCGCTCAAGGAAGCCCTTTTTCGCCAAGCCGTATCCCTCCTGGCCCCTGTTGACGGCCATCCTCGGCACACAGATTGCCGCCGCCCTGATCGTGGGTTTCGGATTTCTGGTGGCGCCGCTCCCCTGGTCTTATATCGGCCTTATCTGGGGATACTGTATCGTCTGGGCTTTCATCGAAGATTGGGCCAAACTGGCCATCTACCATCACATCGATTTCACCGGAAAGCGCCATAAAAGCTTTTTGGACCGGATACAGAAACCTTTCCATCACCATCACGCGCATGCCCGATGATGGAGGCATGCAGGATCAAGACCGCTGCTCCTCTGAGGGCGATCTGAGGATTTCCAAGGAGAGGTAATGCCGATAACGGGCGGGCGGATTTAATAATCGGCTCAGTTCGGAGTTCCGCCTTCAGGCGGCCTAGGGGCGAAATTTCCAGGCGACGCCTGAAGGCGGAATTCCGAACCGGTTCTTTCTGTGATATTTTATCCGTCGGAAATCGCTTCAATCCAATCCAATCCAATCCAATTCGAACATGCTGCACCCCGGGCGATCAGCCGCATCCGTGCGCCCTGTTTTAAAAACCGAATGGCCGGTATTTCTGCGATCGCCCTGTGCTACATGTTTTTTCTTATCCATTTACAGCCCTTGCCGTATTGCTACCCCTGGCGGTTTCTGGAAGTTTAATAAAATCGTATAATATTGACCCTGCACATCAATAGGAGGTGACCCATGTCGACGACAGCAGGAGATGTTTTAATAGAGACTTTGATGGAATGGGGGGTGGAAGTGGTTTTCGGGCTTCCCGGCGACGGCATCAACGGAATTGTCGAGGCGCTTCGCAAGCGTCAGGACGAGATTCGATTCGTTCATGTACGCCACGAAGAGGCGGCGGCCTTCATGGCCTGCGGCTATGCCAAATACACCGGAAAGCTGGGGGTCTGCCTGGCCACCTCGGGTCCCGGCGGGATTCATCTGCTGAATGGATTGTATGACGCCAAACTCGACGGCAAACCGGTGCTCGCCATCACCGGCCTGCACCACCATGATCTTTTGAACACCCATTCCCAGCAGGATGTCGACCTCGACCGGGTGTTTATGGATGTATCGGTCTACAACGCGCGGGTGATGGGTCCCCGGCATGTGGAACCGGTCACCCATCTGGCCTGCCGCACCGCCCTGGCTGAAAGCGGGGTGGCCCACATCACCATGCCGGTGGACCTTCAGTCGATGCCGCTCAAAAAGGCGTCGACCTCCAGCCGGAACATTCCCGGACACAGCTCTCACACCTATGGCCGGATGCGGGGGATGCCCCATGAGGCCGATATACGGGCCGCGGCCGATATCCTGAACCAGGGCAAAAAGATTGCGATTCTGGCGGGGCAGGGCGCCCTGGGGGCCGGCGACGAACTCGAAAAGGTGGCGGAGATTCTGGGGGCCCCCATCGCCAAGGCGCTGTTGGGCAAAGCCTGTGTGCCGGACGACAGCCCCTATACGACGGGTCAGGTGGGGTTGCTGGGCACCAAAGCCTCTCAAAAATCCCTGGAGGAATGCGATACCCTTCTGATCGTGGGCAGCAGTTTTCCCTACATCGAATACTATCCGGAGCCGGGCAAGGCCCGCTGCGTACAGATCGATATCAACCCCGAACGCCTGGGACTTCGGTATCCGGTGGAAATCGGTGTGGTCGGAGATACCACCCATGCCCTGCAGATGTTGATTCCCCATCTGAGACGCAATGAAGACCGCAGTTTCATAGAAAAAGCCCAAAAACGAATGCTGGAATGGGCCGAACTCATGGAAACCCGCGGCACCGTCGATTCAAAGCCGATGAAGCCCCAGGTGGTGGCCTGGGAACTCGGAAAGCGGCTCAAGGAAAACGCGGTGCTGGCCTGCGATTCGGGCACCATCGCCACCTGGTGGGCCCGGCAGGTCCCGGTCCGGCGGGGCCAGCTCCATACCGTGTCGGGGACCCTGGCCACCATGGCCTGCGGACTTCCAT
>JGI12210J13797_10725043_pt1 | contig 14709 bp, 8 predicted proteins | sample ElkSlonscriptome_3_FD_13797 | JGI IMG/M metagenome (IMG submission 13797)
GGTGTCTTTGTTTCCTTCAAATTTAATTGATTCGTACAAGCTATCCAATGGACTGCGTAGTGTTTTATTATTGATCGCCGTTACACGCGTGTAAATCTCGGTGGTCTTGCTGCTGGAATGGCCCAGAGCTGCCTGAATGTATCGGGTGTCCACTCCGCGCTCCAGTAGGTGTGTGGCAAAACAGTGCCGCAAGGTATGCGGAGTACTCCAAGGGTTACTGCCGGTCTCTTTAACCGCATTGCGGTAAATCTTCTGGATGCTGGTGCTGCTGTATTGTCCGCCATCGCGCCCCTCAAATAACCAATAGGCCGGCTTGTACTCTCGGTAATAGTCCCGCAGCAATCCCAATAAATAATCGCTCAACGCCGTATGTCGGTCTTTCTTTCCCTTTCCGTCTTTTATGAAGAGATACCCCTCTGCGCTGTGGATATCCTTTACACGGAGTCTCAGTATCTCTCCGACGCGTAACCCCGATCCATAGATGCAGTGCAGTATGGCCTTGTGCTTCAGGTTTTCCGGCTGATTGATGATGGCCATCACTTCTGCTTGACTCAACACATTGGGCAAGTCATTGCTTTTTTTAGGCCTGGTGATGGTATAATACTCGCGCGGTTTTTCCAGTACATGTTCGTAGTAACATTTAATGGCGTTTATAATGCTGTTTTGAGCCGCTTCGCTGATCTTGTATTTTTGAATCAATTCAAAAATGTATCCTTCAATTTGTTGCTTGGTAATCTCGCTGAGCTTTTCTGATTCAAAATACTTGAAAAAAGGACGCAAGGCACTGAGGTAGTTTCGGGCGGTGCTTTCGCTAAAACCTTTTAAAACAATGGTCCGGTAGCAGCGTTGCAATTCGGTTTTGCTCTCTTCCGTCAACACCAATTCAGGCATCCGCCTTGGCGCACCGGTCACCACTTTCTCCATCTTGTCGCCAAATAATTTTTCCAGCTTTCGCAGATTTTCCTCGGTGTTTTGAATACTCCATAACCGTTGGTTGGGGTGATAATACGTGGTGTCGAGACGTTTAAAGGCTTCTCGCTCGGCCTTCATTTTATAGGGGATGGCTAGCTTTATTCGTCCCGCCTCTCGCTGCGCCTCGAATAGCTTTATTCTTTGGGATGATGGTTCAGTCATAATGGCCATTATTGAAATTATTACTTCACAATCTAATTAAAATTGGCCCTGAGATGGGTTTCAAAACGATCTTAAGCGTATTTAACCGTTAGATACCATTGTGTATATTTGGTTATGCAACAAACCATTATATGAAAGGAACATGCAAGGTTTGCGGAAAAACGATTGTGGGTAGGCTTGGGAAAATGTATTGCTCCGCCTATTGCAAAAACGTCTATCACAAAAATATCAGGTACATCACCAAGCAGGCAGCCATTCAAATAAACGGGTACTTGAAACGCAATTATGCCATTCTTTTAGAACTGCTCGGTGAGCGACACACCCAAATTAAAGTACACCGAAATGTGCTGGCGCAGAAAAATTTCCGGTTCAAATACCACACCCATACGCACATCAACAGCCGCAATAAGACCTATCATTACGTTTACGATCTTGCTTGGATGGAATTCTCCGATGATGAAATACTGATTTTGCGAAAGCGATAGGTATCACACAAAAAAACCGCCCCCTTTTCAGGAGGCGGTCTTCGTTTTAGATCTGAGTGGTTATGTCAGACTGATTATACTATTTGATGATGAATCGCCGGGTTACTCTTTCTGAATCAAAAGTGAATGACACGGTATACATTCCCGCGGGGATGTCACTGGTTTTCAATCGGAAGGTTTGGTTCGACTCAACGGTTACGCGCTCCTGTGTCAGGGTGCGACCCATGATATCTCTCAATTCGATTACCCCGGTGTTTACCTGACCATCGGTATTGCTGAGGGTAAGATTGACAAATCCTTCCGTTGCCGGGTTTGGGTAAACAAGCATGGAAATATCTCCGGTTGATGAATTGTTGAGGTTGACTCCATCCGTAATTTCAATGACTTGTGACCCATCCAAAGGCACGAAGAATTGAACTGCCGAAAACTCACTCACCACGAGTGGATCTTCGGAGCATGCACACCTTACCCTGAATTCATGAATCTCTCCCAATTCCAGCGCTGTCTTTAGCACCCTTCTTCGATCGGGAGCATTGCCGTCTTCATCGGCGTATTTTTTGACCGATTGTTCGATGCCTCCAACTACACCTCCTTTGATTTGACAAACCGTAGAACCCGCAACCGGTGTCCATCGGATTACGACAAATGGCGCCGATGAATTTTGCAGTACCCAAGTGTTTTCGGGGGCGGGGAAGAGTCCTTCAGCACAGAATACAAATACTTCGTCGTCGCGTTCGTTGATGTTCTGAATTCTTTGGTCCTCGCCGGTCGGCGTCTCACTTTCTGCGTAAGGAGTTTCTGAAAAGAAAGTGTTCAGATATTCGGCGAAGGCATCTTGCTCACTTCCCGCAGGAGCGAAGTCAAATGTTCCTTCGTCTAATCCTGCGGTGTCGAGATCTACGCGGTTTTCGCCAAGTGCTTCAAAAGGATATCCGTCTCCGCCTCCGGCAAGGAAGTTCAGGGTAACCGCTTTAATCGATCTATTGGGATCGCCGTTTAGTTCTCCATCGATGACCACAGAGTCCAATGGCAATCCTGCTTCATCTACGATTACCAAATTCTGTATTCTCGAACCGGGCTCCAAGGAGGGGTCGAAAGAAACCTTCATTCCTCCGATTTGAGGAAACTGACCCGGTGTTGCTCCTGCTTCCGTGGCGCTGAATCCATGCTCCATGACCGCAAGAAGATCAGATGCACTCAATTCTATTATGGAGAGTCTGTTGTTGAATCGCAACGTGTTTTCTACATCGAGTTGAGACACTTCTCCTTCCAGTTTTCCTGAAATGGCATTGGCCTGAGGCGGCAAGAACTCAAACACTCCCGGAGCTACTTCGTCTACTTCGCCGATAGCAGCTCTGATTCCTCCGCCGTTTTTGATCGAAACGCTTACCGCCTCGTCGTATGACTTTGCAACAAAGAGGTTGGCATCAGCTGAAATATTACCCATGTTGGTTTCTTCGGTGCGCACGCGCTCCCGACGTCCGTCGAGGTACACATCGGTCAGCCCCAGGATGTTGCCGTCTTTGGCAATCACCACATCGTTTACCGCATTCGTCAATCGACTCACCAATTCTCCTTTGGAATTTTCGGCGAAAGCCATAGAAGGATCCTCGTAAACCTGAGCAATCATTTCATCGTCGGTAGCATAAATTCCGTTCACTCCTTCGCTCAAAGAGGAGAGAAGTACAACTCCATTTTCGTCAAAACCGACAACCAGACGCCCCACGTAGCTGTACTCACCATCGGTGCTTACGATTAAGGCGGGCTCTCCATCCAGGTTTTGCGATACGAAAGGGTAGGAGTCTTCTGCCTCGTCGCCGCTGCGCAGTCGGTCGGTTTGGTCAGCAAGAATTTTATCCGAGCCACCCGCCAATACAATATCTACTCCGCTTAGCAGTCCTACGAGTTCCTGCTCGAGTGAGAACTGTTGAAGGTGAGAAGCGAGGATGATCTTGTTTGAACCTGCCGCAATGAGGTCGTCGATGACGGGCTGCAAAATGGCAGCCAAAGCCGTCATATCATTGCTTCCGCCATTGATGACGCTCACACCGTTGGTAGTGGTGATCGACTCCAATACTTGTGTGGTGGCACCTACTACTCCGATCAATTCACCATTGCGCTCGATAAGTGTCGAAGGAGCAATCTTCGGTGCTGCTCCGGCTGCGTCGAGATCTGCCGGCAGTGATTGGAAAGCGGTATTTGACAATAGCTCATCGGTAAACAAACCCGATAGATTGTCATCTCCCGAGAAGTCTAGGTTTGCGCTGAGGTAAGGGAACTGTGCTCCCAACCAGCGTACATCTCCCAGTCCAGGTCCGCGAATATCCGTTGCGATAATCTCCTCAACGATGGCAGTTCCATTGTCGAACTCGTGGTTTCCGAGTGTCGAAGCATCAAATCCGATGATGTTGGCAATGGTGATGTCTACACGTCCGCCAGCCTCGCGCAAGTTGTCCAAGCCGGGTTCGCCGAATAGATCTTGATTAACATCTTGTATGACCGGTCTGATGCTTCCGTCAGATGACGCGTTAAAGAACGGCCCGGGGATGTAGTTGTCACCCGAAGAGATGCGCACGGTGTTGGTGTACTCGTCTTCCAACACATCTACGATGGCGGCAAAGTTTGGCGCGCGACCGATGGCATCAACGCCTCCTTCCAAGTCAGATGCATGGAGAATCTGCAAGGTGTAGTCGGGGGAAGAAACGCCGAAGAAAGAAACGGTTCCACTCACTTCGTTGGCTACCATGAGTATGGTTTCACCATTGGGGCTGTCGGCTGCATCGATCACTTTGATGTCCTCGGGACCTAAATCTCCCGCTGCGGGATCCTCTGCATCTACCGTGAAATTTCTATTGTTGATGTAGTTTTCAAATTTTGGAGATGCGGGGTCGGTAATGTCGTAAATCATTACTCCACCCACTCTTTCCAATCCGATGAAAGCGTAGGGCGTTCCGTCAATCTCAGCTACCGCAATGGCTTCGGGTTCGGGACCTTTATCGTCGCTGCGGCTCTTGAATGAATCGTTGTCATCGTTGTTTGAGTTGAAATATGGAGCGAGGTAGTCGGCGGTGATTTGCTCGAAATCATCGGCACTGTCCCAAACGAGGTTTCCCGCATCATCCCAAATGGAGAAAGAGCGCGCACCGTAACCGAAAATTTCCTCATACTCTCCGTCATCGTCTGTATCGCCTGCGGTAAGCGTGATGTTCAAGCGACCGAGGTTCTCATCCATCTGCAGTTCGGCGTAGTTTGGAAACGCTACCGAATCAAGAGTGAGATCTTTCACCCTGTCTTCTTCGCTGTATCCATCGTAATCGCGCGCATCGCCTTCATTGGCCGTAAGGATGAAAGTGCTTCCGCCTACGGAGTAAGAAGTCATGGCATCGGGCATGTAATAGCTTTTTACCGGCTGGTTTTGAATTTCGACTGCGTCTGCATCATTGCTCGCGTCAATTCCATTTCCCGGAAGGCTGTAGTCTTTTGTGCCAAGTGCCCATACATCGCTGATGGTATTGGTCATTAAATCAACCACAATGATTCCATTGTTTTCCTGGCATACCGCGTAAGCCGTCTGAGAGTCTTCGGATACGGTGATGTACTCAGGCTCGAGGTCTTGAGCGATCGTGGCATTGGGACCGAAAATTCTCACTCCCTCTACGTCTGCTTCGGTCAATGAACCAAAACCGACGGTGGTGACGGATGCAGCGGCTGCACCACCGGATACATCAATTACAGAAATGCTTCCCTCAGGATCTACATCGTAGTCATCGTTTGGCTCGCCCTCATTGGCGACCACTATTTTGGTCCCGTCAGGAGTAAAGGTCAACATATCGGGTAGGGCACCTACCGTCACATCGTTGATGTAGGTTCCGTCTGCATCAAAAAATACGACCGCTCCGGGGTCTTGTTTTACATCGGCTTCAACCGCCACTGCTACCACTCCGTCTGAAACCGCAACACTATTCGGAGCAGCGCCATAAGCCGAAACATCAATGCTGTTGATCAACGCGGGTGCAGAAGGATTCGAAATATCCAGTACTTCGACCGTGTTGTCATTGCTATTCACAAAGAACACTCTTTGCGTAGCCGGGTCATGTGCTGCAATTTCGGCTGCACTTTCGTCAAATACTCCGGTAGCATAAGTACCGAGTAGGTTGAGGTTTAACTGATTTTCGAATGATGTTGGACCCGGCTCAGGAGGCGCTACATCTCCTGAAGTCGTAAATACGCCTACCGGAACCGGAGTCGCTGCGGTGGCATTGTCAGTTTCGCCATCCAAAGCATCCACTCCTCCGTAAGACCAGTCGCCTTCGGCGAAAGTGTTCGTAGGGGTGCTGTTATCGTTTCTTCGCGCCCACGAGTCGGCGTACTCCCACGTTTGGCCTGAGCCGTCCGACATAATGTCTCCGAAGACGTCAACGGCTGTTCCATCTTTAAAAAGTTCTACGGCATCATCGCCATTGATGGCCATAGAGACGTCGGTAAAGTTTGGCGCAAAGCCAAAGAATGAAATAAACTGAGGCTCTTCCGTTGCGATATAAATGTAGTCGCCTTGCATGGCTGAACCCGACAGGGTAAATTCCTCTCCGTCAGAGCCGCCGCCATTATTGGCTGAGCCAACTCCGTAAGCGCTGAGATCGGCAATGTCATTGATGGCAAATAGTTCTACTCCTTTTGGAGTTCCTCCGGAAAGGGGGCCGTCGTAAACGGCAGAAATGATGAGATCGCTTTGCCCGAAGACTCCGAAAGTCAACAGGGAAAGGCCACTCAATAAAATTGATTTGAGCTTCATACCTTAAGTTTTAGATTGGTTTGTGAGTTGTCAAAATTAGTTCTGACCAATCCGGTATGACTGCTTGAGCTGTTTAAGAATGTCTTATGAAATCTTTAAGCCCGCAGCCCGCTCGTGTGCGCCTTATAATTGAAAAAGCTATGAGAAAAGGGGGCGTAATCCTCGAAATTTATTGGTTCGGGTTTACCCAGTATGAAGTATGTTAATTTTACGAGAATAAAAAGCGATGCCGAAGATGACTCACCTAGTTGTTCCGAGTAAGGTCGGGTAGGTTGATTTCAAACTCGGTTCCCACGTCCAGCTTGGATCGTACGGATACTGTTCCTTTAATTTTATCCAGTGCTTGTCGCACCAAATAAAGACCTAAGCCACTGCTTTCTACCGATTGAGCAGACGATTCTGAGAAGAAGATTTCAAATATCTTTTTAAGTTGATCAGGGGCTATACCTTTACCTTGGTCTGCTACAATTATTTTATTACTTCCTTCGATATTTTTATTACTAATGCTGATCTCGTAAGGTGTATTTTTTACTTTAAACCCGTATTTTACTGCGTTCGTTATCAGGTTATTGAGCGCTATTTTCAGTCGAATTCGATCTGTGAAAATGACGGTTTCGGAATCAACATCAACACGGAAGCTTACATCGCCATTGTAATTCACAAGTGGTTCGGTAATCTCAGCAATGAGCCCTTTCAGATTTACATGTTCCAGAATCAAGCTGGTCTTGAGGTTTCGGTAGTATTGCAGCGTAGTCTGTATGTAGTCATCCATTTTTCGAATGCTGCTGTTCATCAGTTCAAAGTACTCTTGAATCTGATCGGAGTCTTCTTCGTTTCGACTCAGGTCAACGAGACCCAGCAGCGAAAGGAGGGGGGCTCTTAAATCGTGAGAAACGCTGTAGACAAATCTGTTTAATTCAGAGTTTACTCGATAGAGCTCTTCATTCTTTCGCTTAAGCTCTACTTTGTTTTTGTAAGAATCATACACAGAGTGTAGCGTTTTCTCCATCATTTCTCGATCCCAGGGCTTTACCAGATATCTGTCTATTTGTCCTTTATTTACTGCGTCGATAACCGTTTGAGAACTCGTGTAGGCCGTTAAAAGGATTCTCTGTGGGTCCGGGTGGTCTTGGAGTACCATTTCGAAAAACTCGACCCCGCTTACCTGAGGCATGCGCTGGTCTGCAATAATAATGTGTGGCTCTTCTTCTTCGATCAGTGCCAGTGCCTTCTGTGCAGAATTTGCAGTTCTAACGTTATGTGTTCGTCTAAAACTGGCTTTGAATGCACTTAAATTAGGCTCTTCATCGTCGAGATATAGAATATTTATTTTCTCGTTTTCAGACATTATAATTCAAGTTCGGACTTTATTCTAGCTTTGATTGGAAGTTCCAGAACAAACTTTGTTCCCTTTCCACGTTCTGTTTCTACGCTCACCTTGCCATCGTGAGTTTCAATAATCTTAAATACAATACTCAATCCCAAACCTGTTCCCTGACCTACATCCTTAGTGGTAAAGAACGGTTCGAAGATACGATTCCTTGTTATCTCATCCATCCCTTCGCCGGTATCGGAAATCTCAATCTTCGCGGTTTCATCACCGGAATAGGTTCTGATGTTAAGAATGGGCGGTCTTTCAAGCGGATTATCCTCCATGGCCTGAATTCCGTTATTAACGATGTTTAAAAATACCTGATTGATTTTTCCACCCATACACTCAACCTTAGGTAGGTTTTCCGACAATTCCAAGTCAATTTGATAGTGCGCAGGAATGGAATTTTTCAGAATACTCAAGGTGGATCGGACTCCTTCATTCAGATCATACTCCTTCACTCCCGACTCATCTACTCTGCTGAAGTTCTTGAGTCCTTTCACAATTTCAGCAGTTCTTTTTGCTCCCTCCTCTATTCCTTTGAGAAGCTCGTCAACTTCCCGCTTGCTGTAGGCCAAATCAACCTCCTTTTTAAATTTTTCTATGGACGCTTTCTTTTCCGGAAAGACCGACTCATCGGTAATGCCATCGTACATTTCAAGTACGTCTAAGATGTCTTTAACATCATAACGCAATGGTTGAATATTTGCGCTTACAAAGTTGATGGGGTTATTTATCTCATGCGCTATTCCTGCAGTCAATTGACCCAATGAGGCCATTTTTTCGGCTTGAACCAACTGCGACTGGGTCTCCTTTAATTCTGAAATTAATCGGCTCAATCTTGCGTTGGTATTTTCCAAATCTGATGTTCGCTCGCTGACCCGTTCTTCCAAGACTACGTTTTGCTCTTTTACAATCTTTTCGTTCTCCAGGGACACTCTGAGTGCTCGTTCCTGTGACTCACTCTTCTCCTTTTTCAGAATGTTGATTCGATCTGCGAGTGCTATGGAGAGCAAAACAGCTTCGACCGCACTACCAAAAAGCATCATGTAATTGGTTACGGGGTTGGAAGGTATAAGTCCTGAATCTTGCAGTGCATAAACGATGATACCCGCCACCAAAACGCTCCATGCTAAAATAAAGAATTTCGCCGGAGCGTATCCTCGGCGGTATACGACGATACCCGCTGCTAGAATGTAAAAGGAGAGAACGGTGATGCCTATTTGAGTTGCCATGTGGACAAAGGCGCTCACCCCGAAAAGTGCGGCAACCACCATAAGCAAAAAGTACACATAAATCAGTTTTGCAAATTTATGGACACGTGGGGCGTACATTTTCGTTTTCAGAAAGTCTTGTAGAAACACCACCGAAGTAATGCTTACCAAAGCAGTGAACAAGTACGGACTCCGTGAAGCCAGCCACGCGTTGTCGGGCCAAATAAACTGTTGAAAATATCCTTCTAAAACTGCTTGTGTAGAACCTACGGCTACGATGTAAAGAACATAGATCAAATAGCTCCTGTCGCGAACCGTCAGAAAGATGAACAAGTTGTACAAGGCCATCACGATGATGAGTCCGAAATACCCCCCGAATAGAAGATTCGTGATAAGCAGTATCTTTTCGGAAGCTTCAATGGTAGTGACATAAACGGGTAGAACAATTTGCTCAGCCGTGTTTATTCTGAGCAGCATTGTGCGAGCCTCTCCCTTGGGGATCTCCAAGTCCAGTATGAAAGGTGGAGCGCTGTATTTCCGATGGCTGAAAGGCAGGCTTTCGCCAAACAGCTTTTCCCTTACGATTTCTCCTTTTTCGTCCAAAACAAAGACGTGCACGGAGTCGAGTAGAGGTTGATGAATTTGTATTCGATACGCTGAATTATCCGCGAGGTTTTTCAGGTTTGCCTTAACCCAAAGTGCAGTTTTGTTGAAACCCAAATTGGGCCTCACCGATTCTACCTGTTCGAATTTGCGGTTGAGAACTTTGGTAACAGTTATATTGGGGTCCGCATCTCTCAGCACGGATAGCTCTGTGCCCAATACGCTCTTACCAAACCCCTGAGTAAGCCTAAGCGTATCGCCTGCCTCCAATCTGCCACTCATTGTGAGCAGCAGAACAAGGCCGAAAATATGAGTCACTATTCTACCCATTCCAATTCTCCTACCGATTTAAGTTCGAGGTTGTGCGTGTAAAGAATTTGCTTATTCGCTCCAATCTCCTCCATCAGCTCTATCTGAGGATTGGCACGGAGTTTTAAAATTTTGTCGTAGTAAATTTGAGATACATTCTTTAGAGATTGCGGGTCTGCTGAAAGCACTCTCGCCACGTAGTTGCTGTTCGGATAAATAAACTCTCCGTTATTTCCCAAACTTGTTTCCACCCGATAGCCCAATCTTCTGGCAATTTTTAAAGTATATGCAGCGCAAATGGTAAAAATGGAAGTGATAGGCAATTGATTGCAGATGGCCATTCCCGCAACGGCAAGATTCATGGTCACACCCGTGTTGGGAGCTTTTGAACGGCTATTCCAAAGCCCGCACAATTCGGAGGTGCCTCCGCTCAATGCATAATGCCTTACCATTTCATTAATGTTTGGATCAAAATGATCTACTGCGTCTTGTACGGGAAGAGTCGTTCTTCCGTCTGCTACCTGTACGCGAATTCCGCCTAAGAGTTCCCCCGTTGCTTTGTCAATTGCCTCCACTACATACACGTGAGGATTGTAAGCCCAATCGTAATTGTTGGTTGTGATATTCCCCAGGTTAAAACCCTCCAACACCTGACGATGCCCCATAGCATAGTTCAGACAACTTTCCTCTTCGTCAATAGCTCGGTAAGCGCGCAGGTGAATCATTTATTCGATTTGTAATGCAGACCCAATTCGCGTCTAAGACTTTTCACCACATTTCTTTTTTTATGAAACAGCCTGAAGATAAAAATAGGCTCTTCATTGGTTAAAGTTGACATAATTTTATTCAACTCCTCACCGATTTGTGTAAATTCTTTAAGCTGCTCAGGAGAGAGGTCGCTGCCATCTTTAAGTCTTGGTAATAAAAGCGAAAGTGGAGATTGAGGTTGGAACCCGATGTTCATCGCATTGGCAGCAATCCAGACTCTTTCCATGTCCATTCCCGCTTGCAGGTAGTGAAGTCGAGAGCGTCCGGGGCGGGTAATAATGCCCAAGGCCGCCGCCGAAGAGGTGGACTTCTTTGAGAGCTTTTCGAAGGCCGAGCCACCTTTCCACTCCACAAGTTTATCTACGACTTCCCGGTTTTTAGCCAGTTTAAAACCCGTCAGCTCACCGATGGTAAGGTCTACGGTGGCTATGTCGATGCCGTCTCGCGTGGTTTCTACTTCTTCCTGAGTCCAGCGCATTTCTTCTATAAAGTTGCGGTGCCCCGTAGGATGCATTATTCTGAACCTTTCGGTAAAAGCGATCAATTTTGCCAGCTTTTCGAATTCATCGCCAGGCTCAATGATGAGCAAATTGGAACCGTTTTTAATGCTCGATTCTTTCAGTTTGTCTATTTCCTGCGCCGATAGTGGGGTGCTTTGTTCCAGGTTACGGTTGGTCTCCCGATCCAATATGTTTTTGCCGAGCCATTGATCCACCTCAGTGGAAGCGCCGTTTTCTTTTAAACTCAAATGTGCGATCACATCTTTTTTCGTGGAGTCTGGGAAAAAGGAAATAGATGGATCAAAACCTTGGTTAATTGATTCAAGAGAAGCATTTTCGAGAGATGCACCTAAAGCAATCATTGAGGCAATTTCCTGATGATCCAAAAAGGAGCTAATGAGGTTTCTGTCGAATTTCAATTGAAATAACGCTCCCTTGTTGCTCCATTTCCATGGCTGTAGGTTTCCCCCCGAAGGAGCATGGCAAGCCGATTTTACGATGGTTTCTGCGACCGTTGTATCCATCGCATGAGCACCTTCATGTTCTATTTCCGGACCAAAATCTTCGTCGGGTTTGGCCAATGAAATTTCAGATTCTGCCTTGTCTATCCCTTTTTTGTTGCCGATTATTTCTTCCACATCCATGTAGTACCGGCCCGAATCGTGGTATTGATTTAAGAATATGCGGCGCACCACATCGGCAGTAATTCCTCCGCCTAAGGTCACCGCTGAGGCCAGTTGCGGCCAGGTGGAAATGGTTTCCCCAATTTCTATCATGGAAGCTTTGGCACGTGTAGAGATGGTATCGGCTCCCACGATGGCAAGCATGTAGGGAATTTTATCCTCGTTGGTCTCTAGGGTTTTCAATTTCTCGGGACTTAAATCTTCTACCATGCCGTGGAGTAGGGGGCGACCGGGCTCGAGATCGAATCGCTCCACGTCTACCATCCCTCTGTCGCTCGCTTCCATTACTACCGGTATTTTCATTTCACGGGCTTTCCAACGGGCAATGATTTTCATATCGAGTCCGTCACACTCATCTATCAAAAGGTCTAAATCACCGCCTTTGTGAAAAAATGCCTCAATATTCTCCTCCGTAAGGCCGTCAGTGAAACATGTGATAGTGAGAAAAGGATCGATTTCCAAAATCTCACGAGCTACACAAACCACTTTGGGTACGCCAAGATTATGCACTCCCGTGCGGATTCTGTTCAAATTGGTCAGTTCCAAGGAGTCGAAGTCGGCCAAGCGTAGCTCTCCGAACCCTCGCTCCATGGCCATGGTCACGGCTACTGACTGACCTACCGACAATCCGATCAGCCCCACCTTTTTTTTGGCCAAGACTTTCTCTTCGTCGGGGCTTATTTTGTAGTGGTTTCTGTTGGTGCGTACTTCGATGAATTCTTCTTCGGGCAGGAGGTGTACCAATCTATTGGACCAGGAGTAATACACCCACGTTCCGTATCGATTGATGTCCACCCCGTCCAGATGTGTGGTAACGGCACCGTCCAGTTCATCGGCGCCGAACTTTCTTTTCGGGTTTCGCGCTTTTACGAGCTCAGCCAGCTGACTCTCAATATCGTCGGTTATGATTGGAGCCTGCTCCTCGATAAGAGCGATGAGTTGATTGCTATGCTCTTCCGAAAAAAGATCAAAGAATTTCGGATGGTAATTTTCGGTGCAATTTCCTTTGGCGGCTTTTAAAGTATCTTTCAGGGTTTTTTCCCGTATCATTATGAGAAGTTTATTTCGGAATTCTAAAGCTAAAAAGAAATAAAAGACAGGCTACTTATTTTCGACAAACCCCCAAATTCCCCCTATCATGAATGAGTATGAAGAGAAAAATGAAATAGAAAAGACGGGTATTCTTTACGTAGACGACGAAGAAAACAACCTTACATCGTTTAAAGCATCATTAAGAAGAGAATTTAACGTATACACGGCAATAAGCCCTGAAGCTGCTCAGGAATTTTTGGATAAAGAAGATTTGAAGGTGGTACTTTCAGACCAAAGAATGCCGAAGAAAACCGGTGTCGAATTCTTCATGGAGTTGAAGAAAACACATCCCGAACCGATTCGAATTCTCTTGACGGGTTACAGTGATATGCAAGCTGTAGTCGATGCCATAAACAAGGGAGAAGTTCACCGCTACTTGACAAAACCGTGGGACGCGAGCAGCATGGTCTCCACCATTAATCAAGCGGTTGAAATTTTTGACCTCAGAAAAGAAAACAAGAGGTTGATGGCCGAATTAAAACGAGTGAACGGACAGCTGGAGTTCTACTTGAGGCAAAAGTTGCTCAGTTAACCACTAAAGTTTCACGACCACTCCTCCCGAGAATTCTCCTTGAAGAATGGTGGTGGATGCACCCACTCCGATATTACAGCCTGATCCAGTACTGCAAAATAAGCCTCCTGAGCCCCACTGCATCGGGGCCAGCATGGCTCCGCGCAGTCGAAGACCGACTTTATCATTCAGCCAAATCTTAACTCCACCTTGCAGCGTGAATGCAAATCGGTAAGCCGTATCTAAGTTTCTTTCCTGAGGAGTTGCTACAACCAAACCTATGCCCGCTCCGCCAAAAGGAACCACCTGACTCAAAGGATTTCCCGCTTCGCTTAGGGCTGAAATCATAAAGTATTCGACTGCAACATCGCCCAATGGCTCAGCACCAATTTCTTGGTACCCATAGAAATCCATGTCGGTATCTTGCCTGCTCCACTGCAGATTGAGCATAAATCTATTTCTGACTCTATAACTCAAATCAACCCCATAAGCTGCGTTGTCATTGATTTTGATGTAGCCCAAATCAGGCCCGTAAAAAACGTCTACTTTACCCCCAAACCGATATCCATAAAAAGCCGAGACTTCGAGTCCGTTTGAATCATCAGCACTATACTGGGCTAAAGAGTTGAGACTGAATAGCAATAGAAACGAGCCAATAATGATTTTCATAATTCTATATTTGAGCTCAAATAAACGAAATAAGTGTAAATTCGACGCTTTGAAAATTAATTTTATGCGGCTTAAATTTTTCAATTCATGTCTCGGAATCGCCATTTTGGCGCTTCTTTCGGGATGCTATCCCAAAGGTCCCGTTTACTATTCTGATTCAGATTTAATCGCGACCAACTTTGATTCGGGTTACGAGTTTTCGACAGACTCCACATACGCGATGCCCGATGAAGTGGCGCATATCGTTGAAGAGGGAGATATTAACCCCTCGATTGACCGAACCTATGATCAGAACATCCTAGATGCCATTGATGAAAACATGGAGGCTCGCGGATACCTAAAAGTAGATGATCCTTTTGACGCCGATCTCATCATAAAGCCTGCTGTTTGGAGTGCTACTTCTACCGGCGTGATATACGATTACGGTTTCTATTGGGGAGGCTATTATCCTTGGGTAGGAGCGCCTTTTTATCCTTGGGGAGGCTATGTTTATAGCTACACATATGGAACCTTGCTATTTGATATTGTAGATGTGGCCGGAATCGATCCGGACGAAGAATTTATCCCCATTGTATGG
>JGI12210J13797_10006809_pt1 | contig 14706 bp, 9 predicted proteins | sample ElkSlonscriptome_3_FD_13797 | JGI IMG/M metagenome (IMG submission 13797)
CCTCCTCAATCTTGTTTCCGCTTCGGAGGACTGGGGCGATTTCGCTAGTCGCGCTGTCAAAGTCCAGCAGATCGAGATCGGAAAAGATGGCCAGTGCCTCAAACGCTCTCTGATCCTCTCCTCTGGAAAACGCTTCATTAATCGCGTTCCACGCCTCGACCATCTCGTCGTGAGGATCGATAAAAGCCACGCGGATGATAAAACGAAGCGGGCTGAACAGTCGACCCGTCCATTCCGGTCGATAGACAAAATCGCGGGTCAACTCGTAGGGGTTGACCTCCGGCTCGGAGAGACTCAGCCGACTATCCCCCTCATACATTTGGCGCAGGACCGGGCTTCGCCGCAGGGCGTATTCCACCGGACCCTCAGGCTCTCCCACGCGAAATCCCCAAAGCGATTGACCCTCCTCTGAGAGGACGAACTCGAGAAAAAGATCGGCGATCTCCCGATTGGGCGCGCCCCGGAAAATACCGATAGGATCTGCCGACAGGGTAGATGCGCCCTCCGGGGTCACGTAGCGCAATCGGCTTCCTCCGCCGCGCATCTCAATGATCTCGGCCTGAAAGCGACCGTAAAAATCAATCGACATGCCGACCGCACAATCGCCGCTCGCCACATCGGCCGGACCCTTTGTGGCCGAATCGGTAAAGTAGCGAGCATTTGCGCAAATCTTCTGGATCAGTTCCATGGCCTTCATCCAGCCCTCCGGAACCCCCATTTTCTCTGCCTCCGCCGCATCGAGGCCCTCGGCAAGGTAAGAATCCACCCGAACATCCATCTGCTCCTGCACGATCATCTCAAAGGCCTTTGTGATCGAGCCACTCTTCGTAGGATCCGCCAGCGCGACCTGCCCCGCCAGGCGGGGATCTGCGAGATCACTCCACCCCGACGGTGGCTCATCGATCCCGAGCCGCTCGAGAGCATCCACATTATAGATAATGCCGAAACTCGAGAGCACGGCGCCGATCCATCGGCCCTCTTCGTCTCGAAACGCCTCACCGGCGAACGTTTTGGGAAACACCTCCTCGGGAAAGAGTTGATCCAGTTCCTCCGCAGATTTCCACGGCACCAGAGTGCCTTTTTCAGCTTGCTTCTTGAAATCGTAGCTCCCTCCCCCGAAGAAAATATCCAGCCCGACGGAGACATCGGAATCGAGAAAACTCTGCCGCGCCGGATGCAACGGACGATCCATTCTCGAATTCCCGAAGGACTTTCGCGCCTCGGGAGTCCACTCGCCGCCGACCGTGCCAGTCCAGTAATTGCGAAAGGAATTCTCAAATTCGGAGTTCACATAGCGAACGATGTCGCTCGTCCCGCCGATGACCCGCCAATCGATATCGACCGTCCGACCCGTCGTCTCTTGATACCATTCACGAAACGCGGTCTCGAACTCGAAGCGGATGGCTTCGTTGTGCGGCGTGATCACAACGAGAACGTCATCGGACTCGCCAATCGTCGTTTCGGAACGCTGAAAAAGAAACGGCAGACCCACGACCGCCGCGATCAGGACCAGAATGATGATTGTCTTAAAACCAGACACAGCTAACCGCAGAAAACACCCACTACCGAGGAAGGATCACCACGTCCTCCACATCTGCGTAAAGGAACAATTTCTCTCGCCGCGAACCTGCCCGATGCTTCGGGTTGAGCTCGGAGACGCGCAAGCGATGGTCGCCATGATCAAAGTCATGATGAGCCACTTCTCCAAAATAGACCGAATCTCCGATGGAACCGCTGATCGCGTTTTCACCCGGATCCATTTCAAAGATCCGGAAGACCTCGGGCCGCACGCAAACCGTGACGGTGGTTCCCTCCGGCGGATCTTCTGCAAACCCACAGGCGATCCCCGAGAGCTCGCCGAAATCCGTCCGCACCAGAACCTCTCCCGCCCCCGCGCGAACGACCTCGCCGGAGAAAAAGTTGGCCTCACCGATAAACGAAGCGACTGTGCGGCTCTGGGGTCGGCGATAGACGTCGCCGGGAGTCCCCACTTGAAGAATCTTACCGTTCTCGAAGACAGCCATTCGATCCGCGATCGACAATGCCTCTTTCTGATCGTGGGTCACGTAGATGGTCGTGAGTTTAAATTCCTTGCAGATCCGCCGAATTTCGAGGCGCATCTCGTTGCGCAGCCGGGCGTCGAGATTCGAGAGGGGTTCATCGAGCAAAAGACATCGCGGTCGCACCACTAAAGCCCGTGCAAGAGCCACGCGTTGCTGCTGCCCGCCCGAAAGCTGGTTTGGCTTCCGCTGGCCATACTCCGCCATCTGCACGGATTCCAATGCCTCGCTCACGCGCTCCTCTCTCTCCTGCTTACTGACCTTGAGCTGCCGAAGCCCGAAAGCCACATTCTCCCAGACGGTCATGTGCGGCCAGAGGGCGTAGCTCTGAAACATCATCCCCGTGCGGCGCTTGTGAGGCTCGAGGGTCGAGACCTCTTGCTCCCCGAAATGAACGCTCCCCTCATCGGGAAAGTAGAACCCGGCAAGGGTCCGGAGCAGAGTCGTCTTCCCGCAGCCGCTGGGCCCGAGGAGGAAAAAGAGCTCTCCGGGCTCGACCGTAAGATCGATCCCGCTGAGTGCCACGGTCTTCCCGAAGCGTTTGACGACATTCTTTACCTCGATCCCGATCATCCCTGTCGGTTCTCTTCCCTCGCTCGCTTAAGTCAACGCCCAAAACACGAAAACCTGTTACGATTTAATGTGGAAACCCGGCAAACGTTTCTCTACAACCCTCTCTTTCCCTCATGGTATCTTTAGTTCCCAGCATCCGGGCCGTCGACCTCAGCAAGAAATTCGGCCCGAACCGAGCCGTCGACCGTATCTCCTTCGAAGTCGGCGCGGGCGAAGTCGTCGGCTTCCTTGGACCCAACGGAGCGGGAAAATCGACGACGATGCGGATTCTCACCGGGCTGCTCGCGGCAACATCGGGTGAAGCCTGGGTGGCTGGCCGATCGGTGGCCCGTGAACCCGCAGAAATCCGCCACCTGATCGGCTTCATGCCGGAGAACAATCCTCTCCCGGAAGACATGCGGGTGACCGAATACCTCCGGTTCCGAGCGCGCATCAAGGGTCTCAATCGATCAGACCGGAAACGTCGGATCGGGGAAGTCCTCGAACTCTGCGACCTCAAGCACGGGACGGAGAAAAAACTGATCGGCAATCTCAGCAAAGGCTATCGCCAGCGAGTGGGGATCGCCGATGCGATTCTCGCCGAGCCGCCAATCGTCATCCTCGATGAGCCCACGATCGGTCTCGACCCGCATCAGATCCTCGGCTTTCGCAAGATGATCGAGGAACTCCGGGGGCGGATGACCTTGGTGATCTCAAGCCACATCCTTCCCGAGGTCGAGAAAGTCTGTGACCGATCGGTGATCCTCAACCGCGGCCAGGTCGTCGCCGCGGGTACGCGATCCGAGCTGCGGGATATTTTCTCTCCGGGGCAGACCTATGAAATCCGAGTGGATGGATCGCTCTCGGAGGTGGAGAAGCTGGTCAAATCCGCCGACAATAGCCTTGTCCTCCAGGACTCCTACCGCGAGCCCGAAGGCTCGACCCGCCGGATCACCTTCTCTTCTCCATCGAATACAAACCTTGTCCCCCGGATAATTGAGAGCCTGACAGGGCCGGATCTGCCCACGATCCACGAGATCCGGATCCGACGGGCATCCCTCGAAGACATTTTTCTCGCGGCGACGAAGCGCACCTGGAAAGACAGTTTTGAGGTGGACTCCGGCAGTGCCCAAATCGCCAACAAAGATCTAGGATGAAGAACTTTATTCATTTCCTCCGCCACGAAATTCGGGTGATCGCGTTCTCGCCCGCCAGCTACGTGGCCGGCGTGCTTTTCCTCCTCCTGATGGGCCTGATTTACTGGACGATCCTCAAGAGCTTCACCCTCGCCCCGCAGGAAGACACCCCAGCCACTCAATTTTTCCGGGTTTTCTGGATTCCCGCCTTCTTCGTCGTCCCACTGCTGACCATGAGAAGCATCGCCGAGGAGCGGCGTCTTGGAACGTTGCAAAACTTGCTCACTACGCCGACCAACCCGTTCGTCGTCGTGCTCGCCAAATTTGTCGCCATCTACCTATTTTATCTTTTCCTGTGGGCTTGCACGCTCGCCTTCCCGCTGCTGACCGCCGAGATGACTTCCGTGGATCAGGCAAAAATTATCCTTTTCGATCCGGCATCACTCCTCGGGGGATTTCTGTTTGTGGCTCTCAGCGGCACACTCTTCATCTCTCTCGGGGTCTTTTGCTCCAGTCTCACCCGTTCGCAACTCGTGGCCGGGATGCTCACTTTCACGGGCCTCTTCCTGCTCATCGCGGGCAGTCGCCTCCTTCTCGAAGTCCCCCTGCCGGAATCCGGCCCTCTCGAGACCGTGAGTGGCCTGTTCCAATACCTGCAGACCTTTGAACATCTCCTCGACTTCAGCGCGGGGATCATCGACTCGCGCCCGTTTGTCTACTACCTCTCGGGCACGCTTCTTTTCTTCATTTTCTCCGTCATTCTAGTGGAGCGAAAGGCATGACGACCCGCGATGACTTTCGACGGGCGAACTTCTGGCGCCGCCTCAATGCCCTCATGCAGATACTGCTCTGCCTGACTCTTCTTGCGGCAATCAATCATCTCGGCTCCCGCATCTTTGAACGGAATGATCTGACGCAGAATCGTGTGTTTTCCCTATCACCCGAAACCGAGGCGTATCTCTCGACCATCGATCAAGCGGTGGAGATTTTTATCATCATTCCCGACATCGAGACCGACGAGACCAACCGGCGGGTCCTGCGAGACCTTCGGAAGCTTCTCTCGAACATCGAGCTCTATTCCGAGACCGACGGAGGCGGAAACATCACGGTCGAGTTCATCGACGTCTTCCGCCAGCGGAATCGCGCCCGGGAAATCCTGGGCCGCCACGACATTACGACCCAGAACTCCATCCTCGTGACCTCGGGGAGCCGGATGCAGCAGATATCGATCGACTCCCTCTACACCTTCGAGGAGGGCAAGATGCGGGCTTTTAAAGGCGAGTCAGAATTCCTCTCAGCGATTCTGCAAGTTACCCGCGAGAACGACAGCGTCGTCTATTTCCTGGCTGGTCAGGGCGAATTTGACCTCGACAGCGTCGACCCTCTCACCGGCCTCTCCCGGCTGAGGTCGTTTCTTCAAGAACGCGGGATGACCGTGAGGACCATCGAGCTCACCGATTTCGCGCGGATTCCGGAAGACGCCGGCGCCGTCGTCATCACCGCTCCGGCCTCCCGCTTCCGGGAGAGGGAGGCCAGCCTTCTCCGCGACTACCTCTCGGAGGAAAACGGGAGCATCCTCGCCCTCCTCGAACCGGGAGGGGAAACGGGCCTCGAGGACCTCGCGCTGGAATGGGGAATCCGGATCGATCCCCGGATCGTCGTGGACATCGGTCCCGACTACAAATCTGCAACCGGAGATCTCATTATCCGGGAGTTTAGCGATCATTCGGTCGGCAATTTTCTCAAGAACACGGGAGTGACCGCCCTTTTTGGCCTCCCCCGCCCCATCCTTCCGGCACCGGAAGATGGGCGCAACCCGGATACGCTTGAAGTCGAGAGCCTTCTCTTCACCTCGGAAAACAGCTGGGCCGAGAGTGAACTTCGGCCGGGGATGTCCATCTCGTTTGATAAAGAGGAAGATTTAGGCGGACCGATCCCCATCGCGGTCGCCTCCCAGAGACGTGCGGATACGACCTTCGAGTTTTCGCTCTCCGCGGTCGAGGGCGGTCGCCTGCTCGTTATCGGGAATGCGGATTTCATCACAAACTCCCGCCTTGATGCCTTTGGGAATCGGCTCCTTTTCCTGAGTTCGCTCAATTGGTGCATGGACGTCGGCGACCAAGTCAACATCGCCCCGAAGGACATCCGCGCCTATATGATCATTCTAAGCCAAGCCGAGCTGCGGAACCTCCTCGTCTGGCTCAGCCTTCCGGCCGGGGTCCTTGCGTTGATCGGCATCGTGGTCGCACTTATTCGACGGTAAATCATGAGACTTAAGCTCACTATCTTTCTCGGCATCCTCAATCTTCTCGCATTCGGGGCCATCTACTACTTCGAAACCAACGGCGAATCGGATGGTGCCCCGGAAAGAGCGGCACCGATTCTCCCCTCCTCGATCACCCAGAGCACCCGAATCGAAATCTCTGGCGAGCTCATTCCCGAGCGGCGGGTATTACGACGCGTGGACGAAGCCTGGCAACTGGAGGAACCCGTCGTCTGGCGGGCGAATCCCAACGCTATCGACCGCCTTTTTCGCTCTCTGCTCTTTTTGCGCAAAGACGTTCGGTTTACGATGGAAGATATCGAGCGAAACAACCAAAGCCTCTCAGACTACGGACTCGATGCCCCTATTCTCTCGCTGACGTTTTACCGCGGCGAGGACTCCACCTCGATCAAGGTTGGCGCACCCACTGAGGTTGGTGATCGATTCTATCTCCTCGGCCCCTCGGAAAATGAAGTCTTCGTCGTCGACAAGGAGCTCTTGCGCTCCGTGGCCCTCGACCTCCAGGAACTTCGTGGCCAGAACCTCTTCGCTATGGATTTCTTTAGTGTGAAAGAAATCACCATCCAGCCGGGCAAGGGAAGAAATCTGCAAATCCGACTGGCGGCTGTGGAGGATGGCTGGACGATTGAGTCCCCGATCCAGACTCGGGCCAGCGCGGCAGCGGTCGACTCCCGCCTGCAATCCATCCTCAGCACACCGGTCGAGTCTCTCGAGCCGGAGTCCCAGATCTCGCCCAGCGAATCAGGCCTCGTTGAGCCACGGATGCGGATCTCCATCGAAAACGGAGACTCCCGATCTATGTTTCTGCTCGGGGGAGAAGTCCCCGGCCAGGAGGGAACCGCCTACGGAAAACTGGAAGGCATTCCCACCGTTGTCACCGTCCCCTCGGCCCCCTTTCTTCGCATGGATGACGCTCTTTCAAGTCTGCGGGAGAAGTCCTTCTTTCTCTTCAATGCCTCCGAGGCTTCGAGCATCCAGATCAGCTCTGGCCCCCGGATGGTCACCCTGCAGAAATTGGAGAACGAGTCGTGGCAGGTAAGTGCTTCCGGGGATGAGATTGATCCAGTGCGTTTCCCGGCCGATCCGACCGTGCTTCGCCAAACCCTCGAATCTCTCATCACTCTCCGGGCCGTGCGCTTCGTCAGCGACGCTCCTTCGGATTCTGATCTGGAGCAATATGGTCTCGACGAGCCCCAACGCACGGTCGAAATCATCGGTGGGGGGAATCACAAGCTGATTCTCGGTGACCTCGATCCCGAAACCAAATTGATCTACGCCCAAGTCGAAGGTGAGCCGTTCGTTTACGCCGTGCCTCTTCAGGTCATCCGCTCACTGCCTGTTTCGGCACTCGCCTATCGCTTCCGCACCCTGAACCGAGTGCCGGAAAACGGACGGATCAAGACCGTATCCGTCACCGACCTCGAAACCGGTGAGGTTCTCCTCTCTCGCGAGATCGGGGCGGATGGTGATTCATGGACGACCGATGCCCCCGAGGGGAACAATATTCTTACCGAGAAGGCATTTGGGGTCATCCTCGACCAGATCCGCGAGTTCAAAGTCGAATCCTACCTCTCCGACCAGTTCCAAGACGGCCTGATCCTCGAAGCGGACCGGATCATCCCCTGGAGATATTCTCTGCAAGCATCCCTCGAACTTCCCGGTAGCGGGGAGTCGACCCTCATCGAGAGACAATACTTCCTCACCAGCCGCATCGAAGGAACCTTGCAGGGGGGTGGCTCCGAAGAGCTGGAAACCACATTTATCCTCCCTCCCGAGATCATCGAGGCGTGGACCGAGCTGTTCCCCCCTCGCCCTCTGCCGGAGGAATACGACGTCGAGGAGGCGCAGACAATTCTCCTCGAATCTGAGGCCGACGAAATCGATTCGCCCAGCCCCCAGCCCTCCGCTGCACCCGAGGACACGCCGGGCGATGAAGATTCGCCGGGGCAAGGAGGCTGAGCCGAGTGTTTCGAGATCACCGCGAGTGCCGATGGATGGGTTGCCTGCTCTGGCTCTTTACGGGCCTCCTGTCAGTCCTGCTCCTCATCCAAATCCCCCTCGTGGCTCTCCTCTGCCTCGGGAAAGAGTGGTCGCTTCCCACCGGATGGATCGAGCGCTCGGTAAACAGCGGCTCCGACCATCCCTTTAAGATCGCCATCGAGTCGGCTTCGCTCGGGAAAGATGGGACGCTCTCGCTCTCGGGAGTCTCTCTCCATAATTCGATGGGTCGCAAAGTCGCCCACGCCGAGAATTTATCGGCTGATTTTTACCTGCCGACCCTTCTCTACGCCGATTTTACCCCCGAGCAAATCCAAGCCAGAAACATCGAGGTCTATGACAGCACCGGACCTCTTGGCGTCAAAAGAGAACTCTTCCTTTTCGAGGCACTAGATTTGCGCCGAAGCGAAGGTAGCTGGAAGGTGAACGACGCAAGAATCCGTTGCGGGAGCCTCGCCATCTCCCTCGCCGGAGACCTTCCCCGCGTGCAAGCCCAACGCGCAGACCCCGTCCTTGTTATCGAAAAAAAACTCCAGGAAGGAATCCGCTGGGTAAAGGAAGTGCGCGATAATCTGCAGCGGCTCAAGAGTCCTTACCTTCAGGTCTTTTTCGAAGAATCGCCGGCGGGGGATCCCTCGATCCGAGCATCCCTCTCTGCGGACCGGGCTAATCTACCCTTCGACCTTCGCCTCGAAGGCGACGTGAGAGCCGGATTTCGGGCGAGCATCGCCGAGGAACGCATCCAACCCAAATTGATCGAGTTCAGTGCCGACCGATTGATCTACCGTGAGGATCTCACAGTCGAAAACCCCTACCTTCAGTCTTCCCCTCCGGCGGGGTTCTCCGGAACGAACCTCCTCTCTGGAATCACTTTACGAGCCACGGCCTCTTCGCTATCCAACGGGCTCATCCGTGTCGATACCCCGACTTTCGCCGCAGCTATGGGCCGATTCTTTGAAGTGGATTTCCAAGGACAAGCTGGCATCTTCGGAGAGCCGGTCACCATCAACGCCTCAATCGCCCCCCTTCGCGGTAGCGGCACGCTGAAAACGAAGGGACTCCTCGCCGTCAATCAAGCTCTCGATTTCCTCAACCTCCCGGATGATCTCTCCCAAGTGCAGCTCGATTTCCCACAGGGAGTCTACCTGTCGACATCGACCGAGTTCAAAGACTCCAAATGGATACCCGACCAAATCCAGTATCGGGCCGAGGGCGAGGCCTTCGACATTCAGGGCTTTACCGGGATTCGCGGACAAGCGGAGGGGTTCATTCGTCCGCGTGAACGGATCGTCGAAGTCGACGATTTACTCGTCGAGAAGGCCGATCACTTTCTCGCGGGGTCCTACTGGCAGGATTTCAATTCCAATGAATTCGGATTTCGCATGAAGGGCGGGTTTCGCCCGATGGACCTCGCGGGCTGGATGAAGCCTTGGTGGGATGAGATCTGGGTGGATTTCGAGATCAATGAAACTCCCTTTGTCAATCTCGCCATCGTGGGTGACTGGGATAATAGTGATGATCGTAAAATCTTTGGGGGCTTCCGTTTCCAAAACATCTCTTACAAGGGGACCCAGATTGATCGCGGCTATTCCAGCTTTCGCAGCAGACCCTATCTCTTCGAGCTCTTTAACCTCAAAGCCTTCCGGCAGGAGGGCGAGGCATCGGGATCGCTCGCCATTTTGCTCGATGGGAGGACGCGTGAGGTCCGGGTCAACCTTTACGACTTCGAAAGCTCTTTTCACTTCAAGAAGATCTCCCCTCTGTTCGGCGAGGCCCTGGCACCCACATTTGCTAAATTTGAGCTGAGCGGCCCGCCCGCACTGATCATTGAAGGAGCAATCTACTACCCCGAGCGCGAAGACACATCACCCGAAACCGTGCTCACGATCGAAGCTACCACCGACGAGGCCCTGACCTATCGTGATATCCAGATGGAGAGTCTCTCCCTGACCGCAGACTTTTCAAAAAACGTTCTCCGGCTCGATCCCATTCGCTTCGATCTCGGTGGCGGCACCGGAGCGGGCTGGGTCGTGCAACGCCCCGAGGGTAGCGCGCAGGGCGAAACGTCGATTCAATTGGAATTCACCAACGGAAACCCATCCAAAGTGGTCGACGCCGTTCCGATGCTCACCGAAGTCCTCCGCGACCGTATCGACGAAGAATCCGACCCCGATCCCGAAGTGAGCCGGCTCGACTTCTCCATCGAGTGCTCGGGCGATCTCGACCAGCCCGAGACCCTACTGGGAGAGGGATCGATCAACTTGCTCTCCGAAAATCTCGCCAATATCCGGCTCCTCGGCATCCTCTCCCGCATCTCGGAGGAGCTACCCCTTCCCATTACCCTCGGCTCTTTCCAGTTCGAGCGACTCTCCACCTCGTTTCTCCTCAACCGCGGCCTCGTCGAATTTCCGGATCTGACGCTCTACAGCCCCAGCTCAAAACTATTAGCCTCTGGAGCTTACGAGATGGAACCGCAGACCATTGATTTCAACGCGCGGGTTCTCCTCATGGGCCAAGTGAAGTTCCCGATCCTTGCGCAAATTGGTGCTCTTCTCAACCCTGTCGGAAAAGTGTTTGAAGTGAGAATCTGGGGCAAACTCGATGACCCAAAGTGGCGGCTTTACCTGGATCCTCGTTCCTGGTGATCCCTCAACTCCGCCATCCGCTTCTCCGCCTTCTCCCTCTGAGCCGTGAGCAGGCTGGGGATCTCTTCCGGTGACTCCGCTGGGATGAATTCCATCGCCGCCGAATTCATGCAGTAGCGCAAGCCCGTGGGTGCCGGACCATCCTCAAAGACATGACCCAGATGCCCCCCGCAGGCCGTGCAGAAATTCTCCACTCGACGCATTCCGTGTGAGGTATCGACCTCCTCCCCAACGTTACCCGAATCAATCGGCTGGGTAAAACTGGGCCAACCCGTTCCCGAGTCGAACTTGTCCTCGCTCGAAAAAAGCGGAACTCCCGTCGCCGCACAGACATATAGCCCCGGCCGTTTCTCATCCCAGTAGGCATTGCCGAATGGGCGCTCCGTCCCTTGACCGCGCAGAACCCGGTATTGCTCAGCAGAAAGAACCTCCCTCCATACACTCTCCGGTAGTTTCACTTTCGTAGCTCGGTCTCCTACCACGTTCCCCGAAGGCACCGCGCAGGCACTGCGGTCACGATCTTCTGATTTCTTCTTCCCAAACATTCTACCGGTAGATTGATCGGGTTTGGCGAGGAATCAAATCCTTCCAGCAAACTTCAAATTTCCAATTTTAGATTCGCACTTCTGCATTTGCTTTCCTACTTTTATTTAGAATAATTCCAAAAGTGAATAAACCTGCTACCACTTCTCCCCCTCCCGCCGCTGGCGACTGGCAGGAGAAGCTTGCCCAATTTCTGCGGAGCAAGGGAAATCTGGAAGCGATCCTCTTGAAACCTGAGGAGAAGGTAGTCGCTGTCGCCACCTTGGGCAGGGATGAGGATTTGGAGATCGAGGAAAATCTTCGGGCGACCTTGGGACGCGTGATTGAGGAGCTCGAATCCGAGCGCAAGGAGAACCGCTGGCAGATCACCCCTTCCAATCGCGGTCACGGGATTCTGATCCGCAACATCGACGGCCAGCTTCTTTTCGAAAAAGAGAGCTGCCCGACCGCACCGAAATTCTGGCGCTGGCGCGAATTCTCATGGCCGGAGGAGAATCGCCCCGAGGAGGAGACCACCGGTGAAGAATGGCGTTTCCTCGCCGTCTTGGCGGGAGTCTGCGGGGTCTCCCTCGTCACCGGATTTACCCTGCAAAAAATGGGGGCCATCTCGACTCCTGTCGCGATAGGATTCTATGCTGTGGCCATGATCGCTGGTGGATGGGATGCAGCCATCGATGCCTTCCAGAAGCTGCGGAGCAAGGTCCTTGATATTCATTTTCTAATGTTGGCGGTCGCGATTGGAGCGACCTCTATCGGTGCCTACGTCGAGGGAGCGCTCCTGCTCTTTCTCTTCTCTCTCTCGGGTGCTCTGGAGCATTTTGCCATGTATCGCACCCACCGGGAGATCGGTTCTCTGGTCGAAAGCGCACCGAAGAAGGCCCGCCTCATTCTCGGCAAAGATCAGTTCGCCGAGGTGCCCGTCGGTGAGGTCGAGATTGGGCAAAAGGTTCAGGTGAAACCCGATGAACTCTTTCCGGTCGACGGCGTGTTGATCGAGGGGAAAACCGCCGCCGACGAAGCCAACCTCACGGGTGAATCCGTTCCCGTTGAGAAAGAGGCCGGAGACAAAATTTTCAGCGGAACGCTCAATCTTTGGGGCGTTGCCGCGATCGAGGTCACTCGAAGAGCCGAAGACAGCTCTCTCCAGAAAATCATCCGCCTGATTCACCAAGCGCAGAAACAGCGGGCACCGAGCCAACGATTCACGGATCGCTTCGGCACCCACTACACCTACTTAGTCCTCGTAGCGACCGCGCTGGTATTTCTCGGCTGGTGGGCGCTCATGGGACTTCCGCCATTTCTCGGGGATGAGGCCAGCCCCTCTGCATTCTACCGCGCCATGACCTTCCTCGTCGTCGCCAGCCCTTGCGCGCTGGTCCTCTCGATCCCTTCGGCGATTCTGGCCTGCATCGCCCGCGGTGCCCGCATGGGCGTGCTCTTTCGCGGCGGTGCACCCATCGAAAAACTTTCGGAGATCGACTGCGTCGCCCTCGACAAGACCGGCACACTCACCACGGGCGATCTCGAAGTGATCGGTGCCGAAAGCTTTCCTCCGGGTGCCGAGCAGAGCATTCTCGAAACCGCTTACTCCCTCGAGCGAAATTCAAATCACCCGATCGCCCGTGCCATCACGCGATACGGAGAGAAGAACCAGCTGCAAACCATCGAAGTAAACGACTTCGAATCCATCAGCGGCCAGGGGATCCGAGCCGTCTCGGGTGACGACGTCTGCTTTCTCGGGCGCCGCGAGCTATTCGAGAGGGACGACCTTGGCCAAGTCCTGCGCGACGTCCCTGACCCGCCTCCAGCGGTCACCGAAGTCTGGATCGTCCATCGCGGCCTCATCGGCCGGGTTCTCCTGCAGGACCAGATCCGCTCAAAATCCGGCGAGATTCTGGCCCAATTTCACAACCACGGGATCCAGACCATCATGCTCACTGGCGACCGCCGCTCGACCGCTGAGGAAGTCGGCCGGACCTTGGGGATCCAAGAAGTGCGTTCCGGGCTATATCCTGAGGATAAAGTGCGAGTCATTGAAAAACTGAGACAAGAGGGCCGCAAAGTCGCCATGGTCGGCGATGGAGTGAACGACGCGCCCAGCCTCGCCGCCGCCTACGTCTCTGCTGGCATGGGTGCCCGGGGAAGCGACGCGGCACTCGAGCAGGCCGAAATAGTCCTCATGAATGACCGTATCGAAAAATTTCTCGATGCCTTTCTTCTCAGCCGACGCGCACGGCGGATCATTCGCTGGAATCTAGCGATCGCCCTCGGCACCGTCATCATCATGATGGCGACTTCCATCCTCGGCCTCATCCCGCTCACCGTAGGGGTCATCGCCCACGAAGGAAGCACCGTCCTCGTCTGCCTCAACAGCCTGCGCCTCCTGTTCCTAAAGATCGAAACCTGATCTAGCTGGACATACGACCCGATACGATATTCAGGACTCCTCTGAATCCTCTTGAGCTCTCTCGCGGAAAAACGACGCTGTCTTCCCCACGCCGCCGACACAGACGCAGCGGACCTCCGATTCAATCGTCGAGCAGCTCTCGCGCACCGTATCTCGGTCACCGGAAAACTTTACTTTCACCAGCCTCTCTCGATCGAGGGCACTATCAATCTCGGCGAGGATCGTAGGCGTCAGCCCCTGCTTCCCGATAAGGACGACGGGTCGCAATCGCTGTGCCACCCCCCTCAACTCCTTCTTTTCCCTACTGCTCAATATTGGATCCGTCACAGTCGGTAAGGTAGTGGCGAACTCCTCTGCCGGACAAGCGCGAAAACCTACACCCCAGCTCCAAGATCATAGCGGGTCTCATAAAAAACAGAGCTCGTGTCGTCGAAATTGAGAATTGCCCACTCAGAGCGAACGAATGAACCTTCTTGCCATGGGAAGCTCAGAAATCTCACCTTCCAAGACCGTTCTCTGCTTTGGCGACTCGCTCACGTGGGGCCAAGATCCTGCTACTGGAGGCCGGCACCAGTATTCGGACCGCTGGCCTCAGGTTGCGGGAAAAATTCTGGGGCCTGACTACCATCTCATCGAAGAGGGTCTGTGCGGGCGGACGACCGTTCATGACGATCAATACAGCGAGCATCGCAACGGCGCAGCTGCGCTCCCGATGCTGCTCGAATCTCATTCGCCTCTCGATCTGGTCGTGATCTTTCTCGGCGCAAACGATTTCCAGATTCACCGCGACATCTCACCCCGTGAAGCGGCTATGGGGATCATTCGTCTTCAGCAAATCGTCTGCCTCAGCCGTTTCGGACCAAATCTCAAAGCTCCCCAGTGCTTGGTCGTTTGCCCTCCTCACCTCGGAGAGCCAGAGGGATTGATGTCGACTCTCTTCCGCGAGACCGGGGAGAAAATCAAAGAACTTGCGAACGAGATGTCTATGATCGCCGGATCATTTCCGCTGCTTTGGATGGATGCCGCAAAATATGTCACTGCCGAGCAGCCCGACGGAGTGCATCTCTCGGCGGGGAGTTCC
>JGI12210J13797_10220656_pt1 | contig 14700 bp, 8 predicted proteins | sample ElkSlonscriptome_3_FD_13797 | JGI IMG/M metagenome (IMG submission 13797)
ACCAAATCCTTTGGCACTTAGCCGATCGCCGGAAATGCCGTTCTGTTTTAAGAACTCTATTACGCTCTCTGCTCTTTTTTGCGAAAGTTCAAGGTTGTATGATGGCTCACCTTTGTCGTCTGTATGCGAAGATATTTCGACAACCAAGCCTGGATTTTCATTCAAAGTGGTAAGAATGCCCGTTCTTATTTTTGACTTGGAATCGGCAGTAAGCTCCGCGGAGTCAAAATCATAGAGAATATTACTGATAACGACGGACTTGGAGCTAATTTCGCTCAACCCCACATTTTGCATAATGGTTTGAGATTTTGACATATTACGAGTATCTACTTCAACAATATTCGAATAGAATCCCGGCTTTGACAAACTGACCTTGTAAACCTTTTCGGGCTCAAAGTCCACATTGAAGAGACCGTCAGCTTGGGTGAGGCCTCTCTCCATTAATACTTCATTTTCTCCTTCAATCAGATAAAGGTCAACCTGAACGCCTCCTAAAAAATTACTGTTAAAGCTCTTTGACGAGAGTTTATCGCCTTCACCCGCAAGGTAATCCTCCTCTTCCACCAGCATGACAAACCCCTCCATGTTGATTTTGATGACATCGTTGCGCTTAAACTCGTAAATATCGTCGCAGCACGTCTCGTTGATCATTTGAAATCCACCCGCTCGATTGCTCACAAAAAATCCACTTTCTCTGTCGTCTCTAAGCGAATAGTAGAAATCATCCACACTCGAATTGATGGGATACCCCACGTTGATAGGTTTGGCGAAACGCCTCAACTCACCCCTGGAGGCATAAATATCCAGTCCGCCCATACCCGTGTAGCTGGTGGAGCTAAAGAAGAGTTTCTTTTCCTTTTGGTTGTAGTAAGGCGTAATTTCGTCGCCGTCATCATTTATTCTTCGACCTAGATTTCTGGGTTTGCGCCAGTTTTCCCGTCGTTTGTCGTAATACGTGTAGTAGATGTCCATGCCGCCTTGACCGCCTTCCTGATTGCTGACGTAATACAGAATATCTTGCTCCTTCCGCTGATCAAAAGCCAAAGCCGGCTGCGTAATGATCGCATCTTCTATATTGATTCGTTCATCAAATTTAACCGCTTCACCCCACTGGTCGTTTTCTAATTCCACGTACCAAAGTTCGCACGTCATTTCCTTCTTCCAGTTTTCAAAACATTTGGTAAAAACGAAAAGCGAACCGTCGAAGCTATACGCCCCATTTACCACATGCTTGTCTCCTTTGTTAAAAGGCACATCCCACTCTTGACTCTCTTGCCACCTTCCATCCTCACGCTGTGAGATGTAAAATCTCCTTCTGGTAGTCATGCTGTCAAGGCGGTAGTAGTTGATCTCATTCTCCTTTAGAGAGCCGTAGACTAAAACACTATCTCCCACGGGAATGGGGGCAAACTCGGCGTGTGGACCATTTACCCCTTCACCTACATTGGTAATGATGACGTCGATAGAGTCGCTCATAAGGGTAAGTGCGGTGTCGCAACCTGCAATTCTTTTGCGCAAATCGCGCTTAATTCCGGTGCTGTATCCCAGATCTCTCAGGTTTTCGGAAAGATCTTCGTATTTGACTTTGGCCTCCTTGACCTTACCCGTCATCTTAAGTGTTCGGATGTGATTCAGGAGAGCATCAGGCGATTTGTCGTTGATATTGTGGGCAGCGAGATACGCTTCAGACGCACCTTTGTAATCTCGCAAAGACTCGCGCAACTCGGCCAGGTGGTATTGCGCATCGTATTTATCGGCCTTCTTTCTCGCGTATACTTCGTAATACTGCAAGGCGGTATAGTTGTCACCGTATCGCTCGGCATTTGTCGAAAGCTTGTTGAGCTTCTTCGCCGATAGCCTCTCAGGCGATTGCACCTGTGCCTTTCCGGCAAAGCAAATAAAGAGCACGACCACGGCAATAAGTGACGAATATCTTTTAGTAGCGGTCACAGGGAATGGTGATTTTTTTTATGGCAGTACTCGGGCTGATGTAGATCAAACTCAATTCAATGGCACCGCGATTATTCGTTTGGTTTTTCAGCGAAGAGTAGTTTAGGTCGTAAGCCATCCCCACTTTAAAGTCATTGATACCAAATCCCAAACCAGCGATAAATGCATCGCCGTTTCGATCAAATCCATCCCGAACATCAACACCTAAAAAGATCTCTTGGACAAAATCTGAATTGGGCGTGTAAATCCCAACATCTCCTCCCACGAGCACTTTCTGTGCCTTGTTATGCCATGACATCAAAAGCATCGGGCGCACGAAAAGTGAGTTGGCCAAGTCCTTTTCTACCCGTACGTAGGCATTGGTGCGCGGGCTTAAGTTTTCACTGTTATCAAAAAAAGAGACGTCAGGCCCATTCAAGTGGTGGGCTGAAACTCCCAATTTCACTTTGGTTGTGGCGAATTTTCGCACCACCAAACCTCCGAGGTTCATATCAAAAAAAGTGGTTTGGTTTCCCAGATTCTGCTCAGAAAGTGGTAAGGAAGGATCAAATGCTCCGATGTTATCGTTGTATTGCTCCGGAAACGTGGTTCCGTCTAATCCAAAAGACTTAACTACCGCACCCAACTGAACACCTGCGCTGTAATCCCAAATGGGCGATTCCTTTTTGTAAGCCAAACTCACCTGGAAACGGTTATGCGTAAGTCCAATGCTACCGCTTTGATCACTGACAAATAGAAAGCCTGCGCTAAACTGCCCCGGAAGAAAGTAGAGATTTTGATCGTATGAGGCGGCCACACTTTGAAATGGATCTCCCAAACTTTTCCATTGCTCACGAAAATTCACCACTCCTCTCCAATCGCCCTCAAAATATCCCGTTTCTGCTGCATTCAAAGAAAGCGGTGCAAAGTCATACATCGAGAAATGGACGTCTTGTGACTTTGACTGAAAAACAATGGCAAGCAGGAAGGTAAATGACAGGAGTAGGCGTTTCATTACCAAAGGTAATTTCTGATGTTTTGGTATTGCTCCAGCATCCTGTTGTACTGTTGAGGAGTAAACCGACAGGTACAATCACCGGAGTAATAACTCATAAAATTATTGGTCGGAGGCACATAAAAATCGCCGTTGGCATCTATCGCGGGCTGTCCGTTGTAGTTGCAGTCAGGGGCAGGATTGTTATCAGCTTCATCATTCGGATCTGCTTCGGTGTCACAAACCAAATCGCCCGCAGTTTCGCAATTCGAACCATCGACTAACTCAAGAGCTTCAACGCCTTCAGGTTCAGTTTCAAATGTATGGAACAGTCCGAAAAAATGTCCCATTTCATGAACAAGCACTTGAGAGGGACCTTGCATGGAACCCTTGGTTGCAAAAACAATGTCAGAGCCTCCCGGAAATCTCGCAAATCCGGCCACATCTCCGAATTCGAAATGATCTATTGATTCGACAAGGTAAAGGTTGATTGTATTTTGCTGGTAGTACATCCCTTCAATATCCTCAAGCTCTTCTTCAGAAACGAATTCATCAAATTGGAAGTTCTCCATTTCTCTTATCTCACAAATTTTAAAGCTGAGTCCAATTGGACTGAAAGTTTCATTTAGAAATTCAATCGGTTCTACCAAATCAGCTTCGTCGTAACCCGTATTTCCCAAACTATCCTGAGCAATGTGAACGGTGATGGAGAGCGTACGATCCGTTTGGTTGATGTATTCACAACCAAAGTAACCGGGCATAAAGCTTTGTACTGAACCTTCTGTGAGATAAGGATTGGCGCCGTGTGTTCCACACTTCACCTGAGCGGAAACTTGTGTGCAAAAGGTCAAGGCACAAACGACAATTAAACAGAAATTAAGTCTCACGGCTTAGTGATATAAGAGTCTCAAAGGAAATTATTTTATTCTATTTTAGCAAAGTTATATTTGTTCGTTTTTATCAGATGAGACAGTTTACACTTGCTTTAGGGATTCTATTTCTTTCGTTTTTAAGTATTTCTACAGCCTTTGCACAAATCAGTGCAAGTGAGACAGAAGGATGCGCTCCGCTGGCGAGCGTCCAATTCACCAATGCTTACCCGAGTCCTACCGGAATTACTTGGAATTTCGGAGATGGCGGGTCTTCAAACTTGCCAAATCCGGTAAAGAGTTATGCCAATGCTGGAATATACACCGTTACATTCACGGCTACGGTTAATGGCAACACCGTAACGGATGAACTCACCATCACGGTTTTTGAAAATCCAACAGCACAATTTTCGGTAAGTCCGGCAGGAGTATGTCTGGGTAGCGAATTTTCATTTAGTGATGAATCAACGGGAGGCAGCGGAACTTCCATCACCAACTGGCAATGGGATTACGGAAACGGAACTGCCGGTAACTTCGGTGCCAACCCGACCTACACGTACCCCAACGCAGGCTCCTATCAAGTCACTCTGATCGTAACGGACGAGAACGGGTGCACGGGAAGCAGCACGGTTCCTTCCGCCGCCGTTGTATCTACTCCGCCAAACGTAAATGTAACAACCACCCCAAACCCACCCGCCGCCTGTGAGGCACCACTTACCGTGGCTTTCATCAACAACAGCACCAGCAATTCGCCGACAGGCGGAGGACTGACATATAGCTGGGATTTCGGAGACGGTACCACTAGTACGGACGAGACTCCGAGTCCCGTGACGTACACTGAAAATGGTTTTTACACGGTGACGATAACTGCTACTGACAACATCGGTTGTTCAACTACTCAAACGATTACAGTTACGGTTCAAGAGCCGGAAGCTGAGATTTCTGTGGTGGGCAACGAGGACGGCGTTGTTTGCGCCGACGTCGAGATAGAAATTGAAGGAACTACAGGTGGTGTTTTCAATTACGGTGATGGCAGTTCAGGAACGAGCATCAATCATCAGTATTCTGCCGAGGGAGAATATACCATTGAATACAGCGTGAATGTTTCGGGGTGTTCTACACAAGCCTCTACGACAATCAATGTTGAGATTCCTCAAGCCACGATAATCTCCGACCCCGGATTTTCTTGCGAAAAGCCTGCCGATTTTAGTTTCCAACTGGAAAGCACCTATGATATCACCGAGTACGATTGGAATTTTTCAGGTGAGCCCTCCACCAGCACTGATCCCGACCCTACAGTAGTATTGGACTATACGGGGCCGAATGAATACGCTATAAACGGCTTGTTCACTTTTATTACCGTGGTAAATTTCACCACTTCAAATGGCTGCACGGGCAATGCCTTTAGCATCGACTCAATCGCTCTACCGAATGCGCTGATTTATCCCGATGTCGACCAAGGCTGCGCACCGCTCGACGTAGAATTCACGAATGAAAGCACTTATTTGTTTGACGCAAATATGGCTTCTGCCGAATGGCATTACGGCGATGGGACCATCGAGACTACCGGCCCGGAGGAAGACACCGATCATACGTATACCTCTCCCGGAGAATACAACGCATTTGTAATTCTCACCACCACGGAGGGTTGTATCGACACGTCTTTTTTCCACAATATTGAAGTTGGAGAAGAGCTCAACCCTACTTTCACAGTGAGTCCGGAAGACATTTGCCGCGACGATAGCGTTACACTCACCAATACCTCGGCGGATGTCGACTTAATCGATTCCTACTCTTATTCGGCTGATTTGAACACCCTCTCGTCGTGCAACGGTGAAGCATCACCCACATTTGCGTTCAACGATTTTGCAGGAACCGCAGTGATCACGCAATTTGTGGATTACAACGGTTGTGTATCCTCTTCAGAAGTCAATGTAGATGTGAGCGGTCCGGTGGGCCACCTCACATACGGCTGTAATTGTGATACGCCCTTTGATTACACGTTCACCGCCGAAGTTTTTGATGCTGACTCATGGACTTGGGATTACGGGGATGGTACGGTAGTTGAAAATTCGACAAACCTGATGACTTCCCATACTTACGGTGAAACAGGCAATTATGAAGCTATTTTGACCACGTTTAATGAGGGCACTTCCTGTGGCAGCCATTCAGACACCGTTCTGGTCAAAGTGAGAAATTTGAATGCCTCGATTGGTATTGATTCTTTGATTTGTGCAGGTGTTCAACTTTCTGTAGATGCAACAGAATTGCAAGATGTGGCAGGTTCTAATGGGGGTTGCTACCGAAATTACCTCTGGGATTTTGGAGACAACACGAGACCTATAAAAACGCTTGGTCCCAGTGCCAGCCATATTTTCCAAAATGGCGGTGATTTTACGGTGACGCTTAGCGTGAAAGATGACAATGAATGCGTCTTCACAACCAGCTCTGAAGTCAGGGCGTTTTCCGTTCAAGCGGATTACGAAGCCGATACACTCTATGGCTGCTTGCCGTTGGAAGTCAACTTCGACGACCTATCCTCAGGAGATACGACCATCGTATCGTGGGATTGGGATTTTGGTATCAACGGTGAAGGAAGCGACGAACAAAGTCCTACTTTCACCTACAATGATGTAGTTTTCAACGGAAGCAATAATCCTATTCCATATGAAGTAAGCTTATTGGTAACAGATGCTTTAGGGTGTATTGACGAAATCAGCACATTGATTATTGAGCCATTAGCGCCCAACCCTGAATTTATCAATACCACTACCAACCAAATTTGCGCGGGGGAAAGCATCACCTTTCAGCCGACAGGCACAAATGTGAACTTCCATACGTATGAATGGGATTTTGGCAATGGTACCACTTCAGAGGAATCCACCGGAAATTCGGTCTACAATGATGGCGGAATATATACCGTAAACTTAATAGTGACGGACTCGATCGGTTGTTTCCGAGAGGAAACACAAGAAATTGTCTTTGTGCAGGATTTCCCGATTCCGCTGATCGGCACCAATTTTGAAGAGAACGAAAATCTCTGCTACCCCTTTCAAGCAAACTTTTCGAATCAATCGACCAATGATGCTCCGGCGGGTGTCGTATGGGAAGTGGACCAAATAGGCACCATCACAAATCAACAAAGTGTTGGGACGACCTATCTCGAACCTGGTTTTTACGATATTTCTTTGTCAGTGAGCACTACGTTTGGCTGTGAATCTGACACTACGATAACGGTTGAAGTCGAAGGGCCACTGGCTGAAATAGGCTTAGATCCCGATGCCATTTGTCCGGGTGGCGATATTGAGCTGACGCTCAACGACACGGCCGATCTAGCCTTTTGGCAATTTGATTTTGGCGATGGAAACATAGAAAACGACGAGTGGATCACTCAACACACTTATGAGCCCAGCTTTATTCCGACATCGGGATCAACCGTTTTAACCTTGGTGATGTTTAGTGCCGATAGCGCCTGCTCTGCCGCCCGAACAGTAGACCTAATTATTGAAGAAGTCATCGCCGACTTTGACCGAAACAACGAGTTCAGCGTACTGGATTCGATCCACTGTTTTGGCACCGTAGACGAATTTACCAGCACATCGTCACCCAATGCATCTGATTTTTTCTGGACCATTTCCAATGGCGAAGAATTCACTACCGAAAACGTTTCGACCACACTGCCTCCGGGAGATTTTGAGGTAGAGTTGATTGTTAACAGTGCCTTAGGTTGTGCCGACACTTTGACCAAAAACATGACCATATTCCCACTACCCGAGCCAACCGCCAACGGAGGTGAAATATGCCAAGGGGAAGTTATTGAGCTTACCGCTACTGGCGGACTAACTTACAGTTGGAGTCCCACGACGGGACTAGACAATCCTAACGCTCAGACGGTTGAAGCCTCTCCCCAGTCCACGAGAACATATACGGTAACGGTAACCGACGATAACGACTGCGTCGCAAGTACTCAATCTTTTGTTTTGGTTTACGAACCACCGCCCTCGATCAGTGTAGATACGATCTTGAGAATCGGCGATACCGACATGGCCGGTTTCAACCTAGGGCCGGGTTTCACTTACCGGTGGACTCCCGACATTGAGCTGGAATGCGACACTTGCCCCACTACCCTCTTCCGACCTTTAGAAGATAGAGAATACACCCTCACCATCTCCGATACGGTGGGTTGTTTTGCTACAGAATCCTACTTCTTTTTTGAAATCCTAGAAGTGGCGTCAGTAGTAGTTCCCGACGCGTTTACGCCAAATGGCGATGGAATCAATGATATCATTTACGTCGAAGGATGGGGAATTGAAGAATTGATCTCTTTCCAAATTTATAACCGTTGGGGCGAGTTGATCTTTGAAACATCTGACGAAAATGAGGGTTGGGACGGCACCTATAAAGGAGAGATTCAAAATCCAGATTCATACGCTTACGTTGTAGTGGCCAAGAATTTTATTTTCGGAAATCCGGAGACGTTCAAGGGCTTTATCGACTTGGTAAAGTAAGTTGAATTTTTCCTTTCTGAAAATGCGAGATGGCAAGGAAATGGGTGGCACAGAGTGAACAGAGAAAATGGACAAGTGAGGTGTTTATTTGTAAGGTCGTAAAACATCGCGCCAGCGCTGACGGAGAGCCAGGAGAGTAACTTTTCAGAGGGTCTGTCCAAGACGGTATTTTCCGCCTTCTCCATGGCTTTAGAGGTTACCATGATGGTTTAAGATAGCTTTTTGGCATTTCTCAAAAAAAGACAGCACTACCTTAAAGCGAAAATCGCAGACATGGAGCGTTCGCATTGAGCAGAGCCGAACTGAGGTCGAAACAGTCGATGATAATCAGAGCTTTTTCTCAAACTTAGCCAACATCCCATTGGTTTGTTCGTGGAGTTTTTTCTTGAAAAAACCTGTTCCGCCCAATAAGGCTCCTTTCAAACCCATGGCTTGTTTCGCCCACTTTTTCAAATCAAATTGATCGGTGTGCTTGATAATTTTACCGTCGGCGAACTCAAATTCTGCGCGAATCTTATTGTGCACCTTCCTGCCCGTTTTGGAGAAGGTATACTTGGCCTCCCAAAGCGCACTACCTTTCCCTCCTGTGGCTGCCACATCAGAGAAGGTGACAACGAAGTCTTTTCCCTTTTGGCTTTGGCAGAGCATGCGCCACATGTTGCCGGCCTTCTCTCCTTTCAGCGTTCCGAATGCGGGATCTTCAAAGGTGATGTCTTTGTGATAACAGGCTGCCATAGCTTCGGCATCAAGCCTTGAAAAAGCAGCGTAGAATTCGGTAATGATTTCTTGATGAGTGCGAGCCGACATAGTCAAACTTATTAATTCAGCGTCACTTTAACTACTAATCCATAAAAAATCATCCCTTTGATTCTGTCAAAAGCGCGAAACTTCGCCCTTCATATTGATCAAATAGTACACCTTTTCTAACCACTCTAATTGACTTGATTCGCATGGTTTTCGGTCAAATGACAAAAACAGACCTACAGAAAATCACCGCCATGAGCTTTTCAGAATCCACAAGTTCAAAATAAATATGTCATTGTTTAGCTAGATATAATTCTTAACTTTAATTGAACTCCAATTCGGAAAAATTGGAAATTGAACTTTTCGTTCAGACACGTCACTCGGTTTTAGCCGCGCCTACTAATCATCAGTCAAACCACTCAACTATGTTCAATTCAGCCTCAATAGTTTTGATAATCGATCGAGATCGTTTTTCGAGCGCCAATATTTCTAATGATCTCAGAAAGTTGGGTTTGGCGAGGAATACCGTTTGTTTGAAATCTGCTTTAGATGCTTTAGCCTATTTAGAAAAGCAACTGACCTGTGGGTATCCATTTCCCGAGTTTATTTTTTATAGTCCGCATCGGTCGGATCTAAATCAAGCTGAATTTATGGAGCTCTATCGCATCAAATTCTCTGACCGCTACAATTCTAAGGTTATTCTCATTCAGAAAAAAAGTGACGAGAGATCGGGACGAAGATTATTTGAAGATTCTCTGATCCAAGGTGAGTTGAGAAAGCCATTGTCCTCCGGACAGCTCTTGCGTATTTTTCAAAAAGAAATGAAAGAACGCGTACCTAGATAAAAGACGTCAGACATTCGCTAATTAAATGCAAAAGTGTATTTTTGCAGCCCCGAATGGGATACCATTGTACGGGGTGTAGCTTAGTCCGGTTAAAGTGCTGGTCTGGGGGACCAGAGATCGGAGGTTCGAATCCTCTCACCCCGACAAGCTTTTGAAATCCCCACTCGATTTGATCGAGTGGGGATTTTTTCATTTCAAAGTCAATCATATGCTAAAGCAAAAGGGGTTTACTGAGCTGATCGTGAAACATTCACGAACACTCACTGGGAGAATGATTATCACGGACAACTTTTCCCGACCTTAGCAGTTATTTGGCTAAGTGAAACAAGTTGCCCTTATTTTCATTTTTTCCACGATGCTTTTCGGCATAAAGGCCCAAGAGACAGCTTCGATATATGGCGTGGTAACCGATAGCATATCAGGAGTCACACTTCCTGGGGCCACCGTTTTTATTCCAAATGCGAACAAAGGTTTAGCCACCGACTTGGAAGGACGGTTTGACATAGGACTAAAACCAGGTAACTACGAGGTGAGATTTTCCTATGCAGGATACAACCCCACTACTTTAAATATTTCACTTGAGGCAGGAGAAAACGAAGCTCTTGATATTCAACTCAGCAACATTACTCTGAAACAAGTAGAAATCAGAGCATTTGTTTCGGACTACACATCGGGAACGGCCATGAGTCGCAACAAGCTCGATATGGAGACGATCAAGCTCTTGCCCGCTTTTTTGGGGGAAGTAGACCTCTTAAAAACTATTCAACTCCTGCCCGGAGTGCAGGCGGCAGGGGAGGGAAATGCAGGCTTTTATGTACGAGGTGGTGGGCCCGATCAGAATCTCATCCTCTTTGATGATGCGGTAGTTTACAATGCCTCCCACCTACTCGGTTTCTTTTCCGTTTTTAATTCTGACGCCATCGAAGGTGTAGAACTTTATAAGGGCGGAATGCCTGCAGAATACGGCGAAAGACTGGCCTCAGTGATTGACGTAAAGCAGCGCAAGGGAAGCAAAGAGAATTTTCAAGGTCGTGGTGGAATAGGTGTTATTTCCAGCAGGCTCACGCTGGAAGGACCTCTGGTGAAAGACAAAGCCTCCTTTATCGTTTCTGGTCGGAGGACATACATAGATGCCTTGATTACTCCTTTTATCAACGAAGAATCAGATTTTGGCGGAAGCCAGTACTTTTTCTACGACCTCAATGGGAGACTTGACTGGGAACTGGGAAAAGGCAGTTCGCTTTACATCAGTGGCTACTTTGGCGATGATGCCTTCGATTTTGATAGCCCGCAGACGGAGTTTAAAACTAATGTGTCCTGGGGCAATCGCATCATTTCCGCCGGATACCAGAGAGTTTTTAATGAAGATGTTCTGTTAAATATTAACGGGTCCTTCACAAAATATAATTTTGGTTTTAGTGGAAGTCAAGATGAGTTTCTGCTGCAGGTGAATAGCGCAATTACTGACTATCGTTTTAAGCCGCAGCTTTCCTTCAAGATTGGAAAGCATCTGCTAAAAACGGGCTTTTCCTATACTTTCCACGATATCAGCCCCAATAATTCATCGGCAGTGCAGGGCGAGACCATCTTCGATTTGGGAGAGCAACAGCAGTTTTACAGTCATGAAGGTGCCTTCTACCTCTCCGACGAGTTTGACCTAACGGATGTTTGGAAAGTGGAGGCCGGTTTGCGCGTCTCAGCTTTTGCGCATACGGGACCTTTCACGCGATACATCGTTGATGAAAATGGTTCAAAACAAGACACGATTCGCTATGGATCAGGCGAGGCAATCGCTGACTACATCGGCTGGGAGCCCAGATTCAGCACTAGTTACCGGTTTTCTGAAAAGGCATCTGTAAAAGTCTCCTTTACCCAAAACTACCAGTACATTCATTTAGCTAACCTTTCTCCGCTCGCACTGCCCACCGATGTGTGGTTGCCAAGTACAGAAATCGTTCAACCCCAACTCGGAAGGCAATATGCCGTGGGTTACTTCCGCCTTTTCGACGGTGGCAATATTGAGGCCTCGGTAGAAGCTTATTATAAGGAAATGGAAAACCTGATTGAGTACAAAGAGAATACTCAGCCTAGTGACGGCGTGGACAATAACGAAGACAATCTATTGACTTTCGGCCGCGGGGAATCTTATGGAATTGAGTTTTTCGTAAAGAAAAATTTCGGAAAAACCACCGGTTGGGTCGGGTATACCTTATCGCGTACCGAACGGCAATTTGATGAGATCAACGCAGGTCAGTGGTACCCTGCAACATTCGATCGCACGCACGACATTTCAGTGGTGGCGGCTCATCGGCTCACCGATAAATGGACATTATCGGGGACTTTTGTGTTCGGTACGGGCCGAGCCATCACACTCCCTGTCAGTGGGTACTTTGTAGAAAACACCCTCGTGTACAATTACTCAGAGCGCAACAGTTTTCGGATGAGAGACTACCATAGGTTGGATCTATCCGCCACCTATTCGACAAGTGAAACCAAGACTATCACCGATAAAGTGACCGGGGAAATAATTGAAAAGCGAAAGCGTATTCAATCGCAATGGGTATTCTCAATTTACAATGTATACAATCGTCTTAATCCTTATTTCTACTATTTCGATAATCAAGGGCAAGCGGCTAATGGTACATTTCAGGTACAGGCAAAACAAGTCTCGCTGTTCCCGATACTGCCGGCGATCACATGGAATTTTCAATTTTGAAAAAGCTGTTTCACATAGCGTTCTTTGGTCTTCTGTTCGCTTCGTGCGAGAAGGATATCGATATTGACATTCCACCTGCTGAATCTCAAATTGTCGTTGAGGGGTCGATTGAAAATGGGCGACCGCCAATTGTTTTGATTTCGACAACAAGAGGTTTTTTTGAACCAACAAGCCCTGCCGACATTGCCAACTCTTACATTTCTGATGCGTCGGTTTTTGTCAACGAAACTGAGCTGACGGCTGTATGCGCGGCTGATCTTCCGGAAGAGCTCCTTCCCCAATTTGCTGAGTTAGTCGGGGTTCCTTTAGAAGATTTAGACGATCTGCCACTTTGTGGTTATGTAGGTCAGGATATCATTGGTGAGTTTAACACCTCGTACAAGTTACGCGTAGAAGTGGATAATCAAACGATCACCTCGGCAACTCATATACCCAACCCGGTAGTGCCCGATTCATCGTATTTCAGGCTTTGGGCCAATAGTCCCAGATACGGCTATGTTTTTACTCGATTTTCTGATCCGGACACCATGAACAATGCCTACCGTGTTTTCACCAAACGTATTGGCCCGAACACGAATGATAATCCGATCGACGACATCTACTACGCTCCCCTTGGATCGACTTTCCTCGATGAGTTTTTCAATGGTACATCCTTGGAAGTCGGATTTCAGCGTGGACAACCTTTCAACTCATCGCGACCGGTCGACAACGGAGATGAAGCCGGATTTTTTGAATTAGGAGATCGCTTCGTTTTCAAGTTTTGCGCTATTTCTGAGCCCGGCTATCAATTTTATCGAACTTTTGAACAACAGCTCGGAACAAACGGAAGCCCTTTTGCGGCACCCAATAACGTTATCACAAACATCGATGGAGGGCTAGGAGTCTGGGCGGGGTACTCTTGCGTATACGATACCATCTTTGCCACGCCATAAGGTTTTCCATATTCGACATAAACTTTGGTGATATTTAAATCCTTCAAAATAGAGCGGATAGTTCGTAAATTTGCAGCCTGAAAAAAATACTCGACAATGAGCCAAGATACTGAACACGTTAAATGCCTGATTATCGGTTCGGGCCCTGCGGGATACACCGCAGCGATTTACGCAGCGCGCGCTGATATGAAGCCCGTAATGTACCAGGGACTTCAACCGGGAGGGCAATTGACCATCACTACGGAAGTGGAAAACTACCCCGGATACCCCGATGGAACTCAGGGACCGGAAATGATGGAAGACTTTAGAAAACAAGCGGAAAGATTTGGAACAGATGTTCGCTTTGGTTTGGCTACTGCCGTTGATTTCAGTGGAGACAAACATGTCGTGACGATTGATGGAAACAAAACGATCACCGCAGACTCCGTTATCATTTCTACCGGAGCTTCTGCTAAATGGCTGGGCATCGAAAGTGAAAAAAGACTGAATGGATTTGGAGTGAGTGCATGCGCGGTATGCGATGGATTCTTCTACAAAGGTCAGGAAGTGGCTATAGTGGGAGGTGGAGATACTGCTTGTGAAGAAGCGAGCTATCTGGCTAAGCTTTGTAAGAAAGTGACCATGCTGGTTAGAAGAGATGAGTTTCGCGCCTCAAAGGCAATGCAGCACCGAGTAATGAACACCGAGAATATTGAGATTTTATGGAACACCGAAACCGATGAGATCTTAGGAGAAACGGGAGTTGAAGGGGTTCGTGTAAAAAACAGAATTACAAATGAAACGTCGGAAATCAAGATCACAGGATTTTTTGTTGCCATAGGCCATAAACCAAACACGGATATTTTCAAAGGTCAATTGGATATGGATGAAACCGGTTATTTAAAAGTGGTTCCAGGTTCGAGCAAAACCAACGTCAAAGGAGTATTTGCTTGTGGAGACGCAGCAGATAAAATTTACCGTCAAGCAGTGACTGCAGCGGGTACGGGATGCATGGGTGCATTAGATGCTGAACGGTACTTGGCAGATGTAGGGCTGCACTAGAGTAAAACTTAATGGAAAAACAAAAGCCTCCCCATAGCAAGGGAGGCTTTTTTTATTCATAGCCCTAAAAAAATCTTTAGGATGTTCTATGTGTTATACGTAAGTCGCTTCAAATAGTTGCC
>JGI12210J13797_10015985_pt1 | contig 14694 bp, 9 predicted proteins | sample ElkSlonscriptome_3_FD_13797 | JGI IMG/M metagenome (IMG submission 13797)
GGATTTCCGTAACATCCCAAGGTATCCCAGCGCTGGGAATCGGTGCAGATCCAAAGAATGTTTAGAGACTGAGTATTAGGTTCAGACATCGCATTCTTTCCTTACGGCACTCGAGGGATATCTCTACAAGATTTTCCGGGTACGTTAACGTCTTGCGCAACCTCGCAGTGCCTCATCAGTCTTTAAAATCCGATGGGGCGATCATAGATTTCCTTTAGCGGCACGCATAACCCTGATCATCCGCAAGAACAATCACTACGTTGGGCGATGCGGTGACGACCGCGAAAGAAGACAAAGCGAAAAGAAAGAGCGGAAAAAGGGATATGAGATATAATGAGGAGAATGGCATATTTTTCACGTTGGGAGAATGAGTAAAAGGGGTGAGGACAATGTTTTACAGATTCATAAGTTATCCGCAGCGGTTAAGGCAAACAGGACAGGTATTCCTTTTTTATTCCCTTCTTCACCGTATTCCAAGGTGACGGATTTGATGGTTTTGTCCGAATTGGGATTGTTCCACTGGAAGGTGTAAACCGCGCGGGAGTCTTTTTCGTCGATATCCTGCCAGGCCAGCGCCGCCTCTGGAAGAGCTTGGGGAGATGGCTTGGCATAGTCTTCCACACTGCGGGTGATTTGGATAGGGATAACCGTTTCGCTTCCGTCATCATAGGTCACCCGGTACTGAAATACCACCGGAGGCTCGGGATTTCTGCGGTTGGGAGTCCACTCTCTGCCCTGCCATATATGGCTGTGCAGGAAGAAAAGCGCATCGGCCTTCCTGTCGACGGTTATTTCCACTGAATCGCTCTCGGCATTCGACTTGAGTCGGGGGTGCTTCAGGGTGACGGCACTCTCCAGAGGGGATGTGCTGAAGTCGCGGATAAGGAAATCCACATCTTCGAAGGTCTGCTTGCCCAGCGGAAGTGAACTCAGGTCGGGATTTCGCGGGAACCCCTGGTCTTTCTGCAGGTACAGGTTGGCAACTTCTTCCATACTTATAGGCGTATACTCCAGGTTGGAGCCGGCGATGACCGCGCCCGAACCACTGAACGGCGCTCCTAGGTTCCGCAGGATGGTGCCGGTGACGGTTTCTTTTTTGACCCGGTTTAGGGGATTGCTTTCCGAACCGGCAATGCGGTACTGGTTCACTACCACGCCGCCTTCGCCGCGGGGATATTTTATCAGTCCGCCAATATTCAGCATGGGCCTGACCCGTTCCTCGAAATTCTCCGGGCGCTGCACTTCGATCTTCAGATTGTCCAGTCCGATAAGATTCCGTTCGCGGGTCTGTTTCCACTCCGTAACGTTAATCGTCACTTTGGTTGCCTCACGCGGTTCAAACGTAAAGCTTTCCTCTTCGTTGGTGCCGGAAAGTTTCAAGACCTCCACATCTTTTTCGTTCCCGTCGAAGGTCAGCTGTATTTCGGTGATACCGTTAAAGATATCCGCCGGATCCACCATGAACCCGGTTATGGTTTCTTCCCGGGGGAGTTCGAGGGTGAATTGGGTGGGATCTCCTTTATGTACGTGAATCGTAAAGCCGAGCCGCCAGTGGTCCTGTCCACTGAATCCGTTGACCATATTCCGCGGCCAGGTATCGGAACCCGGCCCTTTGGTATCCGGATCGTTGAAATGCGCGGGTGAGGGGAATTCGGAGAACGGGGCAATGTTATCCGTATCCAGAATATAATCGAAGGCGTCGTCCGCTGGCCATTCATCGCGGGTTTGCCGCTGGATGCGTTTGCCGGAACCCATCACCACATCGCGCAGAGTCAATCCTGCGGTGAGCGGATCCCGGACAACCGGAAACATTGTGCGTTCCATTGCGAATTCACGGATGAGGTGATCGTAGCCCACCACCTTATTGAAACTTTCCAGGGAGTCGGGGGTGACCCCCATCATCATCAACCAGCCGCCGCTTTTCCAGAACTCTTCCACCTCTGTCATATTGTCAGCCAATGTCTGCATGTTTCCGGGCGTTGCATCCACCACCACAATTCCTCCGGGATGAGAGGAGATGGCCTCCATCACATCCGTAGCCTGGGTGTATTCGAGTCCCAAATCCCCGAAGATCTCAATCAGAGGACCGTCTTCTTTTGCCACGACCGCAGTTTTTCTCACGACCGGTTCATACGCGGCCACATATTCAACCATGTTGTCGAAGAGGGTCTGTGCCACAATATTGTCGTTCAGCTTCCCGCCGATGGCATACTGGCTCAACAGCATCCCGCTGTCTTCCAGCGGAACCCATATCGCGGCGGAATACCCCAGCTTGTCATCCGCATGAGCCAGGGACAGCGCTCCCTTGGTAGGTTTGGTGTAGATATTGCGGTAAACCACATGGTCGCTGTTCCAGAAGCTCAGATCGTGCTGCTCCAGGCCTGTAAACACTGGATGTTCCAAATTCTGGGAAAAACTCATGCGCCCGGTATGACCGGCTGGTTCCGCATTGGCCGGAGTGGCCTGGTAATGAAGAGGATTCGCCTGCTCCAGAACCAGCAGACGCCGGCCTTCCGCCACCATCTGCATCCAGCGGTTATCCGTCGCAAGATCCTGCGCCAACGCATCAGGGCCCACGATGAGCATGTCATAATCTTTCTCCAGATCCGCAGCACCTTCCAGGGTCAAATACTGCACGCCCTGATCGTTCAATCGTTTTCGGACCGAACCGGCCGGGTCCCACACAGCCAGTCGACGCTTGTTTATCACATCCGCATTCAGTGAGCTTGTCGGCAGGATTCGATAGTCGTAGCTGTGGCTGTAAACTTCTTCACCGTTCTGCGAAGCGGTCACCGCAAAGGTGGCGGCGGTCGCTTCGTCCACCTCAGGGGTTGTGAAGGCAACCTGGTACTGTTTGGAGGTACCCGGAGCCACATTATGAGTGTCGCTGCCTTTGGAAAGGATTTCGCCGCCTCCATCTTTCAGCATCCAGCTCACGGTGATGGGTGCTGTATTGCGGGTGTCGTTGAACAGCTTGAATGTGCGTGTCACCTTCTGTCCTGGACCGAAACTGCGGTCCCACTCCCGCATAAGCGGGGCGATCGGCTGCCAATAGTGGTAATCATGTTCATCGGTTAAAACCCCGTCATGGGTCCAGAAATGAGTCGCCCCGACTTCCGCCCAGCGGTAACCGGTCCCGTACATTTCGTGCAGCAGGGTAAAGGCATCTTTGTTCCGGGCCTTGCCCAGGAACGCTTTTTCACCCACCATAGCTGCAAACTGTGATGCGTTCCTTCCATGCAGGAACGCCGTTTCGCTCATAAACATCGGACGGTCATCGAAATCAACCGGCCACACCTTTCCGTCTTCGCCGGTACCGTAGCGGGCCAGGCTTTTCTCCAGGGTGTATGCTTCGTCCGGGTAATCGCGGTCCTCCGTCTCAAAATAGTGTATTCCGTAAACGGGAAGGCCCTTGTCCATACCTGCGGCACCGCCTCCGGTCATGGTCTTGCGTGTAGGATCCGCCTCCATGACCGCATCGGAGGTTTTGGTGAATTCGGGACTTACAATATCCAGATTTCCAAAGTTCCGTCCATTAATGTAAACAATTTCATTGTCCAGTTCCCAAATCTGAACCGAAGGATGGTTGCGGCGGGCTTTTACATGGTTAAGGATCTGCGCACGCCAGTTAGTGTAGAGCGGCTCATTACCCTTTTTCACCCGGTCCTTTCCTTCTCCTTCGGTGTAAGCCAACCTGTAACTCGCATGCTGACCGTCGAATGTGCCTGCATTGAAACGCACATTCACTCCTTTCTCATCGGCCCATTCCAATACTTCGCGGGGCGACATGCCGGCATAAGGAAACTGGAACCGGCGACGGAAGGTGTTGATACCCGCTTCCTTCCAGTCCTTCAGAATTTCGTCGGTATCCGCGTCCCCCGGAGCACTGTAATGCAAAAGGTTGGCCCGCAGGTGCTGACGAATGCCGTTCAGGTAAAACTGGTTGTTGCGGGATTCCCACTCGCGGTTTCCGAACCGTGTAACGAGCTGGTCGCTTGCTTCGTCATCCACGGTAACCTTGGTTACCGCCTGGTATAATGTGGGTTCCTCCGGCCACCAGAGAGGGATGTCTTCCGAAGAAAATTTCAGAGTGAAGGTGGTCGTGGACCGGGCCGGTACCATCTGCTTTCTCGTTTGCGAGGGCAAAGCTGTGGCCGCTCCTTCCTCAGGCTGCAGGGACACCTCAACCATCGCCGCCGCCTCACTGTCGCCGGAGTTGCGGAGTGTGACATCCACTTCAATTTCTTCTCTGGTCACAGGGAAGGGCTTCACAAACACATCGTCTACATAGACTTCGCCTTCCGTGGCAACAAGATACACACTGTCGAGGATACCCGTTTGATCACTCCCTTTGATTGGCCACTCCAGTTTCATCGTCACGCCCTGATTGCGGTTCCACATACTCCAGGGGAAATAGCCCACATTCTCGGCGATCCCGTTTTCATTCTCTCCGCTGAGCGCATACCAGCCATCCTTCACCACCAGCAGAATTTCATTGACCGCGCCCGCGTTCAGGTACTGGCTGATATCCACCTGCCACTGACCGTAATGCACGTCAAAGTCGCCCACCTTTTTCCCATTGATAAACAGCGTGTTAATAAGGCTCAGGGTCTCGAAGCGGAGGAAGTAACTCCCACCATCAAAAGATTCAGGAACCTCCAGCATCGTCCGCAGTAGATACCTGTGGCTCCATTTGTGGTCGGAAAACTTCCAGTTTCTATTTGTCGGCACTTCCAGCCCGTACCAACTGGCCTGGGACAGATCGGGATAAGTTTCCAGGCCGTCCGTGCGGGTGGCCGCCATAATGATGCGCTCGTCAAAGGGAGCATATTGCCAGGCTCCGTCCAGAGCCATCTCCACCCGGGCGTCATCCGCTGGTTCCGGCAGCACAAATACCTGCTCCGCCGCTTTCCGGGCCGTGTCATCGAGCCATGCCTCATCGCCGGGGGCATACTTGAAATTCGGTTGGAATCCGCCTTTGCGGAACACAAAAGTGTCGGCCAGAAAACGCAGATTCTTATTTTTATCCGCATCGGACTTCTTCAGCCGGATCTCAAAGGTGTTTTCTCCCGCCTTCAGGGCAACTTCTCCCATGGGGCTCCAGCCGATCGGGTTCCAAAAGCTCAGTTCCTGAATGTTCGTGATCGGATGATCGGTCTCATTGTTCTGCTGCCACTCACCTCCGTTCACCCGCCACTCGAAGGGGGCGCGTATATTTGAGAAAACCACCCGCGCCCAGGCATCGTAGCTGCCCGCTTCCGGTGCCTCGAAGTGGTAATCCAGCCGAACTTCGTCGGGCCGCTGATCACTGTTTTTTTTGTCATAAGTGATTTGCAGTATTCGGCCGGAAATCAGGTCCTCTTTGCCATACGTGGTCATGTCTGCAAAATCTGGTATGTTTACCGCCGATTCCGCTTCCAGCCATACGGTGGGGGCTGTCTCGGGAAGGAGCGGATTTTCCTGGGCGCGGACGAGGCCAATCGCCGCCAGCAGACAAACAGAAATAAATTGTGGAGAGGTGATTTTGGTGAACTTTTTCATAAGGTTTACACTAAGAAACGATTGTATACGCTGAGCGTATTTTCGCAAACCGAGAATATACTACTGGCAAATCAGCACAATGAGAAGGCATATATATGTCAACCATGATACGGGATAATCCTATTGTGCCCGAATCGTTAGCGACCCGGGATTTTTTGCGAAATTGGGTGAAAAACCTTGATCTGGCAGGTTGTGCCAGCATAATGAATACACTGGCAAGGCACTACCGCAAGAAAACCCGCAAAATCAATATTGAGTTTCGGCCCAGTGAGCGAGCCACCGCGCACGGTGGGCAGATGGCCGTCAACGCGCTGGCCGAAGAGTTCGGACCCTTTTCCATCCGCGAATACTGCGAGGCCATTTTTGCCAGTGCCGATAGTTAGATTTTCGTCAGCAGCGCAACCCGCAAAGCCTCAGGCATCCCAGTTGATAATGACTTTAAGGCTGTCTTTATCCTCGGCCCGCTGAACCGCCTCGCGCATTTGGCTATGGTGGAAACGTTCGTTCTCGTGGGTCATGCGATCAAGGTTCTTCATTCCGCCTTCGATCAGCATATCGCGGGCAAGCGCCATTCCATGCCAATTCGATCCATGGGTCGCTTGATAGACCTGCAGCTTGTAGTGAATGTCGTTGTTGAGATCAACCTCGTGGGCGATACGTGGCTTGCCCTCAGCGCCTTTCACGCCGGCGTGCCCGTCCAACACGGTTCCGTAGCCCATGAGTTGCGTGGCGAGGCGGTATCCCGGCTCAGCCGGGGCATTGACCATGACGAAGTGCGGCTCGTTAAACGGTTTGCAGGCGGCCAGAGTATTTTCGACGACCTTGTCATCCCAGAGGATGCCCACAGTTCGCTCATCGCCGAAGTCGCGCAGGACGCGCTCGAGGCGTTCTTTCCCCCGATTGATCATGATGATCTTCCGCGCACCCATAGACTGCGCGCACTGGAGTGCATAGGTGCTTTGTGAGCCCGCCGCAATCAAGACGACGACCCTGTTCTCAATACAATTATTTACGCGGGTCATTCCCTCCAAAGCGCAGGCCAAAGGCTCGACCTGACAGGCCTGATCCGGGCTAAACCCCTTGGGAAATTTGGCAACAGGACCCAGTGCCACAAACCAGTCCGGAAGGATGGCATACTTGCGGGCAAAGCCCGGAAACTCGTGACCGGTCGCCTGCGTATTCGGGCAATAGGTCCAATCTCCGGAACCTTCGTCGCCGCAGTAGATACAATCCCGATCTCCGCAGGGGATATCGCATCCGATCCCGACGAGATCTCCGGGGGCGAATTTCGTCACTCCTTCGCCAACTGCATCCACTTCCGCACTCACCTCATGAAGAAGGATCGCCGGCCATTCTTTAATTCGTGGCAGCCCGACGTTGTAGATCACCACATCCGATTGGCACACCGAGGTCCGAAGAACGCGGATCCGAATTTCACCGGGGCCGGGCTCGCCGATTTCTTCCTCCGTCGGCGTAAAAGTGCCGCCCGGTTTATCAAGATAATAGACTAGATTTTTCATGAATTTCTAAGGCTGGTAAATTAAGTTTGAGTCAGGCTCTCCAGTCACCTCTTCGGCTGGCGATGCCCGGCAGCAATCTAGAGGTCCGGGGCACTGCAAACGCTTTGAGGAAGCCGAATAAACAGGAGGAGGTGTATCATTTTGCAGGTTAGAAATCACTATTCGCATAACTCTGGGCTCACCTTAAAAATCACTTTGTGGTGCCAAGCTTTCCGCTCGTGGATGCTGGCCATAATCTCCGGCCCTTCATCGAGGGTCGGCGTATCGCTAATCATCGGTGCGATCTGCAACTCCCGGTCCATGAATTTGAGAACGGTGCTCCAGTCATCCGTTCCAAGGGGCACAACTTTGCTATTCCATGTGCCATAGATCGTCAACTCCCGGCGAAGAATACTGGAGAAGTCTTTCTCGCCGATGGTGAATTCGCCGTGGATGTTCCCCATGAAGACGACCTCACCAAAGGCAGCCGCCACTTGAGTGGCCTGCAGAAAGGTCGTTGGATGGCCGACCGCTTCCACCACGCGCTGGGCACCTTCGCCTCCGGTCGCTTTGAGGATACTTTCGACAGCGTCACCGTCTTTCGGGTTCACGGGAATACAGCCGAGCTGTTCCACAAGATCGAGCTTACGCTGGTCGAGATCGACGACAAAGATCCGGGCACATCCACCAATTTTCAGCCACTGAGCGACAAGGTTTCCAATGGGCCCGGCGCCGAAAACAACCGCATCGTCGCCTGCCTGCACCCGCATCTTCCGGACACCATGGAGCGCGACCGCCGCGGGCTCGGTGCAGGCGGCGTGGAGTAGCTTGACGTGATCCGGGAGCGGCAGAAGGTTACGCTCGGGCACGACGACATACTCGCCCATCCCTCCATCACGCCGACTTCCGTAGTAGTCGTAGTGCTTGGTCTGCGCGTAGTCTCCGGTGTCGAAAGGTTTCTCTCCGGGCTTCGGAATCAGGGGAAACACCGCCACCCGATCTCCTTTCTTCCGGGCTTCTCCATTTGTTTCGACAACGCCGGAAAACTCGTGTCCGAGGACAAGCGGATAGTGATAGGCCCCACCCTCAAAGGCGCGGGGAATGTCACTCCCGCAGACTCCACAGGCGGCGACTCGGACCAGGACCGTTTTCTCCACCCCGAGCCCTTCGGTCGGAGCGGGTGGCTCTGCCCGGTTCGCGTCAAAAACCAGACATCCATTCGCTTCTAAAACTAAAGCACGCATGATCAAACAACCGATTTTGAATTTTCGCTCTCTGCCAACGTCTTTCCTTCGTCAATACACGATCGAAGTTTCTTCAGGTTCTCGGCCCAACTTTCCTCTCGATTGAAAATACTACTCGTTCCAGCGACCAGATTATTCGCGCCAGCGGCGACCATGCCGGGGATATTGGCGAAGCTCACATTCCCATCGACCTGAATGGGCAGATGCCCGAAACCACGGGCGTCGAGGTAGCGACGGCAATCGTTGATTTTTCGGATCGAAGCGGGCGTGAGCTTCTGCCCCGCAAACCCGGGATTTACCGTCATCAAGAGAACGTAATCAATGCGCTCCAATGCGTAGTCCAGAATTTCCAGACCCGTTGCCGGATTGATTGCAATCCCAGCCTTGGCCCCATTGGCTCGAATCGACTCCAGCGACCGATCGAGGTGGCGACTGGATTCCGCGTGGATAGAGATTTGGTGGATCTGGTGCGGTGCCAGCTCGCGAATGAAGAAGTCGTTGTCCTCGACCATCAGGTGAACGTCGATTGGCAAGTGCGTCTTCTTCGAAAGTTCGGCGATGACGCCCAACCCCATCGGCATATTGGGAACGAAACGACCGTCCATGATATCCATGTGCAGCATGTCTACACCGAGAGATTCGACACGTCGCAGGTCGGACTCAAAATTCAGCATATCGACACACATCATCGACGGAGCGATGAGCACTTTATCCTCACTGGGAACAACCGTTTCCGGCACGGCCGCCATAGGCTTCTTCGGTTCGCTCTCCTCCATAAAGTTCTTCTTCAAGTATTGAATCGACTCCCGAAGCTGCGCCTCCAACTGACCATCGGAATAATCGCGGCCAGTCTTCGGTCCCCCAATCTCCAAGTAGCAGCCCATCGTCTCGACGGGAATCTGATCGGCATTCTCGAGAAGCATCTGACGGAAGTGTGCGACATCGACGATGCCCTTCGCCACATTGGCCGGCTCGAACCCGAAGGTGGAATTGAATCGCTCATCGGTATTCTTCAAATGAATCTCGTAGAGCCAGGGCAGGGAGGCCTTGAAGAGATCGATGTGATTGATGCATTCCGACTCATCGGCATTGAGATAGCCGTGGGCGATATCCGTGCAGTAACCGATCCGCGAGGTAGCCTCCGGATTTTCAGAATGGTAGGCAGCCAACTCCGCCCCCATCGCCGCCATCTCATCCGGTAGCGTCGGAGGCTCTGCCAAACAGGACATCGGCTCAATCGTGAGCCAGCCGATGCCCTTCTCGTGGGCAAAATGCATCAACTCTTTCATGTGTTTGATGTAGCAAGCGGTCCCCTGCGCCTTCAGCCCCATCTGGTCCCGCATGACTGCGCCCGGATTCGAACCGACCGACTTGGCACCGAGGAGCGCACCAATCTCAATGAAGCGCTCAAAGTTTTTCCGCGCGACTTCGGCCCAGACTGGATCCTCTTGAAAAAAGCCGCCGAGCTCACGGTGAGCCGTGAAGAGGCTGTCGATCGTGATCCCATAATGGTCCGCCTCGCGCTTGAGGTTCAGGAAATAACGATCCGGCAACTGGTATACTTCGAAGAACGAGCCGAGTTGCAGGGATGTGATCCCCTCATCCGCCATGATGCGGAAGAGCCAGGGAAAGGTATAGCGGTATTCAATAGGATCCGATTTGATGCCGAGCTGTAATTTCATGACCGTAAAGATGCAGAAAGGCCGGAATGCAACGAATGCTTTACGATTGCTTTTGATCGTTTATGAATCAAATATTTGACCATTTATGATCGTTTTTCGAAAAACCATCCGATGAATAAATGGGAAAGGCATGAGCGCATCCTGCGCCTGGCCAGCGAGCGCGGCATGATTTATCTGGATCGTGCCATGGAGGCCACGGGTGCCAGTCGCCCTACCCTTCGCAGGGACTTCGAGGAACTCTCCGAGCTCGGCGCCATCGAAAGAGTTCGGGGAGGCATTCGTGTGATTCGCAAAGAGGGCAGCCTCCCCTTCAATCTCCGGGAAGTTCAACATTCCGAAGCCAAAGCGGCCATCGCTCAAAAGGCCGCCCGTCTTCTTCGCGCTGGCGATGTCCTATTCATCGACGGCGGCACCACCACCTATCATCTCTGCCTCTGTCTGCCGAAGATCCCCTTGCGCATCGTGACCAACTCACTGCGGGTATCCGCTTTTCTCGACGATCCGGTCAATCAAAGTCAGGATTGGGAGGTCTACCTGACTGGAGGATTTGTCCAACACGGTTCCAACATGCTGACCGGCCCCGGCACCCTGCACAGCCTCGACTTCTACCACGCCGATTGGGCATTCCTTTCGGTCGGAGGGATTGCCATTGACGGCCTTTACAACACCTCTGAGGCAATCGTTGAGACCGAGCGGCGGATGATCGAGAGAGCAGACCGTGCGGTTGTGCTCGCCGACCAAAGTAAACTGGGAAGGCGTGCCATGTGCCGAATCTGCGGAGTTCAGCGTATCGACCGAATTATCACCGACACACCCAGCGGTCGTTCAATGGTCGAGGAGGAAATGGCTGCCGAAGGTCACCACATCGTGCATGCGGAATAGCTGGACGATCCTCTCTCCCAGATCATACCTAAATACACAAACTCGAGGGCCGAGAGTCGAGTTAACGGATTCAAATATCCGGTAATCGCTGCATCTCAAAGAGAAAATATCCATAGAAACGTGCCCCTTTTTCGATTCCTGTACCCGATACTCATGCCTCTCTCACTTCTATCCGCTGGAATAGCTAAAAATCAGACCATCCAGATTCTCTGTGTGGGTGACTCTATTACGCAAGGTGGCAAAGAAGAGCGCGAGGAATATACCTACCGCTATCCCCTGCAACAAAAACTGCATGCTGCGGGAATTTCCTACAATTTCATCGGTAGCCGCCAGAAGGGGTTACACCCCGAAGCCACTTGGCCGGCTGTCGCGCCCGGGGTGTCGTTTGATCCCGACCACGAAGGCTACTACGGCATGAAAACCGCTGATGTTGTCCGCAAGGTAGAAGCGGCCTGGACCGATTCCACCCCATCCCCGGACTTCGTTCTCATCCACTTGGGAACCAACGATCAGAAGCACGGGGAGTTTCAGACCAATGTACAGGAACCCCTGCGTAATTTTATCCAATTTCTACGCACGAAGAACCCGGAAGTCGTGATTCTCCTCGGTCATCTCAATTTTAACGATTCCGAAGGCGCGGCAGCGATTCGTCCCCTCGTCCAGTCGCTTGCCGAGGAACTCGACTCAGCGGAATCGCCGCTTCGCACCGTCGCTCATTACCAAAACTGGCAGGAGAATCCCGACAAACCCAATCCCGACACTTTCGACTGGGCGCACCCCAATCCACGAGGACAGGAAAAAATGGCGGACCAGTGGTTCTCCGCCATGAAGATCTATTTTTCCGACAATCCAGTTCGCCAATCCTAGTCCCGCAAATTCTCGATCCATTCAACCCAAACGACTCCGTATTCAAAACTCCCTACAACCAATGATCTCAATGAATCCAATCCGACACCTGAAACGCTTTTCTACCGCATGCCTCCTGCTCCAAGTGAGCCTATTGGGGCTACACGCTGAATTTACCACCGTCGTGGCTCCGAATACTGGCAACTTGGACATTCTCAGAGAGGGCCAGAAATATATCAGCTTCCAGTATTATGACTGGGGTCCGGATTGGTCCGGCGTGAAACGCGATCAAACCGTTTCTGAAAACGGACAGTCCGCAGAGTTCGTTTTTCAGAACGAATTGAGAAAGACCACTGCTCCCTTTACCATCACAGGGAGCTGGCAACATCCCAATGCCGATACCATCGGCTTCTCCGCCGAGTTGGTTGCTGCGAAAGATTCGGATCTGGTCCTGAGTCAGTTTGCCCTGGCTCCCGGCGGAAGTTTTGATGGCGGCGAGGCAGAGGTTATCCGCGCCGACGGATCGACCAAAACTCTCCCTCTTCCCTTCGGGCGGGGCAGTCTGGGCGCAGATGTCACCCAGCTCACACTGACCGATGGAGACGGTGCTCAAACGATCATTAAGTTCGACAGCCCCACAAGCATTCCCACGGACCGTCAGGCCCGGTTTGCAATCGCCTCCGATAGATTCATTGCCGGGGAACCCGAAAATCTAGGCTTTTCCCTGCAGCTGCCGGCTCCCACCGACTTTATCCCTGGAGCTAAAGCTGCGGCGAACTTCGCGGACTTGGATGATTGGTATTTATTCTCACCACCGAGCCCTATTCCCGCCGATTCTGAGTGGGCTATGGCGAGCTGGCTCGAGACTCCCGCTGGCAAGCATGGCCGGATCCTCCGCCAGGGAGATCAGCTCATCTACAACGGTCAGCCCATCAAACTTTGGGGTCTCAACAATTCTTTCGCAGCTTGCGCGCCCAACAACGATCTCGCCGACAAGCGAGCTGATTTCTACGCCAGTATGGGGATCAATACGGTTCGCCTCCACAAATACGCCGACGGCACCGGTTGGGCCGGAATTCTGACGAAAGAGTCCGGCGCCGAGTATGATCCGGAGGAACTCGACAAGATGGATTACTACATCAATGCCCTGAAGGAACGAGGCATCTACACAAAACTCTCACCGGTTTTTATCATCGATATCGGCCCCGGCGACCGCGACCGAATCCCATACATGGACGAGCTCGGCCCGATGCGCGGGAACCGCATCAACCCAAAACACGGCAGCCTCTATCTCTCGACCGAGCTACAGGATTTGCTGATCGATCAAGTTGTGGAACTCCTCAACCATACCAATCCTTATACCGGAATGCGCTATGCCGACGATCCGGCTATCGCCTACTTCGAGCTCTACAATGAGGACAGTGCCCTCTTCGGCGGCGTCAGCAAGGTAATGGCGACTTCGAAAACCATGCGCGAGCGCGGCGGAGCGATGTTTGCAAAGTGGTTGAAAGAGAAATACGGCACGAAAGAAGCCTGGCTCGATGCCTGGGGAGAAAGAGCCGTCAATTGCTCCATCATTACGAATCAGAAGCTCCCCACTGACGAATCCTGGGAAGACAACCGCATCTACCCGGCCGGAAATCCCTGGTTTTTCGATCCGAGCAACCTCAATACCAGCCAAAAGCCCTACGAGCGACGTCTGCTCGACACCATGGTCTTCCTCTACGAACTTCAGAATCATGTCTATGCCCGCTACGCCAAAGCCATTCGCGAAACCGGATACACTGGCGAGTTGATCACGTCAAACTGGCAGGCCGGCCGGATGATGAGCCATTTCTATAACTTACATAGCGATGCCATCGCTGGCACCATCGACCGCCACAACTACAGCGGTGGAGGCGGACGCGGCACGGGATCCTTCAACTCTGGATCGATGCTTTCGGTTCCGGGCTCAGACACCCTCTCCTCCTCCTTGCAAATGGTCGAGGACGCTCCCTTTATGCTTTCTGAATGGATTACGGTCCTCCCCTCAGAATGGGGCGTCGAAGGCCCCGCCATCATAGGTGCTTACGGCATGGGTCTCCAGGGCTGGGACGTTTCCTACGCCTTTCAAGACAGCGATGATGGCACCTTTTCAAAAGCGCTCGGCGGAAACCCTTGGGATGTAACTGCACCGCAGTTCATGGGCATCTTTCCGAATGTTTCCCGCCAAGTGCTGCGGGGCGATGTCAAGGAGTCCGATGTCGTGCATTATCGCAATGTCCATATCCCCTCACTCGACGAGCAGAAGGTCGGATTTGAAGAAGAAGTGACACAGGACTGGGACATTAAAACGTTTACCAGCGATGTTTTCCCTGCCGAGGCGCTCGCGGCGGCCAAAGGGCTCGTCCGTTTTGTCGATGACTTTACTCCCACCGAGAGCTTTGATTTAGAGCCTTATCGAGAGGGCGAGGTTATCCGTTCCTCTACCAGTCAACTGGCATGGCACGAGGGTGATTCTCCCCAAGACGGCTTTATTGCAATCAATACGCCCGGCACCCAAGCGGTCGTCGGTTTCGCGGAAGGCAACCGCTCGGACTTTGATGACTCTGCGATCGAGCTGGAGAGCCGTTTTGGCGCGGTCTACCTGACGGCTCGCGGAAAGGATGGCGAGATCGCTTCGGACAACGACGTTCTCCTCACCGCCATTGCCAGGGCCCGCAACGAAGGACAGATCGTGATCGAGGACAGCTACCTCTTCAGTAGAGGCAATATTGAACGCCACAAGCCAACAGGTCCGATTGTCATGGAACCCGTCCGCGCCACCATCGAATTGAAACGATCCGGTAATCCGACCGTTCACATTCTCGACCATGGCGGCGTCAAGACCGGTCGCACCGTTCCGGTCTCAGGCAATTCTTTCACGATCGATACCAGCCGCGATGCCAGTCCGTATTATTTGATTGAATACTAGAAATTGTTACGATCCCTCACCTATGCAATTCGGACACTTTGACGACA
>JGI12210J13797_10063164_pt1 | contig 14685 bp, 10 predicted proteins | sample ElkSlonscriptome_3_FD_13797 | JGI IMG/M metagenome (IMG submission 13797)
GACCGGGTATTTCTGGCGCATCACGCCGACGACCAGGCTGAGACGGTGCTCTGGAATCTCATGCGGGGTTGTGGACTCGAAGGGCTCAGCGGTATGGCGTCGATGACGAAGCGCGAAATCGCGGGGAAACAACTCTGGATGCTGCGCCCCTTGCTCGCGCTTGATCGGGACGACTTGCGCGGATTCGCAAAAGCCTATCGCTTACGCTGGCGCGAAGACGAATCGAATCAGGACCCGGCTTTCTTGAGGAACCGGATCCGGCATCAACTGTTGCCCATGATGGAAGAGGTCTCTAATCGACCGGTCAAACGGGCGCTGGGTCAACTAGCGGAGGTGGCTCGGGAGGAGCATCGGGTGATGGAAGCCCTGGTGCGACCCGTTGCACCGGTGCCGACCGTAGCGGAGCTGCGTCTCTGGCCGGTGGCCATTCAACGACGGTGGCTCCTGCGTTGGTTGCGAAGTCAAAATGTGCCGGATCTCTCGCATCACCTGATTGAAACAATCCGGCCGATGCTGAGCGTGGACGGGCCGGCCAAGGTCAATTTACCGGGTGGCCGCCATTGCCGCCGCACCCGAGGAAGGCTCTATCTGGAGCCGGGTTCCTAAGCCGGTTCCCAATACCCAAGCAGGTTGGCACACATTTCTGTGACTTCTGTGCCCGTTGTGGCTAATCCCAATCCTGTTTTACTTGGAATTACGCGGTGCGCTCAGCCGTAGAGGAACTTGGAACAAGTTTCTGAGTGCGCTACCGGAAACTGGGAGCCAGGGGATTCGAGCAGGACTGCCGATTAGCTCGCCCCCACTTTCAATCGAGCCCATTGAAAACGACTCGCGTAACCTTCTTTTGACACCTCCCCCCCGGCTGATACACTTTCGCTCCCAACCAATGAAAGAAGCTGTTGCCACCTCTGCTGCTCCCGCGGCCATCGGGCCTTATTCGCAGGCTGTCCGCCTCGGTGAATGGCTCTATTGCTCCGGACAGATCCCGCTCACACCAGATGGCAATGGACCGGTCGCCGGAATCGAGGCGCAGACCAACCAGGTGCTCGATAATCTCACCGCTGTGCTCGAAGGCGGCGGCGCTTCCCTTTCTAACGTGGTAAAAACCACCATTTTTCTCACCGACCTCGCTGATTTCCAAACGGTCAATCGTCTTTACGCCGAACGTTTTGCCGAACCTTACCCGGCTCGCAGCACCATTCAGGTCGCTGCCTTGCCCAAGGGCGCCGCTGTGGAAATCGAGGCCATCGCCCGTATTTCCTCATGACCGAATCGCATTCCGAAGAATTTCTCCAACTCCTGGAGACCACCGGCGCCCTCCTCAGCGGCCATTTCATCCTCCGTTCTGGCTTGCATAGCCGTCAGTTTTTTCAATGCGCCCACCTCCTGCAATATCCGCAGATTTCCTCCAAAGTCTGCGGCTGGCTTTCCGTGCGGCTCGCTCATCTCGAAATCGATTCCGTCGTCTCTCCGGCCATGGGCGGCTTATTCGTCGGCCACGAAATCGCGCGGCACCTTGGGAAACGCCATATTTTCGTCGAGAAAGAAGAGGGCAAACTGGTCCTGCGCCGCAACTTCGAGATCAAGCAGGGGGAACGCTTCGTCATCACCGAAGATGTCATCACCCGAGGCGGGCGCGCCATGGAGACCGTCGAAATCATTCGCCGCGCCGGCGCCACTCCGGTTGCTGTGGCGTCACTCGTCGATCGTAGCGGCGGGGAATACGCTGATTTCGGCTGCCCGCTCATTTCGCTTTTAGAACTCAACGTCGAGACCTTTCCGGCCGACGACTTGCCAGCTGATCTGGCAACGATCCCGGCTAGTCATCCCGGGAGCAAATAACGGTTAGCCCTCCCCATTCACTCCAATTTCACTCAAACCTCTCCCGTCTTCACATGATCAAGTGGGTTATCAACAAAATTGTCGGTTCAAAAAATCAGCGCGAACTCCGCCGCATGGCGCAGGTCGTCAATCAAGTCAACGAAAACGAAAGCAAGTTTCAATCGCTCTCCGATGACGAATTGAAAGCCCGCACGTTCGCTTGGAAAGAGGAACTCTCCAAAATCGAGGATGCTAAAGCCCTGGCTGCCCGGCTTGAGGAGCTGCTTCCAGAAGCATTCGCCCTCGTCAAGAACGCGGCACGCCGATTGTGCGGCCAGACTTGGGAGGTCTGCGACCAGGCGCAGACTTGGCAAATGGTTCATTTCGATGTCCAAATCCTCGGCGGCATGGTGCTGCACCAGGGTCGGATCGCGGAGATGTCGACCGGCGAAGGAAAGACCCTCGTCGCCACCTTGCCACTTTATTTAAATGCCATCACTGGGCGCGGGGTGCATATCGTCACCGTCAATGATTACCTCGCACGTCGTGACGCCGAATGGGTCGGGGGGCTCCTCAAATTCCTCGGCTTGACCGTCGGGGTCATTCAGCATGATCAACCCCCGCATATCCGCCGGGAACAATACGCCTGCGACATCACTTACGGCACGAACTCCGAATTCGGCTTCGATTACTTGCGCGATAACGGCATGGCGACCACTCACGAGCAGCAGGTGCAGCGCGGGCATTATTACTGCATTATCGATGAGGTTGATTCCATCCTGATCGATGAGGCCCGGACCCCCCTCATCATCGCTGGCGCCGCGACCGTTTCCACCCATCAATTCGACAAATTCAAGCCACTCGTCGATCAATTAGTCAAACGGCAGGTCAGCTACTGCAACCAGCTCATGCTCGACGCCAAGAAAATGCTCGACGCCGGCCAAAAAGAGGATGCGGGGCATTTGCTTTACAAAGTCAAACTCGGTCAGCCCCGCAACAAACAACTGCTCCGATTAATGGAAGATCCTGAGACCCGTCGTCTCGTCGATCAATCGGAACTCTACTACTATCAAGACAACTCCAAACAGGAACTGATCAACCTCAAGGAAGACCTCTTCTTTTCCATTGATGAGAAAGTTCATGATGCCGACCTGACCGAGAAAGGGCGGAGTTTCCTGAACCCCGACGATCCCGACGCGTTCGTCCTGCCAGATCTCTTGAGCGAGTTCGCCGATATCGAGAACGATCCGAATCTGACCGACGAACAGAAAGCCGAGAAACGGAACACTCGCCAACAGCACTGCGACCATCAGGCCGAACGCATGCATAACATCGCTCAACTGCTCAAAGCTTACTGTCTCTTCGAGCGCGACGTGCAGTATGTGGTCGAGGAAAACAAAGTGGTGATCGTCGATGAATACACCGGCCGAAAAATGCCAGGACGCCGCTGGAGCGATGGCCTCCATCAGGCGGTGGAAGCCAAGGAAGGGGTCAAGATCGACAAAGAAACTCAGACCCTGGCCACGATTACCATTCAAAATTACTTCCGGCTCTACGAAAAACTTTCCGGCATGACCGGCACCGCCGAGACGGAAGCAAACGAGTTCAACGACATTTACAGTCTCGACGTGGTCGTCATTCCACCAAACCGGCCGTGCGTGCGAGCGGACCAAAACGATCGTATTTTCAAAACGCGCCGCGAAAAATTCAATGCCGTCGTTGGCGAGATCCGGGAACGACATTCGAAGAATCAACCCGTCCTCGTCGGCACCGCCAGTGTGGAATCGTCCGAGGTCCTGAGCCGGATGTTAAAGCGGGAAAAAATTCCGCACAGTGTGTTGAACGCCAAATACCATCGGCAGGAAGCCGAGATCGTGCAGCGGGCCGGACAATTCGGTTCGGTCACCATCTCGACCAACATGGCTGGTCGCGGCACCGACATCAAACTCGGCGAAGGCGTCCCCGAACTGGGCGGGCTCGCAGTGCTCGGCACCGAGCGCCACGAATCACGCCGGATCGACCGACAGCTCCGCGGTCGTTGCGCCCGGCAAGGCGACCCCGGTGTCTCCCGGTTTTACGTCAGTTTTGAGGATGAATTGATGCGCAACTTTGGCGCTTCCGATCGAATGACGAAGATCATGGAAACTTTCGGCATGAAAGAAGGCGAGGAACTCGAGCATCCTTGGTTGAACAAGAGTGTCGAGACCGCCCAGAAACGGGTCGAAAGCCGCAACTACATGTCGCGGAAACGCATTCTGGAATATGACGATGTCATGAACCAGCAGCGGACCGTCGTCTACGGATTCCGCAACGAGGTGCTCGAAACCGATGATCCTCGTAAAATCATCCACGAAATCATCGAAGAAATGATCCCGAGGAAAGTGGAAGAGTTTTTCCCAGCAGAGGAGGAAGAACCGAACGATTATGACGGCTTGCTCCACTGGGTGAACTCCACCTTCCCGGTTGGCCTATCCAAGGAAAAAGCCGAGCTCGAGAAGAAGAGCGAGGAAGAAATTTGCCAGATGCTCATCAAGCTGATCGGCGACGCTTACGAAGAGAAATGTCGGCATGAAAATCCGGAAGCGCTCACGGGCCTCGAGCGTTACGTTATTCTCAACGCCATCGACCGGCTTTGGCAGGAACACCTTTACGCCATGGACGCCCTGCGTGAAGGGGTGCACCTCCGCGCTTACGGCCAAAAAGATCCGTTGGTCGAATACAAAAACGAAGCTTACAGCATCTTCGTCGAACTGATGAGCAACATTCGGTTCGAAGTCCTGAATAACCTCTTCCGCAGCACTTCGAATCTCCAGGCGTTCGAACAATTCCTCCGTAACCTGCCCCAAAACCTTTCCGCCGCCGGTCTCGGCGATCAAAAACCAGCCTCCCGCGAACGGAATCCGCAATCCCCCATGGCCCCATCCGAAGGCGGTCAGGGATTACTCACCGCTGACGGGGATGAGAGTCCCAAAATCGAATTGCCGCTCAACAAACCGCAACCAGCCCAAGTCAAGGTCGGCCGCAACGATCCCTGCCCCTGCGGCAGCGGTAAGAAATACAAAAACTGCTGCGGGCGGGTGGCGTAAACCGTCTAATCCGGGCAACGCCGCAATAAGAGCGACACATTCCCGCCGCCAAACCCGCTACTGTTGCTGAGAATGGTCGCGGGCGCCTGATCGCGGCTCTCCCTCACGATGTCGAGATTGGCAAAGGCCGGGTCGAGTTCCTCGATATGGGCACTGCCAGGAATGAAACCTTCCCGCAACAGCAACGCGCAGAAAGCGGCCTCCGCCACCCCAGCCAGCGAGAGCCCGTGCCCGGTCAACGCTTTCGTACTCGAAATGGCCGGCCGACAGTTGCGCGACCCAAATACCGCGTCCAGCGCGCGGCCTTCAGCCAAATCCCCCGCGAGTGTCGAGGTCGCATGTGCATTGACATAATCGACCTCCGCAGGTGCGACATCGAATTGCCGGAATAAAAGTTCAATGGTTCGGCGTAACCCATCGCCGTCTGGATGCGGAATCGCGATATGGTAGCCGTCGGACGCCTGTGCCCACCCTGCCAATTCGCCGTAAATTCGGGCTCCGCGCGCCCGGGCGGCTTCCTCACTTTCCAGCACCATCGTGACGCCGCCCCCGGTCGGGACGAAGCCGTTCCGTTTGACATCGAACGGCCGCGAAGCCCGGTCTGGATCGGGATTGGTCGACAACGCTCGCATCCCATTGAACGGAAGCACGGTTTCCGCCATCAACTCCTCGCCGCCCGTGACGAACATCCGCTCCTGCCGGCCATGCCGAATGTCTTCCGCCGCGTAAAGCAGCGCGTGGCTGGAAGAAGAACACGCCGAAACAAAGCCGCAAGCAGAACCGAGGATATGGAAAAAAGCGCACAGATTAAAATGCAACGTGCCAGACACGGTCGTGACCACGCCCATGGGGTGATTGCGCCGTCCGCCGCTCCGATGCATTTGGCTGAGGTAATGATGCATCACTCCGGGCGAGCCAGCTGAAGCGGAGTAAAGCCCCGTCGCCTCATTCGAAACCTCCCCTTCGCGGAGGCCGGCATCCTCGATCGCCTGCAACATGGAACAATGGGCGTAAAGCCCGTGCGGCGAGAGGCTGCGCAAGGTTTCGCGATTCACCGGGTATCGGCTCGGAAACGTCCAGGCCTGTGCGTCGACCCCTTCCGTATCGAATTCCGGCACGCTCCCAATCACCTTAACCGGCAACTCGGGATTATCGAGAAATTCGTAACGCTGAAATCCGTGCCGAAGTTCCCGCAAACTTCGAATCACCGAAGCCTGGTCGATGCCGATGCTGGTGATCAGGCCGAGGCCTGTGATGACGACGCGGTGGGGCATGAGAGGAGATGCAAGAAACCGTTCTGACGAAGGAAAAATCAAGCTTCCTTTTTGTTCGATCGCAACCGGGGGCGAGTTCTTTTACGAAACAGGCCGATCTGGAGAAAGCCGACAGGCGTGCGCACTAAAGCCAGCGCCAAACGACGTGAGCCACGCTTCGCCGGTCAAGCCAGTCTCTAGAGCCCGTTCGAGCGCCACCAACACCGAAGGGCTGCTCACGTTGCCATAACGTTGCAGCACCCAAGCCGCTTCCGATAAAGGCAGTCCAGGCAGTCGTTCGCGAATCGCTTCCAACACATTTCGTCCGCCCCCATGAGAAACCACCCGCGTTCCATCCGGTAACTTCGCCGCCGCATACAGCTCGCTCACCGCCTCGGCTCCCACTTCGGGAACGTCGCGCCCGAGAATATTACGCAATTTTCCCGACCGGTTTTCAAAACGGAGCGATTGCCGGTGGTTCGGACGATGAAGCGACCGGAAATCGTGAGCGCGCATGGCGGGTGCCTGCCCAGGCTCCCCCCGCCAGACCGCCGCGGCGGCGCCATCACCAAAAAGCGCGGCACTAATGACCACGCCGGCATTGTCATCCAGAAAAAAGGCAGCCGAACAAATCTCCACCGCCACCGTCACAGCGCACGCTCCGGGATTGGCCCGAAGAAAATCAGCGGCTGATCGCATGAGCGGGATAGCCGCTCCGCAACCGAGCCCGGTGACATCGATCAGGACGGCGTCGGACCGCATTCCGGTCTGCTCAGCCACATAACTGCTGACCCCCGGGCATAGAAATCCGGTGCAGGTGGAGATGAAAAGGGCGTCGACCTGATCGGGGGCCAGCCCAGCCCGATCGAGGGCTCGTTCCAGGGCCGTGCCTGCGAGACGTGGCGCTTCCCGCTCGAAATATTGGTTCAACGCCTCTGCATCGGCGGCGAATAGCCAGGAAAAATCATTGGTGGCGAACCGCCGTTCATCGACCCCCGAAGCTGGATTCATCAGCACTTTTCTCAATAACTCCATCGTGCCGGGCCGGAGCTTTTCCGCATGAGGACTTTCACGAAGACACTGGAAGGCTTCTTCCTGAGTGAGTCTGTGAGGCGGGAAAGCGCTGGCGAGTCCGTGTAGATACATGAAGCAGGCTTATCGTGATGCAGGTTGATGGAGCCTGCAACTGGTATCGCCCTGGAGAACGGGGCGGATGCCCCTCTTATCTCGTGCACCGCCGCCGCAGCAGCAGGGGAAGCCCTCCGATCAACAGGAGAATTCCCGTGCCCGGCTCCGGGATGGCGTTGGCCTCGATGTAACTCTGGATTTCTTCATCGTGATTGCCCGTGTAAGACATGCCCGTGAGACTGCCATCGGTCGCCACGAACCAATTGGCTCCCACTAACGTCAAGGGGCCTGTGCCATCCCCGTCCAAATCAACCATCAGCGGCGCCCCCGAATCAAAATTTACCGCCAAGGTCTCATATTGGACATAATTCGGATCGCCCGAACTATCATTGGTCGCGGCGACCGCATCATCCGTCGTGCTCTCCACCGTGGTATTGCTGAACCAGTCGTCGAGGATGTTGCGGCCCACGGCAACGTTGGTGGAATTCCCAAACGAGGAGGGGGATTGTCCAACCATGTAGCTGTTTTCCCCCGCATAGGGCGACAGAGCGAATTGAATCGAGTCGGAAATATCTTCCGTCGCATAATCGTAAAACGTATACCCACTGCTCACGGGAGACTCCAGCACCCCCAACCAAATGTCCGAGCTTCCGATTTGCTGGCCTTTTTCGACTCCCAAAGTCAGGGAAGGCCCGTTGGGATCATTGGTCTCGAAGAAGGTCACGGTGGAAGAAGTCGAAGGATGAAAATGGTTGGCACTGATAAAGACATTTTCGCTGAGCAAGGTGGCCCAGCGCCCGTCACTTGAACGTCCGACTCCGGAGAGGTCGAAAGCATCGGCCACGAAACTATTGTCGTTGGCAAACCGATCGTTCGTGGCTGACGAATAATCGTCGATATCCAATGCTGATAGTTGCACGGGCAACGCCAGCGCCAGCAGCAGGGGGGCATACCGCTTACACATAAAGGAAGTTACAATGGCTTATAAGAATGTCAAAAGCGGCAACACCCCGAGCTCGCCCCCCTTGGCTACTCTCGAAAAGGGCGAGTCCTCGAAACACACCGACATAGCCCAGGGCGCCCGCTAGCCCGGTAAAGGCGAAACCCGGTCGGCTTGGAAAACCGGCCGCCGCTGAAACATCCCCGTCGCGACGCCCAAGAACAAACGCGTGCGCAGCAGCCGGGACCGGCAAGAATTCCGGCTTGAGAAAAAAAAAGCTCGTTGCACTTGATTCCCGTCAAGGCAGCCGGTGTAATTGGATGTCGCAGCGGGGGCGCATGTTGAGTTACTCCCGCTTTTTCGATGCCGACCGAGAACCCACCATCACCCCAACCCGAAGATTACCCAGCGAGCAAGCTTGTCAGTCGCCTGCTCAAACTGAGCTGGAACTATCGTTGGGGGTGTTTGCTGGTGTTGTTTCTCCAGATTTTTCAGGTTGGCCTCACCCTGAGCGCTCTTGGTTTCACCGGGCTCGGCATCGATGTCATCCACCACGCCAGCAATCCCGAAGTGCCCGAAGCGAATTGGCCGTTCGGGATCGCCCCACCCGACTCCTGGTCCCCGATCAACGAACTCCTGCTTGTTTCAGCCCTCATCCTGAGTTTCGCCCTCACGAAAATGGTGCTCGGATTCGCCAACACCGTCGCGGTGGGCCATCTCGTGCATCGCCAAATCGTAGTCGATCTCCGCTCGCAGGTTTACAAAAAATTGCAGCGTTTGAGCTTCCGTTTCTACGACGGCAGCGCCTCGGGCAGCATCATTAATCGCGTCACCAGCGACGTGCAAATGGTCCGCACATTTATTGACGGCGTCATGCTTCCGGTCTTCATCGTGGCGCTCTCTCTGTTTTTCTATTTGAATTACATGCTGCGCATTCATGTCCTGTTGACCCTTGCCTGTCTCGCCACGACCCCGTTGCTCTGGGGGTTGGCCATTTATTTCTCCAAAAAAGTGCGGCCAGCTTACAAACGGAATCGGGTGCTAGTCGATGACATGGTGCTCCGCCTGGCCGAAACGATTCAGGGCATCGCCGTGGTCAAAGGCTTTGGACGGGAAAAAGAAGAACAAGAGCGCTTCTTCTCGAAAGCCGAATACGTGCGCGAACAACAGGGCTGGATCTTCCAACAAATCAGCCGGTTCAGCCCGAGTATCGGTTTTTTGACTCAGCTCAACATGATGATTCTTCTCATGTATGGAGGCTGGCTCGTCATCAATGAAGAAATCGCGCTCGGGACCGGCCTAGTGGTTTTCGCCAGCCTGCTCACCCAATTCTCCAATCAGGTCAACCAGATCTCCGGAATCACCAACCAGATCCAACGCTCTTTTACTGGCGCCCGGCGCGTTTTCGAAGTCATCGACCGGCCAGTCGATATCAAAAGCCACGGAAAAAAAGCCGTCACACTCGATCAAACCCGCGGCGATGTGACGTTCGAGAATGTCTCTTTTGAGTATAAGGAAAATGCGACCGCGCTGGTCGACATGTCGTTCGAGGTCAAAGCCGGCACCTGTGTCGCTATCCTCGGCGCCACCGGTTCCGGCAAAAGCGCGATGCTCAGTTTGATCCCCCGTTTCTACGATCCTAATCAGGGCCGTGTCCTGCTCGATGGCCATGACCTGCGCGATCTTGATCTCGATGATCTCCGACGCAACATCGGCATCGTCTTTCAAGAAAGTTTCCTCTTCAGCATGTCCATCGCGGAAAACATCGCCTTCGGCAATCCGGACGCCACCCGGGAACAAGTCGAAAAAGCCGCCAAAATCGCCCGCGCCCACGACTTCATTATGGCCATGAAGGATGGCTACGACTCAGTCGTCGGGGAATCCGGTTCGGATCTCTCGGGCGGTCAACGTCAGCGGATCGCCATCGCCCGCGCCATTTTGCTCGAGCCATCCATTCTCTTGCTCGACGACCCGACGGCGGCGATCGATCCGCAAACCGAACACGAAATCCTCGAAGCCATGGAAAGCGCCATGCGCGGCCGAACCACCTTCGTCGTGGCGCACCGGCTCAGCACCCTGCGCCGGGCTGACCTCATTTTTGTCCTGGAAAAAGGGCGCATTATCGAAACCGGCAGCCATGAAGCATTGATTCAGCGCGGCGGCCACTACAGCAAAGCGGCCAGTCTCCAAATCATCGATGACGAACTCGAGACGTTCGGCCCAATAGAAAGGATCGATCCTTTATGAAACTCGGCGGCGGTGGCGGTGGATTGAGCTCGGCAGGAACCAAAGCCGGCATGATCGAAGGGGAACGCCCAGCGAGCGGCGTGCTCGATCTCGGGTTGCTTAAACGGCTGTTTACTTTCACCAGACCTTACGCCAAATCCCGCAATATCCTCTTCGTCCTGGTCATTGTCCGGGGCATGCAACTCCCGATCCTGGCATGGATGGTCGGCGCCATCATCGATTCGACTGTCGCCAATAAGGATCTGCCCATGCTATTCTGGTCTGCTGGCGCCTATATCGTTTTCGCCGCTTTCACCGATATTACTTTCTGCTTTCGCATGCGCTTGGCGTTGAACCTTGGCGAAAGCGTCATCCGGGATCTCCGGATCAAAATCTACGATCATTTGTTGAACATGCGGATGGGATATTTTCATCGGTATTCGCTGGGACGCAGCATCAGCCGATTCACCACCGACGCGGAAGCCGTCCGGATGGGGGTGCAGGATGTCTTGTTTGTGACATTGGTGCAAGGTGGCCAAATGATCGGCGCCGCTGTTTTGATGGCGATTTATGATCCGATTCTCTTCCTGATCGTCTTGGGTCTCGTGCCGATACTTTGGGTGCTCAACCATCATTTCCGCAAACGCCTCAGCACCGCTCACCGCGAGGTGCAGGAAAGTTACAGCCGGGTCACCTCCAGCATCGCCGAGGCGGTGAATGGGATCCGAGTCACACAAGGCTTCGTCCGCGGCGACCTTAATACGTCCCTCTTCCATAGCCTGGCACAGGATCATGCCGAGCAGAATATGAAGCTGGCTCGCACCACCGGCTTCTTCATTCCGCTTCTCGAATTCAACAGCCAACTTTTCATTGCTATCCTGATTTTCTTCGGCGGTTACCAGGTTCTTTATCTCGATCACGGCATTCAAGTCGGTGAACTCATCATGTTTTTCTTCCTGGCGAACCTCTTTTTCAGCCCCATCCAGAATCTCGGCAACCAATATAACAACGCCCTCAACGCCCTGGCTGGCGCCGAACGGCTCTTCAACTTCCTCGATCTCAAACCAGACTGGGAAGAACCGGATAACGTCAAAGACCTGCCGCCCATCCAAGGCCGCGTCGAATTCGATCGGGTAAAATTCTCTTACAACGAAGATCGGCCCGCCCTCAAAGGCGTCTCCTTCACCGCCGAACCCGGCCAGACGATCGCCCTGGTCGGCCATACCGGCAGCGGCAAATCAACCATCATTAATCTCTTATCCAAGTTCTACCTGCCGGATGAAGGCCGCGTGCTGATCGATGGGCATGACATGACCGAAATCGCCGGCGCCTCGCTCTACCGTCAGTTGGGCATGGTGCAACAACAGAATCTGCTCTTCAGCGGCACGGTCTTGACTAACATCCTTTTTGCCAAACCCGGCGCCACCCGCGAGGATGTGCACGAAGTCATCGAAGCCCTCGGCTGCCGCGAACTCTTCGAGGCTTTGCCAGAAGGGCTCGATACCCCGGTCGGGGAAAAAGGAGGCGGCCTTTCGCTGGGCCAACGTCAGCTTGTCTGTTTCGCCCGGGCCATGCTTGCCGACCCACGCATTCTCATCCTCGACGAAGCGACCTCCTCAATTGATGCCATGACGGAGTTAGTCCTGCAGGAAGCGCTCACCAGACTACTCGCCAACCGCACCAGCTTCCTCGTGGCCCACCGGCTCTCCACCATCCGGCGCGCTGACCTGATCATGGTCCTGCAACAAGGGGAAATCATCGAACGCGGCAACCACGAAAATTTATTGAAACAGGACGGCACCTACGCGCAGCTTTACCGCCAATTCGTCCAGGCAACGACCGAACCGCCGAAGGGCTAACAGCGAGTCGCCTCCGGCCGGGCGACCAAAAGCTCGGCCAACAGGAACGACGCGCTCCTTCCATGGCGCACGTAACGTTAGAGAAAACGCATGGAAGAGTTGGCTTCTCCCTCATGGGTCTTAAGATCCCGTCATGCACCCCGATCAGGTCAACCTCCTCCAAGGCACCCATGCCACCAAAGCCTTCAGCCACGGCAACACCCTGCCATTGGTCACCCGCCCTTGGGGCATGGTAAACTGGACATTACAAACAGCTGACGACCCCTGGTTCTTCCACCCAGCCCATCACACCCTGCGCGGTATCCGGGCCACCCACCAACCCAGCCCGTGGATCCAGGATTACGCCTGCTTCTCGTTGATGCCGCAAACTGGCGAGATGAGTGCCACGGCTGCGGACCGCGCAAGTGCGTTCGATTGGAAATCCACCTCGCTTCATCCCGCCCGATTAGCGCTCGAATTAATTCGATACCGTGTCCATGTCGAACTCACCCCCACAACTCGGGGCGCCGTCATGCGCTTGCGCCAAACCGATCGCCGCGGACCGTTGCGACTCTTTTTTGACCTCCCCTTTGATAGCGCGCCACCGAGTGAAATCCGGTTGAGCGAGGATCGTCGGCATTGGCGTGCCATTCTGCGCAATCATCATGGGGGTGTCCCGGATCATTTTGCCATGTGGGCAGTGCTGCAATTCAGTCACCAAGCCGAAAAGTCCCGAGCCGATTATGCCGAGTTCAACCTCCCCTATGGCGAAACGCTCACTGTCGAGATTGGAACTTCTTTCATCTCCGAAGCACAAGCTTGGCATAACCTCACCGCGGAATGCCGGTCGTTCGACCTCACCCACCACGAGGGAGTCGAGGAATGGTCGGGTCTCATGAGCCGAGTGGAAGTCGAGGGCGGCGATGATTCGATGCGTCGCACCTTTGCCAGCTGCGTTTATCGGACGATGTTATTCCCCCGCATTTGGCATGAACAAACATCCACGGGGAGTTACCATCATCGCAGTCCGTTCGATGGCCAGATTCATGACGGTGAACTCTATACAGACAATGGATTCTGGGATACCCACCGCACGCTTTTTCCCTGGCTCCACCTCGTTTTTCCTGATGTGGCCGCCGCTATCCATCGCGGCTACGGCAATGTCGTGCGCGAAGGTGGCTGGCTCCCGCAATGGGCCAGCCCGGGTTACCGGCGCTGCATGATCGGCACCCACAGCGACGCTATCATTGCCGATGCCGTCGTGAAAGAAGTTGGCGGCTTCGATCTCGATATTCTCTACCAAGCCATGCTTCGCCACGCGACGGTCCCTGGCGCTCCGAACGGCGAGTATGGTCGGCGCGGCCTGCAGACCTGGCTCGCGAACGGCTATGTCGCTAGTGATGACGAAACGCATGCCGCTTGCGCCGGAACCCTGGACTATGCGTACGACGACTGGTGCATCGCGCAAGTGGCTGGCTACCTCAATGATCAGCCTGCGGCCGCACGCTTCCTGGCCTCTAGCCAACATTACCGCAAGCTCTATGATCCGGTCACTGGCTTTTTCCGCGGCAAACTAAAGAACGGGCAATGGCGAGAGCCGTGGTCACCGATCCAATGGGGCTTCGATTATATCGAAGGCAGCGCTTGGCAAACCTTGTTCAACGTCCCTCACGATCCGCAAGGATTGGCCGATTGCCTGGGCGGTCCCGAGGCGCTGTCCGCCAGACTAGATGCCATGTTAGCCGCCCCACCTCATTTCGAGCATGGAAGTTATCGCGGAGAAATTCATGAAATGACCGAGATGGCCCTTGGTGGGTTTGGTCAATACGCGCATTCCAACCAACCCTCTCATGGCGCCCTCTGGTATTATACCGCCGCCGGTGGACAACCACAGAAAACGCAACATTGGGTTCGGCGCATTCTGACGGAATGTTACAACGACACGCCCCAAGGATTCGCCGGTGATGAAGATAATGGCGAGATGGCTGCCTGGTATTGTTTCGCGGCGCTCGGCTTTTACCCTTTCTGTCCCGGCTCCCCACGTTATATCAGCACCAGCCCGCTTTTTGACCGTGCGACGCTCCGGTTACCCAATGGCCGGACCTGGACGATCCATGCCAAAGACCAAGCCCCTGATCGGCCATTCTGCGATCGGCCTGCCTGGATCCCTCATGCCGATATTGTCAAAGGCGGAGAAACCATCGTCACCATGCGGCCGTAAGCCCAAAGGGAAACGCATAGTGTTGCTTCTGACGATTCCGCCCACCACCGGCCTCGGAGCGGCTGCGTCCCCGCTGCCGACGACAACCAACCGCGCAGCGTGACGAAATCAAAGGTCAGATGCTTCGCATTGAAAGTCGGTCGGCAGCGGGGACGCAGCCGCTCCGAGTGAT
>JGI12210J13797_10221975_pt1 | contig 14680 bp, 13 predicted proteins | sample ElkSlonscriptome_3_FD_13797 | JGI IMG/M metagenome (IMG submission 13797)
CATATGGAAAGTCTGTTTGCTGCATCAATATACTATCGAGACATTCGTATATGTATGATGCATGATTATATGTAATCAGGCACACGCTGACGACTGGCGGGTGTTTTCGAATATCAAATTTCATCGGCTTGGTTTTTCCACTTCCAAACAGACCCTCTATCCGTGGGTTCATTCAAAATATTGCTCTACTCAATTCATTATTTTACTGCTATGCAGACCAATTATAGAAGCACTATTTATGCCAGACATGCCCCGCAGCCCTCTTGCGCTGGCGTTCTGAATGCTCAGTTTCAGGAAAATTTATTGCGAATCCAACGGTTGATCAGGGAGAGGATCTGATTAATTATGGCGGGATTAATGGAGGTCCCGGTGGGAAACAAAATGACATTCGCTAAAAACGATTCCGTGACGGGGAGCTGACTGCCGGCATCAGGCTGCAACGTCTTGTAAGGTTCCATTTTGTGGCACCCCGGCCAAAAATAGCGGCGGGCCAACACATTTTCATCGCCCAACCGCTGCACCAGCTCATCCCGCGAAAGCGGAAATGTGTCTATTACCTCAACAACAACATATTGTTTATTCGATTGCTTCCAGTCATCTGAATCGGCAGCTCCATCGTAGTACCGGACTAGACGCAGACCCTCAATTTCAGCAAGACCACGCTCGTAGGCCTCAAAGTTTATCCGATTGATTTGTCGAAAATCATCGAGGCTTTGAAGATTGGTCAATCCCATTGCGGCACAGACCTCCGTCATCTTTCCATTTACACCAATATGCTCGACGCGGTCTTCGTCTGCAAAACCGAAGTTTTGCATGAACCGGATTTTTTCGGCCAGAGCATCATCGTTTGTAACGACCGCCCCCCCTTCGAACGAATTGAAGAACTTGGTTGCATGAAAACTGAAGATCTCGCATTCACCAAAATTGCCAATCCTCCTGCCGCAATAGGTGTTCCCGAATGCATGAGCTGCATCGAACATCAGCTTTAACTGATGAGCATCGGCAAGCTCCTGCAGAGCATCGACATTGCAGCAGTGCCCATATACATGCACTCCAATAATCCCGGTTGTACGAGGCGTTATATGTTGCTCAATCTGTTTGGGGTCAATGCAGAGGGTGTCAGGGTCGACATCGCAGAAGACCGGAGTAATTTCCTGCCACTGAAGTGCGTGCGCGGTGGCGATAAACGTCAGGGAAGGGACGATCACCTCACCGGTCAGGCCCAGCGCCCGGATGGCAATCTCTAAAGCGACGGTTCCATTGCACATGGCGATGCAGTGCTTGACGCCCAGATAGTTCTCCAGCTCTTTTTCAAACTGGCGCACCAGCTCCCCGTGGTTCGTCAACCACTGCCGGTCAAACATGGCTTCGGTATAATCGTGGAACCGAGCTCTGTCACCGATGTTGGGGCTGCCCACATGTAATGGGGATTTAAATTCCATAATGATTAACCTTCATCGAAACCGATTTTGATTCAGCCGAATTCCCCGGCTCGATATGCGGGAAAATAGTCGGAGCTTTTCTGTTCATATGGAAGAGCCAACGCTTTGTAAGCATCGGGCTGGATAATTTTTCCGCAAAAATAAACCGGTAGAGTTTCTGTGCTCCATCCGTTTTTATACTGACTCAAACCATCTTGACCGGTCGCCGACAACCCCGCCCCTCCTCCCAGATCAAGCGTGCGGGCCTTCCCGGAAAAATAGGCGAAAGAAAAGTGATCCAGCGCATAAAATGCGCCGCTTTTGTAGCCTTGGTCGTTAACCGCGCCCAAATGGCAATGCGCAACATCATCCTGAATAAAGAACAACTGTGCCCCCACAATCTCCCCCTCGCACAAAGCCACATGCACCACGATTCCCGGTATGTTTAGTTGTCGGGCAAATGCTTCCCTCGAAAAGGCCCGTATTCCGCTCATGCCATGTCGCAGGACCAGCGTTTGATAAAGCGCACACCATTGCTCAGTAAAACTTGCCGAATCTTCCCAAACTTCGACCTGAATCTCTTTTGAGGCTTTCTTCGCCATTTTTCGATGATGCCGGGATCCTATCTTTTCCAGAGGACATTCCAGGTCCACGATATAGTGAGACTTGAACGGATTGACCACGTCAAAACAATCCTTCAAGCACTGCTCGCTGTGAGGTCCAAATGGATCGGCCACCAACGATACGCTGACTAGATCATCGTCCAATGCAGCAAGATCCTTCGAAAGCAGTGACCAGTCCCGACAAAAAAACAGCGGATAGCACCCCATCGCATCAAAGTCGGATGTCCCCGGAATAGCCCGTTTTAAAAGCGACCCGCCGCAGTGCTCAAGATAAAGCGGCACTCCAAATTCGGCCAGGGATTCAGCATAGGCACGACTCCCATACGCCTGGGTCATATCACTAAGCTCATCCATCGCCCGACCACACATCGTTATCCCCCTTCCGATCCAGAATCTACATCGGCTGAAGAGAGTTTATTCTTAAGTTTTTTGGTCAGATGACAGGCCGCAAGGCGCCAATTTTTCCAACCCAGTCGGCGCACATTAATGGTGACTGTTTTCTCGATACGTGCCGCCCAGGGATTGTTATAGGAGGCATAGCCCGCCAGATAGTCGCCCTCCACATAGCCTTTCCCATGAAAAAACTTAATGAACCACCCCGAGTTTACGGTACCCGGTGAAATATCGGAATATGCGGGATCATACGTTCCATGGGCGAAATAGACGCGATCGCCGAAGGTATATGCAACTTCCAGCGAAACCACCTTTTCCTCCTCCCGGAGAATTCCGAAATAAATCCTGCCCTTTTCCGCCAGTCTGACGAAAAGATCGCGATAAAAGGGTTGGTAATCTTCAGGAGAGATCCCCTCTTTTCCCGCTTTCCAGCTCAGCAGCTCCGTCTCGACATATGCATCCAGACACATACTGATTTTATCGGGATCGGAGATAATGGAATAGTTCAACCGGTCGCCCATCTTTTTTTCCAGCCGTCGGGTTTTCTTCCGGAGCTTGCGGTGCGACATCCAGAATTCCTCCCAGTCACCATTCAGGTCCATGATGGGCGACTCAGGCCCTTCCACACTTTTACACCAATAGCCTGGAAATGAAAAAAGGGATCGAAGGTTACGGAAAAAATAGGACTCCGGAGTAAATTCGTCGTAGGTCAGCCTATCCCAATCCGTGAACTCACGTTTGAGATATCGGCAATACCTGTTCCAACACTCTTCCTCCCGATCCTTTTCAATGATCGGATAAGGCTTATCCACACCGGGATCATCCGGCACAATACCGTGATACAACACCTGAGTTTCAATCCCGTAGAGGCTCTCCTTTTCGATGCAGTATGAGAAAATGGCGACCAGAGCATCTGATTCGGCCTCTCGGAAGAGCAGAATATAGACCTCTTCATCATCTTCATAGAAATGTTTGTTCACTGTGTCGAAACAATCAAACGTCGAATAAACCGTCGGCCTTGAACTGCGCGCCAGCAACGAATCCCACTCCTCCGCAAGATCGGTGCATTGCCCGGTTCTAAACCGCCGTTTTTCAATCTTTAGATTACTGTCCATGGATAATAACCTGATTCACAAGCAGCTCCTCGAGATCAATCAACCGGTCCGCCATGTCCATTACGGATGGCCGATGAGATACAAAAACAATCGTCATTCCATCTATGCTTTTCAGTCGGTTCAGCACGATACTTTCGGTTTTCAAGTCAAAGGCATCCGTACACTCATCGAGCAGCAAAAGACTGGGTTTACGGTAAAGCGCACGCGCCAGTCCGATTTTCTGGAGCTGCCCACTGCTGAAGCTCAAGCCTCCTTCACCATAGACCGATACATATCCATTTTCCAGACATTGGATATGCTCATCAAGCTCTACTAGAGTACAGACCTCATGCACTCTGGCTTTATCGATATCGTCCAGGCTTTTTCCTAAAGCAATATTTTCATAGAGGCTGGCCTGCATCATATTAATCACCGGAGGAACCAATCCGATCTGCCGTTTCCAGGCTTTGGAAGAATAAACATCAACCTCTTGTCCATTCGCGACAACAGTCCCGTTCTCCAGCCGGTACAGCCCGGAAAGCAGGGCCAGCACGGTCGATTTTCCGCAACCGGTTTTCCCTTTAACACAGGTCATTTCCCCAACAGGAAACTGCAAGTTTAGCGAATCAAATAAATGGGCATGGCCGGCGGCATAGCCGAAAGCGCCATTTCGAATCTCGATGACCTCGCCATAGGGATAAGCCTCAGCCTCGTCATGCTGCTCGCTCTTTTGGGTCAGCCTCTCGACCAGACTTTCCAGGATGGCCGAGTCGAACCAGATATCCTCAACATTGTCGAAGATACTGGCAATCATGGGAATCAGGCGGTAAGCCGCAACGGCATACATGCCGATAATGGCCACCGAACCCGAACCAGAATCGCTCAACAACACATAATAGAGCGCCACACAGAGCAACACGCCGAAGGCGACGATTTCCAGTAGATATTGCGGAATATCACTGATCAGCGAACGCTTTAAACTATTGCGTACCATCATTCCAACCGGCGTGCGGTATCGTTCAACGAAATAGGTGGAAACTTCATTCAGCTTAATTTCGCGTTGAAGCTGCAGGGCTTCCATCACGTGACTGTACATTCTGGATTCCAGATCAGCATGCTCTTCCCCTAATCGCTCCAATTGCGTGGATGTTAAATAATTTATCAGAAAATAGAACAGACTGAGCCCGGAAAAAACGATGAGCGCAACCGATGCATCAATCCACAGCAAAAGGCCGACAATGCCAATGCAGCTGATAGACTGCCCCACCAGATCCATGAGGGAATAAAGGGTCGACATGATCACACGGTCAATATCAGAGACGACTTCCTTAACCCGCTCACCACTGTTTTTCTGCTCGAATTCCAGCACGTCTGAAGCGAGATAGTTTTCGAGTAAGCGGGCGGAAAGCTGTAGCTCTTTTCTGGAACCGAAAAGCTCGCCATACCAATCGTCGAGCGCACTCAGCACATTGCCCAGAATCAGCAGCAACAAAGCGATGCAGCCGAACAATACGACTAAGCCGGGATAGGATGCTATACCCGAAATTTCGCTGAATTTAAGAATAAAACTGTTCGTTTCAGCGATTTCCGGTCTCGAAACTAACCCGATAAACGGAACAATCGACGCGATGCCCGCAGTACAAACCGCCCCGTTCAGGAGCGAAATAGACAGTATTCCGCTTAATTTGATTCGCTCACCAGAATCCAGCAGCGCCAAAATCATACGGACTCTATTAACCAACAACATCCTCTAACCCATTTCTCGTTTGCGAATCCGGCCGGTCCATATCGCATGCGTTATCCGGCAAACCATCTGCAGTCTCAAGAAAAATACTCCGAAATGAGCAGGCATCCCATCGTCCTACACATACAAGCATCCTTCACATACCGAACATCATCTATTGAATTCAAACTTCATCTCGCTCATATTTCCACTGACGGATTCATAGCCATAACCCGGAACGTTATCTTGAACACACAAGACAACCAACAGCATATGAAACAACCCGAACTCTCGGTTCGAACCATCGATCCTGACGAGCATCTGGATGCATTGATCAAGATTGAACGCAGCTGTTTCCCCAAGCGATTGCAGGAATCACGCCAAGGTTTTATGGAAACACGCTCAGACCCATGGGCATTTGGCCTGCTTCTCTTCACAAATAACGAAGCATCGGGGTATATACACGGAACACATATACAGGATTCCGACGCCGCCTGTTTCATTGAAAAATATCCCATTCTGGACAAACATCACCTCGATATTTTCTATGTCGACAGCATTGCCATTCAAAAAGTCCATCGTTCCCCCATGGCATTCGACTATCTAATCCAACATACCGCGCGCCATCTTGCGAATCAGGGATATAGATTCGTCACGGCCTTCATCCGGAAACGCAACGGTTTTTCCCGCGTATTCCAACGACGTTTCGGGGCAGAGGTCCTGCATACATCGAAAAACTGGCATGGCAGCCAGGAGGAATTCGATTTCATCTTTGTTCCAATAAAAAATATTGTACCGCTCCCCACACTTAAAGACCGAATGCTTAACCGGCTGAGAAGCCTTGCCCGCAGGAAGAGGGCATAATGGGAACCTTCACCGTAAGAGGATCCGAGGAGCTCGATGCGCGGATCGATGATGATCTGGAGCGCATTAAAAACGTCGTGTCTCCGCATTGCGATGCAGGTATTCTGCTCGGCGGCTATGGGCGCGGCGAAGGAACCCCGTTCATCAAGGAAGACGGAACCCAGGAGCCATTCAACGACTACGACATGATCGTGATCGTCGATACGGTCAACCAAATGGTCAAAGCGCAGTTCCAACGATTGGAACAACAGCTGACTCAGGATATCGGTCTTCCCGTTGATCTCTATCCCTATGCCCGCCGCAAACTTTCCCGCTGCGAATTTTCCCTGCTCAACTATGAAATGAAGTACAGCCATATGGTCATCTGGGGCGACCCGAACATTCTCGATGCCATGCCCAACTACCGGCACCAGGCCATTCCTCTTTCGGAAGGATCCCGCCTACTGATGAACCGCGGCAAACTGCTGCTCGATATTAAACGGTCCCTGGCCACTGCCAAACCGTTTACCGAAGAGGAGCGCGTGAAGTTCATTAAATTTATCAACAAGGTCCTGCTGGCCTTCGGCGACTGCGCGCTACTGGCAGCCGGGCAATATGACATTTCGTATGAAGTGAAAAAAATGCGAATTTCAACCATTGGAAATCCGCCCGACCGGGATTTCATTATTGCCGGTTATATTTGCGCGATTGATCTCAAAGAGTGGGGCGACTATAAAGCACTTCAGGCATTGGATATCGAGGAGCAGGTGAAAAAAACCATCGACGTCTTCTGCCGCTTTCTCCCGTGGTATCGCAAGCAGTATGAGCTCCGCGAATGCTCCATTCCAAAGGCCCTGACCCTGAATCTGAAATGGAATAAAAAGCTCAGCACCCGGCACCCGCGCGAAGCGTTATACGATGCACTGGAAGATCTGTTGCAGGACCGATCCAGCCTATCGCACGAAGACTTCTATGAACTCCAGCGGAGGTTTTCTTAATGAAGAAGAAAAAGCTCAGCCTCTTTCTCTTCATCGATGCCTTTGGCTGGGAAGTCAAACAGCGACATCCCGATTTTCTTAAAGGTCTGATCGTCGACAGCAAACCGCTCGAAACAATTCTCGGGTATTCCTCCGCCTGCGACCCCTCCATCATTTCCGGCCTGACTCCATCTGAACATAAACTGTGGTCCTCCTATTTCTACGACCCTCAAAACTCGCCCTTCAAATGGACCAAACCGCTGGGCCTACTGCCGAATTTTATTTTTAACCGGGGACGCGTGCGCGGCCGAATGAGCCGCTGGGTAAAGAAACAGTGTAAATTCTCCGGCTACTTCCAGCTTTACGCCGTGCCCTTCAAAGAGCTCCTCTTGTTCAACTATGCAGAACAAAAGCGCATTTGGGAACCGGGCGGTCTCCCGCGCGGCGAGTCCATCTTTGACCGATTGAGCCGGGAGGGCATTTCGTATTATGCCCACAACAGCGATTTTTCAGATGAACAGCGGCTCGAAAGCCTGCGGGCTCACATCGAACAGCAGCGCATCGATTTTGCCTATTGTTCACTTGGAAAACTTGATGGACTCATGCATGCCAAAGGGAATGATCATCCAGACATTGGAAACCTGATGCAGTGGTATGATGACCAATTCCGCCAGCTCATTGCCGCCGCTGAGCAGCACTATGAAGAGGTCTCGTGGTATATTTTCACCGACCACGGCATGCACAACGTGACCGATTCGTATGACCTGATGTCCGATATCCAATCATTGGAACTTAAATGGAATTCCGACTATTGCGCCTTCTACGATTCAACCATGGCCCGCTTCTGGTTTAAAAATGAAAACGCCCGCTCCAAAATTTTCCAATGTCTGGAAAATCATCCGCTGGGACGGATATTGACGGAGGACGAGCTCAAACAGCAGGGCATCTTCTTTGAAGATGGCCAATACGGAGAGCTGATCTTCCTTATGAATTCCGGCACGCAAATCGCCCCGAGTTTTATGGGCGTTAAACCCTGCGCCGGCATGCATGGCTTCGATCCTGACGATCCCGACTCAAAAGCGTCCATTTCATCGAACAAACCGATTCCGAAAACAATAACCAAAATTCAGCACATTCATTCCCTTATGCTGCAGGAACTGGACTTAAGCTGATGCAGGAATTAACCCCCGATCCAAAAGCATTTCTTGAACTCGCTGAGGCCCGCATGCCCTTCGGCAAACATAAGGGTTGGCTGCTGATTGATCTGCCGGAGCCGTACGTCGTCTGGTTTAAGCAAAAAGGTTTCCCCAATGGCAAACTTGGGAAACAGCTCGAAACCGTGTACGTCATTAAAGCCAACGGCCTTGAACATCTGTTTGATAAACTTCGCTAATTATCTTCTTTTTTAATCTTTAATGCGTACTCCAAATAAGTATTTACTAAACGCCAAAACTGTACTCTAATGGAGTTTGAATGCCGCGCTAATTAAGAGGAGTAAGGTAGAGTATGTTTTGGAAATCCAAAAAAGAGAAAGCGATAGAGAATGCCCCCCCTCAATTGCTGAATATTGATTTACTAGAAGAGCATTTAGACAGTATCAAAGTCTCCCTGCTCGAGATCCGAGGCTTCAGGAAAAAGAAGATCATCAAGAGTCCAACGTTCCACTATATGCAGTCTATCGATATTGAAGAAGCCTGGCCCAGCTGCCGCGATTCACTCCATCAGGCGTACCTTTTGCTTTCCCATGTGGCCGAAAAACTTGATGTCGAACATGAAGCCCTTCCGCCTTCAGCTTCCTTCGGAAAGGCCATCGATCAGTTTGTTAATCTGATTGACCGGAAAACCCTTATTTTGGAGGAACACCGGGACTTAAGTTTTCCCCATCAAGAACTTCAGACTATCGACACCAACATTCTACAGGTTCAGCAGGCCGTGAACTTACTGCAGAGACGGGTTATGGTTGATTTCACCTTTACACGTAACCTAAAGGGATAAGGCCTGTCTTTACTAGAGTCCCTTAAGGAGCTCCTGCAGTTCGGCCTCAGAATCGAGCGGCTCATCATCCCGCTTCTTGGTGTCATTCAGAAGTTTTTCAACGGCCTGATCGAGCGAGTTTACTGTTGAGGGCGTTACAAGCTTCGGTTTTTCGAACAGATCTTCCATAAGTTTTTTCAACGCGCGGCCCAGTTTATACTCGGCTGAATTAACGTCAAATTCCAGAGCACGATCGATATCAGCCTTAATCATACGAAATAGATGCAACAGGCATACCTGACGGGCCTTATCTCGATCATCATTCAACAGGCGTTCGATCCAGATGGACTTCTGATCAATGGCCGGCACTTCTTCAAGATGCTGGGCAGCGGTTTCCAATGAGGTCGTGCTTGGTTGAACATTCGGCGAAGCTGACGCCTGCTCCAAATTTTCCAGAGATTCTTTGACTTCCGCAACTAGGGCGCGGGGCTTGCACTTCATCTTGGAGAGCACCTTATGCACCCCCAGATCAGCCACTTCATTTACCAATGATTTGATATATCCCGTGGCAAAAACAATAACGCAAATATGCTGTAGCTCTGGATCATTCCGAACAGCCTTTAACACCTCTGTTCCATGCATATCAGGCATGTGCAAATCCAGCAAAATCAGATCAGGTCGGATATCAGAAATTGTCGCAATACCGGATACTCCGGAATTAGCGACTTCGACCTCATAACCTTCATTTCTAAGCAGCTTTTCGTAAAGCGCAGTTAGAAAAATATCATCATCAACTATGAGCACCTTCTTCATAAACTCTCTCATCCGCTAACTGCCGGGTCATTTCATTACAGCCTTTTTCCAAAAGCTGTTTCAGAAATTCAATCCGTTCTTTAATGTCAGCGGATCCATCATGCAGGCCTTGCAGTTCTATGGAACGCAGTTCCTTTGATAAACTGATGAAACCACATGCAACGGCAGATCCAACCATTTTATGCGCTGTTCGCGCTACCTCTTTCGCATCACACCTTTGAGATGCATCAGTCAGGACTCCAATCTCCTCCATGGCCTGCTCTTTAAACATTTCGAGTAACTCACCCGCAAGTTCCCTATCGTCACCTGCAGATTCTAATAGCGTTTGTACGTCATTCATAACTCATATTTAAGAGCAATATCAATACCAAGTTCGAAAGGAATCATGAATATATATAAGACTTTTTTGGTTCCATATAAAGCATTTTTGTGATTGAGCCGATTCTGTAATGATTGAAACATGTAACTATCTGATGCTCAAAAAATAGTGTGAATCAATGCATGATAAAGTGTCCCCAGCGGCTCTAAGTGTGGCCACTGCAACAGATATGAAACGTCCCGTTTAGGGCCGACAACGCGATTCACGGCATGGATCTAGCATCTACGATCAGGCATACTAAAAACTAAATCAACGTCTTCTGCTCTGCGCCTTCAAACGTATAGGTCAGTTCCGCTTTATGCGTTTTCAGGTCAACATGCAGTGTCGCGCTATGATCTGCGAGGTGCCGGCGGACCTTAAGTTCATTTTCCGGACTCTCCAGAATTTCAAGCTCACCGTCGAATGCCGGATGGTTGCTACGGAACTCCATCAGTTTCATCAGACGTTTCACCACCGGGCGCTTTATCTCTTCATCGACTTCTTCGATTGAATAGTTGTGCCGATTCACATCGCGCCCGTTTCGGGTCTGCTCCACCAGCTCGGTGTCGTTTTCACCGGCCAGCCAGCCCACGTAATACACCTGCGGAATTCCTGGAGCAAAGAACTGAATGGCGCGTGCTGCAATATAAGCATCGTCATCCGAGTTCAGCGCGGAATAGTAGGTGCAGTTGATCTGGTAGACATCCAGATTCTGATATTCAGGACCGGAATAGATTTTTTTGGCATTGGAGCCTTTTTCGTAAAGTCCCTCCACCGTGGCGTCAATTTCTTCCTGACTCATTAGGCCGCCCACATCCACAATACCGATGCCGTCGTGGGTATCGAGCGTCGTAATCTGCTTGCGCGGACATTTTTTTAGCCAGCTGACCAATCGTTTATTGGTGTGATGATAGAGCGTATGAAGCACCAGCATCGGCAGGGCAAAGTCGTAGCACCAGTAGCCGCGGTCCGCGAGTTTGAACTGATAATCGGAATGCTCATGCACCTCCGGCAGCACGCCGGTTTCGAACGGCGCCACACAATCTTCGAGCCATTCCAGCAATTCCCAAACAGCAGGTTCCAGGAAGAAGCACTCCGTCCCAATCTCAACCGTGGTGTAGGCAAACGCATCAAGCCGAATCATTTTCGCCTTGGTTCGTGCCAGCCGAATCAGCGTATTCCGCATGTACGCCCGGGTGAGCGACGAATTCCAGTCCAGGTCGATCTGTTCATAATCAAACGTACACCAGACCCGCTCGTTACTGCCATCCGGTCGCTCGATTTCGAGATAGGGCGGGCGCGGTTTCCGGGTGTAGACCAGCGCAAGATCATCGTCGCTGATGCCCTCGGAACCGAATTTATTAAAGCTCAAAAACAGATCGGCATATTCCGAGGCCTCACCGTTTTCCAGATAATCCTGAAAATATTCCGATTGCCGGGAAATGTGGTTGACCATGAAATCGATCATAAGGTCAAAATCCTCACCGATTTTTTCCAGGTCCTCCCAGTTTCCAAACATTGGATCGACTTCATCGTGCGTGGTGGGCGCAAACCCGCGGTCGGCCGATGACGGATAAAACGGCAGGATGTGTACGCCGCCAATGGTGCCGCTGAGATATTTCCGCAGTACATAATGTAGGGTCAGCAGGTTGCCGCCGAGACTGTCGGGATACGTGATGAGCTGTACTTTGTTCTGTAATTCCATGTTAAAAAATCCTGTGTTATGCGTTCAACCATTTGTAGTGATTCAGTCCTTCGAGAATGCCGCCGGCACAAGGGGCATCGGCAAAATACACCTTGCGGGCCCGGCGCAGGGCTTCGAGCTCATGACTGTAGTTTCCAACAACCACGCCCGCCATTTCCCCGCGCAGCATTTCTGCATCGTTCCCGGAATCCCCGGCCACCATGATATTGGCGAGCGGAATATTCCATTTGTAGCCGACATAGCGGATGGCTTTTCCTTTCGATCCACGGTGCGGAAGAATATCCAGAAACTGGTCGTGTGAATAAATCAGGGTGTATCGACACTTGGCCTTTTGCAATCGATTGTGGATTTGCGTCAGGCGATCCTTGGCGGGCTCCATGTCATAACTCACTTTATGCTGCCGCTGTGTGTCTTCCTCCTGATAGCTGAGGAAATCAAAATCATCAAGTATCTCCCGAATCCGCTCCCGGTTCCAATGATTGGAAAGATGCGCATTCCACCCCCGGTCCACCTGAAGCGTACTGCCATAATAAATCTCACTGCCGACCGAAGTAATCATGATGTCCGGTTCGGGAATATCATGTTCTTTCATAATTTCCCTCGCGGAGTCGACGGTGCGGCCGGTGGCAATACCGAATCCGATTTCACTGTGTCGATTTCGCAGAAAATCGATCAGCTCCGGTAGCCGCTCATTATTTTCGCCAATCAAGGTGTTATCGATGTCCGTAATAAAAAAGCGGTCCAGACCAGCCAAGCGCCGACCAATCGCCGGAGCACCTACTGCTTTGTCCGGTTTTTCCGAAACGGTTTCTTTATGACGTTCCAGCACACGGTCCAGTTCCGCCAAATAAGTCTGCGCATGGGAGGCCCAGGTATAATGCTTACGTATGTTGAGAATCCCGTTCTTGGAATATTTTTCCCATTCATCGGGCTCAGCGACAATGGCCTTGATCGCCTCCGCGATGGCCGCCGGGTCCGTGGGATTGACCAGAATTCCATTTTCACAGTTCGCCAGAATATCGCGCGGTCCCCCATCATCGGTCGCCACCAAGGGCAGACCGGCCGCAGCGGCTTCAAGCAGGGTCAGACCAAATGGCTCGGTCAGCGCTGGATTCACAAACACCCCTTTGCTTCCGGCGGCAATCCGGTAGAGCTCGGGCACTTCCAGCTGAAAATCATGCTTTTTGGGAATGGCCATTTTTCCATAGAGGTCATACTTATCCATCAGCAGCAGCATCTCGGTGAGTACGCCCTGCTCATTCTCCTCCATGTCCGTGATGTCTTTACGAATTCCCGCAAAAATCGCGAGGTTGGCCATCGCCTGCAATTGATGATCGGTTCCGTAGGCTTCGATCAGACCCGAAATATTTTTTCGTTTGTCCGGGCGGCAGAGCGCCAGAATGATCGGCTTGTCCTTCGATTTAAAGAACCGCTCGAGTTCACGATGAATCGATGCATGCGTATGCACCGCTTCCTCATCGGGGTCTTTTTCATCAATCAGGTCGTGGTAGTACGGATAAAATTTTTCCAGATCCAGCCCTGGCGGAATAACACGGTATTCCGTTTCGTCCTGGTTTTCATACGGCCCATACTGCTCGTCGACTTCCTGGCGGGTGCTCGTCACGACCATATCTGCCAAGCACAGCACCTCTTCCTCGGCCTCGATCCGCTGGTCGATCATATATTTTTTAATAATGCGGTCTTCCGGCATTCCATCGGCCAACAGCTTCTGCAGTTTCGAGCGGCCCAGTGAGTGCCCCGTGAACACAAAGGGTACACCGAATAGACGCGCCAGCTGTTTGGCCACGTAGCCGCCGTCGGCATAGTGCCCGTGCACCACATCGGGAAGACGGCCCTGGTTTTTGGTAAATTTTACCGTCTTATCGACGTATTCATCCAGATAGCGCCAGAGCATTTCCTTGCGATGATATTTTCCACCGCCACACGGAATTCGGATGATCCGAAATTTATCATTAATCGTTTCGATCGGCACACTGTAGTCGTCGGACACGGTTTTATCGTTGATCAGTCGGGTGAAAAGATCGACACGTTCCACCCCAGGCTGTCGGGATAATTCCATCCCCTCTTCAATCACATATTTAATTTGCCCGCCCGTGTCGGCATCGCGGCCCATTTCCAGGTTATTCCCCCGAATGAGACCATGCAGACTGAACATTTGAATGTAGCGTTTTTGTGTTTCCATGAAATGAAGCTCCAAGTTTTTAAACGGCCGTCAGCCCAGCGATGCATAGATACGGTCATCCTGCGGAACCGCGCCTGAAATGGTGCAGATATATTCGGCCAGTTTCGCTGCATCGCGCAGCATGGTGTCCGGCGCGCGGCCCTGAGCCAAGCCCCGAACCAGAACCGAAGCAAAGGCATCTCCCGCCCCAACCGTATCCTCGATCTGATCGGAAGAAAGGGCCGCGCCCTCCTGCTCATACTTTGCCCCGGAGTCATAAAGGACACTCCCGTCTTTGCCATAGGTTAATGCAATTTTACGGATGCTGTAGGTTTCCATCAGCTTTTCAGCCAACGCATCTCCGGTCTCGTCAAAGCCGGCAAGTTTTCCGGCCGACTCCAACTCTTCTTCGTTGAGTTTGAGGACATCGGTATGTTCCAGCGAAGCGAGAACGACCTCCGGCCGCTCGCAGCCATCCCGAAGATTCATGTCGTAGAATTGAATGATGCCGTAGGGCAGATCCGTCAGGAATTGATGCAATGCAGACCGTCCATGCTCCGTGCGCTGAATCAAG
>JGI12210J13797_10725399_pt1 | contig 14680 bp, 13 predicted proteins | sample ElkSlonscriptome_3_FD_13797 | JGI IMG/M metagenome (IMG submission 13797)
ACAAGTGGCGGCGGTTCAACGTCTGGTTGCCTCGGCCATCCCGGATCTTAATCCCCGCCGCGTCTCCATCGTCGACGATACGGGGACTTTGCTCACGTCGGATTCCGAAGAAGACGATGCCACCGCCCTTGCGAGCAGCCAAGCGGACGAACGCAGACAGAAATTCGAGAGGGATTTGGCGCGCACGGTCGAGCGCCTTCTCGTCAAGACCGTTGGCGTGGGCAAGGTCAGAACCGAAGTGTTCGCGGACATGGACTTCGACCGGATCAATACCAGCGAGGAAGTGTTCGACCCGGACGGCCAAGTGGTGCGTTCGACCCAAGCGGTCGAGCAGTCGGGAAGCAATCACGAAGGTACCGGAGGCTTGCCCGTGAGTGTGGGCACCAACCTCCCCGATCCGAACTTCGGGATGTCCGAGCCGGGCGGCAGCTCCGCTTCGGAGAACCGGACCGAGGAAACCGTCAACTACGAGATCTCGAAGAAGGTCATCAATCACGTCCGCGAAACCGGCGAAGTCAATCGGCTGTCTGTCGCTGTCCTCGTGGACGGCACTTACTCCGTCGGCGAAGACGGCATCAAGACCTATCAGCCGCGGTCCCAGGACGAGCTGGATCTGTTGGCCACCCTGGTGCGCGGCGCGATCGGCTTCAACTCCGAACGTGGCGACTCCGTGGAAGTGATCAACATGCGCTTCGCCGACATGGATATGCCGGAAGCCGAAGATATGGGTATCTTTCTCGGTCTCGACAAAGAAGACCTGTTCCGCATCGGCCAATACCTGGTGGTGTTTATCCTCGCCGTGCTGATCCTGTTTATGGTGGTACGGCCGCTGGTGAAAAACGCCGCCGAGGCGATCCCGGTCGCGGCCGCTAACATCAACAACGGCCTATTGCCGGAAGGCCCTTCTCACCCCGCCCTAGCCCCGCCGCAACCCGACAGCGCGGATCCCCAGGCTGGTTATCTGCCGGCAAGCACCGGTTCCCAGGACGGACAGATCGATGTCAATCAGGTGGAGGGCGCGGTGAATACGTCGGCAGTCAAGCGGGTCGGCGAAATTGTCGAAAAGCATCCGGACGAGGCACTGACCATCGTTCGCGGTTGGCTTCACGCAGATCAGTAAGAAGAACGAACCCATGCCACAGAAGAACAACAGCTACGACGCCCTCAGCGGTCCGGAAAAAGCAGCCGTTTTCCTGTTCGCCCTCGGAGAGGATCAGGCGGGCGCGCTTTTCAAGCTGATGGACGACGACGAAATTCGCGTGCTGTCGCAGAAAATGGCCCACCTTGGATCGGTCGGCTCCGACGTAATCGAGGCTCTGTTCGTGGAATTTGCCGAGCAGGTCTCCAGCGCGGGATCCTTGGTCGGAACCGTCGACAGCACCGAGCGCCTTCTCGGCAAGATGCTCGATAAGGATCGGGCTCAGGAAATCATGGACGAGATCCGCGGTCCCTCCGGACGCACGATCTGGGAAAAGCTCAGCAACGTCAACGAAACCGTGCTCGCCAATTTCCTCAAGAACGAATACCCGCAAACGGTCGCCGTCGTACTGTCGCGGATCAAGACCGCCCACGCCGCCCGCGTACTTGGCCAGCTGCCCGAGAATTTCGCTCTGGAAGTGGTTATGCGGATGTTGCGGATGGAAGGCGTGCAGCAAGACGTTCTTCAGCACGTGGAAAAAACCTTGAAATCGGAATTCATGAGCAACCTGTCGCGGACTACGAGACGCGACACTCATGAAATCATGGCCGACATCTTCAATAGCCTCGATCGCAAGACCGAGAGCCAGTTCATGGCCGCCCTCGAAGAGCGAAACATTGATTCGGCGGAGCGGATCCGTCAGCTCATGTTTACCTTCGACGATCTTCTTCGGGTCGATGCCGCCGGCATCCAAGCGATTATGCGCCTTGTTCCTAAGGAACAGTTGGCCCTTGGGCTCAAGGGCGCCTCGCAAGAGGTCAAGGCTCTGTTTTTCGAGAACCTGTCCGAGCGCGCCGGCAAAATGATGCGCGAAGACATGGAAGCCATGGGACCGGTACGGCTCCGCGATGTGGACGAAGCGCAAGCGGCCATCGTTACCGCCGCCAAGACACTGGCGGACTCGGGCGAGATCGTGATCGCCGGAGACGATGGCGACGGCCCTGAAGAAATGGTCGAGTAGGAGCGCGGAGCCGACTATGAACACCGCACAAAAATTTCTTTTCACCCGCGACTTCGACCCGGACATGGTGGTCAACAGCACCAAGGGCCCGAACGGCCAGCCGCGAAAGAGCAAACGCTCCGAGACACGCCCGGAGACGGTTATTACCGACGAGGATCTGGCCCGTGTTCGCGCCGAAGGCGTTGCCGAAGGACATGCAACGGCATCGCGTGAAGCGGCTCAATCCATGGAACTGCGTCTGACCGAAGCGTTCGAAACCGTCGGTGAACGGCTCGGCCAGGTGATCTCGAGCACCGAGGCGGCCCACGCGGCGGCCGCACGGGAGGCCAATATCATAGCGGTCGCCATCGCACGCAGGATGGTTCCGGAGCTCTACCAGCGAAACGCCGCGGCCGAGATCGAACACACGGTGGCGAGCGTCCTGTCACAGGTGTTGGAAACCAACGCGCTGACCGTGCACACGTCGGAAACCCTGACCGAACCGCTGCGCGAACGAATCACGGCGATGGCCGAAGCGCGGGGGGTCTGCGAGCGCGTGAAGATTGCGGCCGATCCATTGCTTGCCGAAGGCGATTGCAGGATCGAATGGCCCGGCGGCGGCGCCGAGCGCAACAGTGCCGCCCTGTGGACCGAGATCGAGGCGATCGTAGAGCAGAACCTGGGCTTCGTCCCGGCGCTGATCGGCGAGAAACAAGAATGCGCCGAGATTTCCGGCAAAGTTCCGAACGACGTTAACGAGGAAAACACCACTCCCGTGCTGGAATGCGCCACGAACGCGTCCTCCGCGGATACCAAGGTTGGAGACACCCATGGCTGAAGACGAAAATCTGGAATTGCAGCAGTTGGACGAGACCGCCGAGCCGCAATCGGCACCGGACACCGGGGACGCACCTGACGCGCCGGCGAGTGAAAGCCGCAAACCTCAGGATCTGGAAGCGGTCTACGACATCCCGGTGCAAGTGTCGGCGGTACTCGGCAAAACCACCATGGAAGTCAACCAGTTGATGAAACTGGGACGCGGCGCCGTGGTCGAACTCGACCGCAAGGTGGGCGAGGCCATCGATGTTTATGTCAACAACCGTCTCGTGGCACGCGGCGAAGTGGTGGTGGTCGAGGATCGCCTCGGCGTCACCATGACCGAAATTATAAAAAGCGACCGGATTCAGGGCTAACCGACCGTGAATACCAAAACCCTCTCCGCGGATATCCGCTCTCGCATGGCGCCATCGAGCCTGGCACTGGACTTGGCCTCGGTCATTGGATTGGTTTGCGGGTTCGGACTCCTGATCGCGGCCATCATTCTTGGTGGCTCGCCCGGATCGTTCTTCAACATTCCCTCCATCCTGCTCGTCCTTGGCGGAACGTTTTCCGTGGTCACCGTCTGCTTCTCGCTGGCCGAGGTTGGCAACACCTTCAAGGTTGTCGCGAAAGCGATGCTGCCGAGTGTGCGCGAGCCGCAGGAGGCGGCCGACCAGGTACTCCGGATCGCAGAGATGGCAAGACGGAACGGCGTGCTTTCGCTTCAAAACATTCAACGGGATCTGACCTCCGAGCCATTCTTGCACAAGTGCATATCGATGGTGATCGACGGAGACGACGCGGAGGAAGTGGAAGCGGTCATGCGGCGCGACCTCCAGGCCACGACCCAGCGCCACGGCCGCAGCGCGGATGTGCTGCGCAAGGCCGCCGAGTTCGCGCCCGCCATGGGCCTGATCGGTACCCTGGTGGGATTGGTGCAGATGCTGGGCACGCTGGACGATCCCGGTTCCATCGGCCCGAGTATGGCGGTGGCGCTCCTGACGACGTTCTACGGCGCGGTCCTCGCCAACATGGTGTTTTCGCCGCTGGCGGCGAAGCTCGAGCGCAATTCGGCGGACGAGACATTGGTCGGCCTCGTCTACGTAATGGCCGCCGTCTCCATTGTCCGTCAGGAAAATCCGCGCCGTTTGGAAATGCTGATTAACAGTGTGCTGCCGCCGTCGAGGCGGGTGCGATACTTCGATTGATGATGCCGTCTGGGAGATAAGAACATGCGTTTGCTCATTACAGGTACTCTTGCGGGACAGGTGGGCGCCGCCAGCCGAATTGCGGTAGAGCGCGGTGCCAAGGTGGTCCAGGCGGACGACATCGCCACCGCGCTGCGGATCCTTCGCTCCGGAAAGGGCGCGGACTTGGTGCTGGCCGATGTCAAACTGGACGTGGCCAGCCTGATTCAAAACCTCGAACAGGAACGCATCGCCATTCCGGTCATCGCCTGCGGGGTCGGCAACGACACCCGCGCGGCGGTCTCGGCGATCAAAGCCGGCGCCAAGGAATATCTGCCGCTGCCGCCCAACGCCGAGCTGATGGCCGCGGTGCTGGCCGCCATCACCGAGGAAAACCACGCCATCATCCACGCCGATCCGCGCATGGCGCAGGTTTTGGCGCTGGCCGACAAGGTCGCGTGCAGCGATGCCAGCGCTCTGGTGATCGGCCCGTCCGGTACCGGCAAGGAGCTGATGGCGCGCTATCTCCATGCCAAGAGCCGCCGCTCCGACGCGCGGTTCGTCGCCGTGAACTGCGCGGCCATCCCGGAAGCCCTTCTGGAATCGGAGCTGTTCGGTCACGAGAAGGGAGCGTTCACCGGTGCGGTGGCGCGACGGATCGGCCGCTTCGAGGAAGCCGACGGCGGAACCCTGCTGCTCGACGAAATCAGCGAAATGGACCCGCGGCTCCAGGCCAAGCTGCTGCGCGCGCTGCAGGAACGCGAGATCGACCGGGTCGGCAGCACCAAGCCGGTCAAGGTCGATGTCCGCATTGTCGCCACCTCGAATCGCAACATGGAAAAGGCGGTGGCCGCCGGAGAGTTCCGCGAAGATCTTTACTTCCGGCTGAACGTTGTAACACTGCAGATCCCATCGCTCAGTGAACGACCGAAGGACATCGAAGTTCTGGCCGAGCACTTTATCCAGCATTACGCCCGCGCCAATGGCGTCGACGCGCTGCCGCTGTCCGCCGACGCCAGCCGGATGCTGGCGGGCCATCCGTGGCCCGGCAATGTCCGTGAGCTGGAAAACACCATGCACCGGGCCGTTCTCTTGGCCCAGGGCACCCAGATCGGACCCGATGCCATTCTGCTCGGTGGCGCGACCCCGGCTCCCCGCGGCACCGCCGGCGTCGACCCTGCCCTCGTCGGCCGTACCGTCGCCGATGTGGAGCGCCAGCTGATCATCGACACCCTGTCGCACTGCGTGGGCAACCGCACCCATGCGGCCAATGTGCTCGGCATTTCCATCCGCACGCTCCGCAACAAGCTCAAGCAGTACACGGGCGAAGGTTTCTCCGTGCCGATGCCGGGCGACGGCGAGCGGTCGGTGGCCTAGTGAAAACAACACAAACGAGGATCAAACCACGTGGCTGACAACGCGCCCTCGGCTCCCGCGGCGCCGGCAATGACCGGCGGCCTCCAGCAGATCATGTCGGCGGTGATGAAACGCGGCGACATCGGGCTGGCGCTCGCCGTGGTGGCGACCCTTGTGGTCCTGATCCTGCCGATGCCGAGCTGGCTGCTGGACGTCTCGCTGGCGTTCTCCATCACGTTCTCGGTGCTGATCCTGATGACCGCGCTGTTCGTCGATCGGCCGCTCGATTTCAACGCCTTTCCCACCGTCCTGCTGCTCGCCACCATGGTCCGGCTGGCGCTCAACATGGCATCGACGCGGCTCATCCTCAGCGACGGGCACGAAGGTCCCGCCGCCGCCGGCCGGGTCATCGAGGCGTTCGGCGGTTTCGTGATGGGCGGCAACTTCGTCATCGGCATCATCGTTTTCTCGATCCTGGTGATCGTCAACTTCGTGGTCATCACCAAGGGCTCCGGCCGCATCGCCGAGGTGGCCGCGCGGTTCACCCTGGACGCCATGCCCGGCAAACAGATGGCCATCGACGCCGATCTCTCGGCCGGGTTGATCGACGAAGACGAAGCGCGCAAGCGCCGCAAGGACATGGAAGAGGAAAGCAGCTTCTACGGCGCCATGGACGGCGCCTCGAAGTTCGTCCGCGGCGACGCCATCGCCGGTCTCCTTATCGTCTTCATCAACGTGATCGGCGGCATCATTATCGGTGTCGCCCAGATGGACCTGTCCTTCGGCGAGGCGGCCAGCACCTACACCCAGCTCACGGTCGGCGACGGCCTGGTTTCCCAGGTGCCGGCGCTGATCGTCTCCACCGCGGCCGGCATGCTGGTCACCAAGGGCGGTGTCGGCGGTGCCACCGAGAAAGCGCTGTTCCGCCAGTTGGGCGGCCAGCCCCGGGTGCTCGGCATGAGTTCGCTGGTGTTGGCGGCCCTGGCGGCCTTGCCCGGCGTTCCGTTCCTGCCGTTCGTGACCCTGGCAGCGATCACCGGCGGTCTTGCGTGGCGCCTCAACCAGAGCCAGAAGCGCCAGAAGGTCGAAGCCGAAACCGAGGCGGAAACCGCGGAGGCGGCGCCCCCGGCCGAGGAACCGCTGTCGTCGGTGCTTCGCCTGGACGACATCCGCGTGGAACTGGGTTATGGCCTGCTGCCGCTGATCAACGGCAGCGCGGAAGGTCACCGTTTGACCGACCAGGTCAAGGCCTTGCGGCGTCAGTTGGCGGCGGAATTCGGCTTCGTCATGCCGAGCGTCCGTATTCAGGACAACATGCAGCTTCCCGCACAGGGCTACGTGATCCGGGTCAAGGAAATCGAAGCCGGCCAGGGAGAGCTCAGGCCCGACATGCTGCTGGTGATGGACCCGCGCGGCGAGGCCATCAACCTGCCCGGCGAAGCCACCCGCGAGCCCACCTTTGGTTTACCGGCCATGTGGGTCGACGCCCAGAACCGCGAGGAGGCCTTGTTCCGCGGCTACACCGTCGTCGACCCAGCGACCGTGGTCACTACGCACCTGACCGAGCTGGTCAAGGACAACATGTCGGAAATGCTGTCCTACGCCGAAACCCGCAAGCTGCTCGACGAGATGGACGAGGATCAGCAAAAGTTGATCGCCGACCTCATCCCCAACCAGATTTCCTACGGCGGCGCCCAGCGCGTGCTCCAGAACCTGCTCTCGGAGCGCATCTCCATTCGCGATTTGCCGACCATCCTCGAGGGTATGTCGGAGGCCTGCGGCTACACCCGCAACGTGACCCTGATCACCGAACACGTGCGCTCGCGGCTGGCCCGCCAGATCAGCGACATGAACACCAACGGCCAGGGCTTCATTCCCCTGGTCACACTCAGCCCGGAATGGGAGCAGACATTCGCGGAGTCGATCGTCGGCAACGGCGACGACCGCCAACTTGCTCTTCCACCGAGCCGGCTTCAGGAATTCATCAACGCCGTCCGGACAACGCTGGAACGCCACGCCATGGCGGGCGAGGCCCCGGTGTTGCTCACCAGCCCGGCCATCCGTCCCTATGTGCGCTCCATCATCGAGCGCTTCCGGCCGATGTCATCGGTCATGTCGCAGAACGAGGTCTTCGCCAAGGCCCGTATCCGCACCATCGGCCAAGTTTAGCGGTCTAGCAGAGTAAAGACGCCACCATGCGACTGAAAACATTCTCGGCGCCAACCATGGCCACGGCCATGGACCTGGTCAGAAAAGAGATGGGAGACGATGCCATTATCGTGTCCACTCAGCCGGGCATGGACGGTCGCGGCGCGCGGGTGACCGCGGCGCTCGAGGACCCGGGCCCATTCGACGAGCCCGCCATCACCGATTGGCCCACAGAGGGCGAGACGCTCGAATGCGTCGAGGACGAGATCCGCGATGCCCTGGCCTATCACGGCGTTCCGCGGACGGTCGCTGAGGGCCTGATGAACGCGGCTATAAGCTTCGATGCCGATGGCTCGGTAATGGCCTTGGCCGGCGCCCTCGACGCCATGTTCGGGTTCGCGCCGTTCTCCGGAAAGAACACCCCCCGGCCGATCATGCTGGTGGGACCGCCCGGCGTCGGCAAGACCATCGCCATCGCCAAGCTGGCTACCCGCGCCCGGCGCAACGCCCGCGCCACAACCGTGATAACGACCGATACCCGGCGCGCCGGCGGCATCGAGCAACTTCAGGCATTCACCCGGATTCTCGGCATCGACCTGATTACCGCCGACACCGCCGCCGAGCTGGCAGACGCGGTCACCGTCGCGAGCGGCTCCCTGGTTCTCATCGACACCCCGGGAACCAACCCGTACAGCGACGTCGAGATGGAAAGCCTGAACGAGCTGGTTCGAGCGGTCCGGGCCGAGCCTGTTGTGGTCCTGCCCGCCGGCATAGATCCGATGGAAGCCGCCGAAATCGCCGTACGCTTCAATGTTCTCGGGCCGCAACGTCTGCTGGCGACGCGGCTCGATCTGTCGCGCCGCCTGGGCGGCGTGCTCGCCGCCGCCGAAATCGCCGCGTTATCGTTCTGCGATGTCAGCATCAGCCCCCACGTCGCGGACTGCCTGACCCCGATCAATCCCGTTTCGCTGGCGCGTCTTCTGCTTCCACACGGCGCTCCCACCTCTCCCACTCCTCAAGTAACAGAGGCAGCTTTATGACGACCGCCCTTTCCCTCGCGCATCCTCCGGCCCCCATGGCCAAGGGACACAATATGATCGCCATCGCCTCGGGCAAGGGAGGCGTTGGAAAGACCTGGTTCGCCATCACCCTCTCCCATGCACTCTCTGCCGCGGGTCAGCGCACGCTGCTGTTCGACGGCGACCTTGGCCTGGCCAACGTGGACATCCAACTCGGACTAATGCCCAGCCGCGACCTCGCCACGGTTTTGGCCGGCCGCCTGACCTTGCAGCAGGCCGCCATGCGGTTCGACGGGGGCGGTTTCGACATCATCGCCGGACGTTCCGGCTCGGGCCGCCTGACCAATGTGCCTCCCGGCCGGCTCCAGGCCGTAGCCGACGACCTGACCCAGGTGGCGCGGGAGTACGACAAAGTGTTCCTCGACCTCGGCGCCGGCGTCGACCGGACCGTGCGCCAACTGACCCGCAGCGTCAGCACCTGCCTGGTGGTCACCACCGACGAGCCGACGGCGCTGACCGATGCTTATGCGTTCATCAAACTCACCCATATGGAGCGCCTCGTGGATGACATCCAAATCGTCATCAACATGGCCAACACCACCCGCGAAGGCGAACGCACCTACAACACCCTGCTCAAGGCCTGCGAGGGGTTCTTGAAGATCTCGCCGCCGCTGCTGGGCATTGTCCGCCGCGACGCCAAGGTCCGCGAAGCGATCCGCAACCAAACCTCTATCCTGACGCGCTTCCCCAACGCCGATGCGACCACGGATGTGGAAGCCATCGCCACCAAACTCATCGCGCTGGCCTCGGACCCACAAGCTCAGTGATCGGACGGCGGAAAGCGGAACCGACCCCTATGTTAAACAAATTTATGAATTTATGATTCTATTCATCTGTTATTCATACATCTATCAGGCTGGTGATTTTATGGTGCAGCGAAACGCGGGGCGGCGATGAGCGCCATCCCTGCGCCACCGCCGCAGCCGACTTCCATGGCTCCGACAGCGGCGGCGCCGAGAGCACAGGTGATCGCGGATGCTCTTTCGGGCGCCGCGCGCCTGCCGTTGGGCTCGGATATCAGGGGTCATGTGGTTGCCGGCGCCCCCAAGGGTATGGTGCACATCCAAACCGAGGCCGGGATGCTGGTGGGGAAAAGTACCGTCCCCCTGTCCGCCGGCACGGACGTGGCTCTGCAGTTACAAGCCACGACACCCCGTTTGCAGCTGCTGATCACCGCGATGACCGGACAATCGCCGCACGCTCACGCTCCACCACCGGCGGCGCGCGCGGCGCTAGGGGATGCCGTGACCGTTTCCCTTCGTTCGCCCGACAATCCGGCGCCGGCCCCATCGGCCGCCTCGCGACCTCTACCGATCCTGGCTCCGGGCGTGAACACCAACGCCACCGTTGTACAGCCCGCACCCAGCCATTCGGCCGCCTTACCCGCCGGATCGCAAGTGCCGGTTCGGGTGGTCGCGGTTCCGTCCCCGGCCGCCAGTTCCGGCTCTCCGGTGCCGGCCCCCGGACAGACCCTCGGCGGCACCGTCATGCCATCGGCACCGGGCGCGCCGACCATGCTGGCAACGCCTTTCGGCACGATCCGTCTAGATGCCATCTCGGCTCTGGCGCGCGGCAATGCCGTGACCCTGGAAATCACCGGGCCGCCGACGCCTCCCTCATCGCCGTTCCCGGCTGCGGGAACGGCGGCAATTCCACCGTTGAGTCCAACCTCGGCCCGATGGCCGGCGCTGGAGATGGCAATCGCGACCCTAAAGGGCATCGATCCCGCCGCGGCCCGGCACGTGACCGAGGCCGCCGCGCCCCGGGCAAACGCTGGTTTGACGAGCCAAGCGTTGTTTTTCCTGCGTGCGCTCGGACGCGGAAATCTGAGCGAATGGCTTGGCAAAGGTCCCACCGAAGCGCTTGGAAACGCCAACCCGGCCCTTCTCTCCCGACTGAGCGACGAGTTCCGGAAGATGGCATCGACGGCCGGCGAGACCGAGGCCGATGACTGGCGGGTCGTGCATCTTCCGCTGGCCTCCGGAGCCGAGATAGAGCCGGTCCGGCTGCTCATGCGCCGACGCGGGGGACAGCAGGAGACGGAAAAAACCGATCCAGGCACCCGCTTCGTGGTGGACGTGAGCTTAAGCAAACTTGGCCGGCTCCAGTTCGACGGATTGGTGCGCGACGACGGCAAGCGGCTCGACTTGATCGTCCGCAGCGACCCGCCGCTGCCCCCGACCTTGCACGGCGACATCCGCGCCTTGTTCACCCGGTCCAGCGAGATCGCGGGCCTGCAGGGTGATGTGGGCTTTCAAGCCGCTCCCCCGGAATTCATTGACGTCAAGGCCGACCCTCCGGCCACAACTCACAACCAAATGATTGTCTGAACAGCCATGAAATCGCTGATTAAACCGCCCGCAGCCTCCCTTTCGGATCCACTCACCACCGAGGTCTCCGGAACAACGACGGATCCCACTGCCAGACAGAACACAAGCCCATTGGATCGGCGCGACCTGTTGCGCACCATGCCCAATCCGGATCCCATATCCGACTATGTCGTTCGTTTTGAAATTGAATCGACCCCGTCATTTGCCCTAGGCCCACTCAAGTTTGTTGCCCGGTACGTGCCCGACAAAGTGCTGCTCGACCCGTCGTGCCTGAATGAATACCTGCTCGCCTTGACTCAACCGGAATGGCCAGCTCTGGAAGCCTTGGCATTGGCCATGCGCGACGACTTCGGAAACGAATTGATCCCGCGCTGGATCGAAATCGTGGTGTCTCCCCTGGATGCCAGCATCGATAATTTACGTCACAGCGTTTTGGTAAAAGACCGCCAGCCGCAATGGGACAACCCGAGGCTGCTCGCTCGGCTCAGAGATAGCTAGGGCTTCGTGCTGATCGGGCAGAATCGCCTCGACCGGACATTACTTTACCGTTCCGTGGCGCGTTGCCGGAAACCCTGTAGAGCGATTTCGTCGAGGGCGATGGTCTCGCGCCGTTCGACTTCCGCAGCAGCCAGACGCTCGCGGTTTTCCTGAGCGATTTCGACAGTCTTGAGATCGCGATAGGCCTGGGACAGCGCACTCTTGGCAGCAGAAACCGCTTCCTCGGCCTTGGCGATGGTTTGGGCGAGCTCTGCACGGTGATCGAGAACCCTGCGCGCGTATCCGGCATAGGCCATACCCGCCTCATCGGGCGCGGATCTGGCGATTTCCTGTTCCGACGTCACTTCCTGATCAAGCGCGCGCGCCCGGGCTTTAAGATCGTCCAGATCGCGGAGCAAAGCCCCCACGACCCGCTGTTTCTCATCCACCTGCCAGTCGCGCACCCGAATGAGCGTCTTGAGGTCGGCCGTCACCGCAGCGTCTCAATCATGCCGCTTCCTGTTCTGGCTTACTTTCGACGGTTTCGGCGTTCTGGCCGGTCATACCGAGGATTTCGGCAAGCTGGTCGTACGTTTCCGTGAGGTTCGTCCGGTCGTTCCCAAGTTGGCTCAAATAGGCCTCGAGGGCCGGATAATAGTGAATGGCTTCGTCCACCCCCGGGTCGCTGCCCGGTTGATAGGCACCGAGACGGATCAGTTCGGCCATGTCCTCATAGGTTGAAAGCAAGCGGCGTGCGCGCCCGACAATCTCATTCTCGCGATCGGTGTTGCACGCAGGCATGGAGCGCGAGACGCTGCGCAGAATATTGATGGCCGGAAACCGTCCGCGTTCGGCGATCGCCCGGTCAAGCACCACATGACCGTCCAAAATGCCGCGAACCGCGTCGGAGATGGGCTCGTTGTGATCGTCGCCTTCCACCAGTACGGTGAACAGTCCGGTGATGCTGCCCTGCCCGTCCAGGCCGGGGCCGGCCCGTTCCAACAACCGGGGCAGTTCGGCAAATACGGAGGGCGTATACCCCTTGGATGCCGGCGGTTCACCGACCGCTAGGCCGATTTCCCGCTGAGCCATGGCGAACCGGGTGACGCTGTCCATCATGCACAACACATTGCCGCCGCCATCGCGAAAGTATTCGGCCACCGCCATCATGGTGTAGGCGGCCTGGCGGCGCACCGGCGGCGGCTCGTCCGAGGTGGCGACGATCACCACACTGCGGCGCATGCCGTCTTCACCCAAACTGTCTTCGATGAACTCGCGCGCCTCGCGGCCGCGCTCGCCGATCAGCCCGATCACGTTGATCTCGGCATCGGTATGCCGCGCCATCATGGATAACAGCGTTGATTTGCCCACGCCCGAGCCGGCGAACACGCCCATACGCTGGCCTTCGCAGCAGGTCAAAAAGCCGTTCATGGCACGGACGCCGAGATCCAACTTGCCACCGACCCGGTTGCGCTGATGCGCGGGCGGCGCGGGCCTTTGCAAGCAATAGGGCGTGGCTCCCGCCGTCAACGGCCCCTTGCCGTCGATGGGTTCGCCGAAGGCATTGATGACACGGCCCAGCCAGTTTTCATGAGGATGGACCTGCCCCGCTCCGGGGGTCGCTTCGGCCCGACAGCCAACGCCGATCCCTTCCAGCGGCCCGAACGGCATGAGCAGCGCCGTGCCGGCACGGAAACCGACCACCTCGCCCGCCACCCAGCGGCCGCCGCGACCGCGCAATCGGCAATGGTCGCCGATGGACAGGCATCCTTGCAGGCCTTCCACTTCAACCAAGAGCCCGACGATACCGCGGACGCGGCCAAAATATCGGAGGCCGACACGCCTATCGAGTTCACGAGCGATATTTTTTGCAATTTTGGTCACGCGTTTCCCCCGGGTGACGGCCAATACGCTTTCAAACACCCACACGTTAGCCCAGGCGCATTTAAGGTTCGGTAAAGCGGCGGCCTCGCGGGCCCGATTTTGCGTAATTTTCTTGCGCAAAAGCCTCTATTTTGCCGAAAATAACCCGTATTGATTGTATTTAAATTGGGGTACAACTTTTTGCTTGCATTAACCGACCCGAATGTACTATTTAAACGGTTATTAAGTTTGGTTAAACAATCTTACCGTGTTTGGGGGTAACAGATGCGCGTACTTTTAGTAGAAGACGATCAGACGATGGCACAGAGCATCGAGATGGTGCTGAAATCCGAGGGCATGGTTGTCGATGCAACCGATCTCGGCGAGGACGGTCTGGAAATCGGCAAACTCTATGACTACGACATCATCGTTCTCGACCTGATGCTGCCGGACATGGATGGCATGGAAGTGCTCCGCCGCCTGCGCCAGGCGCGCGTCAATACGCCGGTTATGATCCTTTCCGGCAACAACGAGCCGGAAGACATGATCAGGGGCCTCGGCAGCGGCGCCGACGATTTTCTGACTAAGCCGTTCAACAAGCTGGAATTTGTCGCCCGCATTCACGCCATCGTGCGCCGGTCCAAGGGACATTCGGAGTCCATCATCCGCACCGGCAGATTGGCCGTGAACCTGTGTGCCCGGACCGCCGAAGTGGACGGCCGGCCGCTGCACCTCACCGGCAAGGAATACGGCATTCTCGAGCTTCTCAGCCTCCGCAAGGGCACGACCCTGACGAAGGAGATGTTCCTTAACCACCTTTATGGCGGCATGGACGAGCCCGAACTCAAGATCATCGACGTGTTCATCTGTAAGTTGCGGAAGAAACTCGCCGCTGCCACCGATGGCGCCAGCTACATCGAGACGGTCTGGGGCCGGGGCTATGTGCTTCGCGATCCGGAAAGCACCGAGATCCTTCAGCCGACCGCCGAAGCCGCGTAACCCTTCTCCGAGCGGGTCCGAGCGACCCAAGGCAATATTTGAACCGGCGGCCATCCCAGATGGCCGCCGGGTTCCGCCGTTCTGAAGGTGCCGCTTACATCGCGCCCACAATCGGCCCATAAACAACCTCCCAGGCTTTCCCCGTATCCCGCTCTTACCGTTCTAAGCTGCGCGCAAGATGCCGGACACCGCATGCGGCTCCCTATCTTGGCAAGCTGTGCTGACTGCAGCGTGTTAGGACAGACTTAGCCGAATTCGTTGCATCGATTGACCGCTTCGTAGTG
>JGI12210J13797_10837258_pt1 | contig 14680 bp, 10 predicted proteins | sample ElkSlonscriptome_3_FD_13797 | JGI IMG/M metagenome (IMG submission 13797)
CGAGCTGACTCGCCCAAGAAGCCAGTCGGGGTATGAGGCAGAATGCTCGACGTCCAGGACAGCTCCCGCGTTGGCCAGGGCCTCGAGTGGGCCAGCCAGCGCTCTGTGGGACGCGGCCTCGAGGCCGGGAGAGACCGGGAAGGCCTCGAGCCCGATCGTCCAGGCCGAGACCGGTGCCGTCCCGCCGGGGGCCGGCGGGACCCGGAGGCGGGTCAGCTCAAGCTGGACCCCCCGGTCCAGGCTCTCATCGAGGTCGACTTCCCTCGGCGAGGCGCCGCCGCTGAGCTGAAATTGCCGGAGGAACCGCCGCTTCTCCACCGGCACGCTCGCGTCGTCCCCCGTGCACGCTTTGAGCAGAATCCCCGGGGCTCCCTCTGCCGTGTAGGACCACTTGATCCATGTGGCCGCCACCCCCGCCACCCCTGGCGCCAGGAGGACGGGGCCGTCCAGGCGTTGTCGCCCCTTCAGCTCCAGGCGGGCGGACGGGTCCGAGCTGCCCCGGACCTTGACGCCCATGTCCGGAGCGAAATTCAGGTAGTGGTCGGTTCGGGTCGCCGGGCTCTGGCCGCCGAAGAGCTCCAGCACCGGGCCCGGTACCTCGCCGGCGAAGAACCACCGGACTTCGTAGCTCGTGTACACCAATGCCGCGGCCGATTCGCCGAAGGGGCCTCGGGTCATCCGTCCATGCCCGTGGATAGGACGACGAGCTGGTAGGGCTCCAGCACCAACTCACGGGTGGCCATGAGGGTGCGGCCCGTGACGAGGTCCAGGACCGACTTCCGCAGCCCGAGCTGCCGCAGCCGCCGGGCCTCCACAGACTGCTCCTCCCCGCTGAAGTTGGCCAGGACCAGGGCGGCGTGGGGGCCGGCGCTCCGGATGAACCCGAAGACCTGAGCGTTGCCGGTGGGGGCTACCTCCGACTCGGAGCGGCGAAAGGCCGGGGTCTGGGTCCGGACCCGGATGAGGCGGAGGATCCCGTGAAAGATCCGTCCCGGAACAGTCTCGGGATCATCTCGCTCCTCGGCCCGGGCCCAGTCGAAGGGCGCCCGGTGCAGCCAGCGGGAATCCCCGGCCTTCGTCGGGGCGTTCTCCGCCTCGTAGTCGTTGAGCATCCCGATCTCGTCTCCAAGGTAGAGGAGGGGGATGCCCGTGAGCGTCATGAGGATCCCCTTCAGCAGGAGGACCCGGCGGATCGCCAGCTCCAACGCCTCCTCCTCTCCTGATTCCAGGGCGCTCTCCACGCCGGCGAGGGAGGCCAGGGTACCGGAGACCCGGGCCTGGCCGGTCCGAGGATCCTCTTGGAACGGAGCACCCCGGGCGAAACTCCCCTCGAAGCGCCCGGTGTAGAACTGGCTCAGGAACCGGCGGTGCGCTGATGGATCGAAGCCCGACTCGGCGATGTCCTCATCGGAGAAGGCCCAGCCGATGTCGTCGTGACAGCGGACGTAGTTGACCCAGGCGCACCCGGGAGGGAGGGCGAACCCCTTCCAGAAGGCGCCTGCCAGGGCCCGAACGTCGCGGGTCGCCAGGGCGTCCCAGAGGAGGGCCATCAACTCGGGGTTGTAGGACAGGGGGCACTCGTCCACCGAGACGTATCTTCGGACCTCGGTGGGGTGCACGATGGCCTCGGACTTGAGGACCATTGCCGGTGCGGCGAGGGCTGCTGCTGCGTTGAAGGCGCGAATGAGGAGGTGGGCTTCCGGGAGGTTCTGGCAGTCCGTCCCCATCCGCTTCCAGGTGAAGGCCACCGCGTCCAGCCGCAGGATCTCCACACCTTGGTTGGCCAGGAAGAGCATCTCCTCGACCATGCGGTTGAAGACCTCGGGATTCTCGTAGTTGAGGTCCCACTGGTAGGTGTGGAAGGTCGTCCACACCCAGCTCCGCATTCCGGGATGGTAGGTGAAGGCCCCGGGGTGGTCGTCGGCAAAGACCTCGGGAAGGCTGGCCTCGTAGGCATTTGGAAGCTTCCGGTCTGGGAAGATCCGGTAGAAGTCTCTGTAGCGGGGTTCGCCGTCCTGGGCTCGCCGAGCCCATTGATGCTCGTCGGACGTGTGATTGAAGACGAAGTCCAGGATCAGGGAGATCCCCCGGTCCCGGAGGTCCGTGGCCAGTCGCCTCAAGTCCTCCATCGTACCGAGGCGCTCGGCGACGCGCCGATAGTCCCGAACTGCGTAGCCTCCGTCGTTGTCTCCCTCCGGAACGTCCAGGACGGGCATGAGGTGGAGTGCTGTGACCCCGAGCTCGGCGAGGTAGGGGATCCGGCTCCGGAGCCCCTCCAGGTCTCCGGCAAAGAGGTCCACGTAGCACGACGCTCCCACCATGCGGCTGGACAGGAACCAGTCCGGATCTTCCTCCCGCCGGGCGTCCAGAGCCTTCAGTTCTTCGGAGCGCTCGACCCACATCTCAGTGGCGGAGAAGAGGATGGACTCCAGATGCCAGAAGAAGTCGTACCGGTTGCCGTACAGTTGAAGCAGAGGGGTGAAGAGCCGGGGAAAGTGGTGCTCCAGCCGGGCCAGGTACCTCTCCCATTCCGGCTCGTCGATGCCGGCGCGGAAACGGGCCTCGAGCCGGGGCATGAGCCGCCGGAGAGACTCGTCGGCCTGATCCTGGAGTCGGTCAGCGTACGGGTTCGGCATCGGGGGAGGGGAGGCAATGCGCTTGGGGCGACTCTTCGAAGGACGGCGGAGTCGACGTGGGAGAGGGGTCGCGGGCTAGCTGTGTACCGTCAGCGGGGAGCCGACGGTCCAGCTTGCAGGGGCGCCCTATTGAACATGCGGAAATTCCGTGCTGGAGCACCAGGGGAAATCATGTGTTTACGGGGCCAGGATATCCGCCACGGCGATTGCCGTGATGCGATGGGCAAATTCGGGTTGTGAGGCAGTTGGGCACCACCGCCGACCGGGCAGAAAATCGTTGATTCGCCGGAGGTCGGGGTTGGAGCATTCAAGGAGGAACTTTCGCCTCCCTCCACTCCTCTTCGAACGGTCGATGCTTCGATGCCCCGTCTCCGCGCGCCCTTCTCCGGATTCCTGGCCCCGCTCTGGCTACTGGCCTCGTTCCTGATCGCCCCTGCCAGCCTCGCCGCCCAACTCGAGATCGGACATGGCTCGAACTTCGGGTCGGTGTCACTTTCCCCGGGCTTCGCTCCGGATCCTCACCGGATCGCCATCGTCTCCGGGGGGAGCATGAACGTGAGGGATCTGAACCTGGGGGCCAACTGCGTGGGCTTCGCCACCACTCGACCGGACTACACCATCGATCTGAGGGAGCCGACCGATCGCCTCCGGTTCTATGTGGAGGGGGACGGGGACACGGGACTGATCATCGCGGCCCCCGGCAAGAACTTCCGATGCGACGACGACAGCAGTGGCCTCAACCCCATGATCACCTTCGATGACGCCCGCGCCGGCCGATACGACGTCTGGGTGTCGAGCTACTCTGGCGATGAGAACCTGGCTTCGACCCTCTACGTGACGGAATTGGGCTATCAGCCCGGGGCCAGCAGCTCCGGAAGTCTCGCCGTGGGCGGGTCGTCCTCCAACTTCGGACGCACCTCGCTGAACGCCGGCTTCACGCCGGATCCCTTCGATGTCCGGGTGACGTCGGGAGGCGCACTCCGGGTGTCGGGCCTGGAGCTGGGAGCCGGGTGCGTGGGCTACGCCACCCGGACTCCGGACTACATCCTGGATTACTCGGCGGGGTCGAGCATGCTGCGCTTCTTCGTGGAGGGCGAAGGCGACACGGCGCTGATCATCAACGCCCCCGACGGGTCCTGGCACTGCGACGACGACTCCTTCGGGACCTTCGACCCCACGGTGAGCTTCGACGCCCCCCGGAGCGGTCAGTACGACGTCTGGGTGGCGAGTTACGCCGACGGCACCAACGTGTCCGGCCGGCTCAAGATCACCGAGCTGTCGAGCGAGCGCCCCCAGAACTAACGTCCCCGGAGCTGAGGGCAGCGGCGTGCAGGAGGGAGATCACGGGCCCCTCATGGCGCTGGCGGTGTCCTCGCACGCTCCGGGTCTCCTTCGCCGCTGGCGGTGTCCTGCTTGCTTCGCTGGCGGTGTCCTGCTTGCCTCGCTGGCGGTCTCCTCCGCCGCTGGCGCTCTCCCAGGACCCGCGCAGTCTCCTGCGCCGCTCGGGTTCCCCCGTCGCCTGAGGGTTCAACGGATCGTCCGAGGCTCCTCGGGGAACAGCTCGTGGTACGGGCGAACCCGGTCCTTGAATTCCTCCAGAACAGCAAGGAGCTGACGGAAGGCCGGGACGTTCTCCTCCGGCACCTGATGGAGGAAGAGGTCGAGGAAGGCCCCCTCGTCCACGACTCGTTGCAGGAGTGCCCGCAGTCGGTCCCGACCGTCCTCGGTGGTGTAGGGGAGGTCGTCCGCAGGGATGCCGGTGAGCTCGTGGGGCCCGTCGGGCATCCACTCCCGCAGCGTCTCCGGGGCCGTGGCGTGGGCGGAGATCCCCCGGGCGGCGCGGTAGAAGGTCGCCGCGGTGGCCCGCGCAGCCTCTGGGAAGTCGTGGTAAGGGGCAATGAGCACGTTGGCGCCCCGATACCCCCGGGCCTGGATCCAGGCCTGGCTGTCTCGCAGCTCAGCCTCCAACGCCTCGGGGTCCAGGGTGGAGAGGCTGTCGTGGCTCACCGTGTGGCTCACCATGGACCAGCCTGCACCGTGGAGCTCGTCCAGGTGGTCCTGGGAAAGGAAGCCGGGCCAGCCGACGGCCTCGGTGTAGACCCCTACATTCGCTCTGAGCCAGGGCAGGGCCTTCATCTCGGGCCAGGCGTTGTCGTAGACGCTGCGCCACCCGTCATCGAAGGTGAGGGTAATGGCCCCACGGAGGGCGACCTCCACCCGAATTGAGTCCGCAGCGACGCCGGCGACGTGGGCCCGGACCACCGCGGCCCCCTCGCCCACGGCCGTCACCCGTCCGTCGCCGTCGACCTCTGCCACGGCGCCTCCACTGGTGCTCCATGTGACGACCTCGGATCCCTGGGTAGTGATGTTGCCGAAAGCGTCCAGCAGGGTGGGCTCGAGCAGTGCCGCCTCACCGGTGCCGCTCATCTGGACCGAGTCGGCCTCTAGGGCCGCGGTGACCGGGGGCCCGGGTTCAGCCCGCACCGTGAAGGAGAGGGTGATGGGATCTCCGGTCCTCTCGACCCAGGCCGTGGCCCGTTGGGTGCCCGTCGTCGTGTCCAGGGTCCAGGTCGCTTCTACGCCTCCGTCACCGTCGCTCCGCGTCTCTGAAGGCGAGTCCAGCACCCCTCCCTCCACCACCCAACGCACAGGTACGCCGCCTCGGGGGGTGCCCTGTGCGTCGGTGACCTGGGCCTGCAGGGTGACCTCCGTCGCCACGGGAGCGCTCACAGAGTCCGGAGAACGCGCTTCCAGGAGGAGCGGCGGCTCGACCTGAACCCAGAGGGAGTCCCGGACTTCCCCTGCCGAGGCCCTGACCCACGCGGTGCCCTGGCCCATCCCCGCGACGAGGCCGCCGGAGTCGACCGTGGCCACGCCAGGCTGAGAGCTCGTCCACGCCACGTCGGGTCTTTCGAGCGCGTTCCCGAAGGCATCGCGGATGGTAGCGCTGAGGCGTGCCGTGTCCCCTACGACATCCAGGACGAGCGACGTTGGCGCGATCTCGAGTTGGGCTGGAGGCGTGGGGGCCACCACATCGGAGCAGGCCCAGGATAGCATCGCGAGGCCGGCGAGGAGCCCGCGTCTTCGGATGTGGCTCTGGCGCAACAGCGTGTGTCGGGGGGCGGACGCGGGAGAAGTCCGGGTCGGTGAAGCAGGCATGTGCGAGGTGGTCAGGGGTGCGGTGAGACCAGGCCGACCCTATTCCAACGAGCAAGAAGCGAGCCTCGAATCGCCGACTCCGGACTGCCCTGAGACAGCCAGGCGACGATGCCCGGGGGCCGTGGCCGCAGCCTGAACAGAGAACGGGGGCCATCATGCGCCGACCCCCGTCTGCCTGATGTCCCAGGCGGAGAGCCTGGGGTCCGACGCAGAGCGAATCGCGCATGAATACCTCACTTGGTGGGATGAAACGAGAGTATGCATCGGTCGCGGATCAGGATGGGGTGCGTTTCCGATCGTCCCGGGTCGGTCCGGATGCCGCACCGCCGTATACCCGTACCTCTTCGACGACTCGCTCAGAACGGGCACCACCCGCGGAATGACGTGTTGGTTTTCGAGTCGGAGATCGAGAAAAGCGCTCGCGGCACCAGGGCGGAAGGCGCCGGGTCTGGTCTCGCCACGGCCGATGACCAATGTTCAGGTTCTCTCCACGGATCTTCACCAGGAATTCGCCATGCGTATCCCGCCTATACTCATTCTGGCCCTCCTTCTCCTCACCGCCCCCGCCGCCGCCCAGGAACGCCCCATGACCTGGCTGGACATCCGGGAGATCGCCCGCCCGGGCTCGTGGACGCCGAGCCCCGACGGCTACTGGATGCTCTACACGGTGAGCACACCGGACTGGCAGGAGGATCACCAACAGTCGGACCTCTACCTCGTGTCGCTCCGAGATGGTTTGACGTCTTCCCGCCGCCTGACCTTCACGGAGGAGCACGACGAGACGGATCCGGGGTGGTCCCCGGACGTCGGATTCTTCGTCTTCCTGTCGGATCGAGGCGAGGACGAAGGCGAGCAGATCTACATGATGCGGCCCGACGGGGGTGAGGCTCGCAAGATCACCGAGGTGCCGGAGGGTGTCTCGGACTACGCCTTCTCTCCGGACAACGAGTGGCTCGTCTTCCGGAGTGGGGAGTCGGGGATGGAACAGCTCCACGCCCTCGCCTTCGACGCTCTCCGCTCGGCTCTGGACAACGGAAGCGACGCCCTCGCGCAGGCCCCGGTGCAGCTGACCGAAGAGCCGGCGGGGATCGACAGCTGGGAGTTCGCCCCCGACGGTGCGGCCATCTACTTCAACCGCCCGGATCACTTCGACGAGTCCGAGAAGGAGCGACTGGAAGCGGGCTTCACGGTCGACGTCAGGAACGCCGAGACGCCTCTCTCCCAGCTCTACCGCCTGGAGCTGGGGAGCCGGACGGTACGCCAGCTCACCTCCGACCCCGAGGTCAGCGTCGATCGGTTCGAGATCTCACCCGACGGTGCCTGGATCGGGTTCAACGGGGGCTCCGCGGAGCGCTACGAGCGCAACATCACCGGAGCCGGGCTCTACCGGGACCTCTTCCTCATGGAGACGGCCACCGGCAACGTCGAGCGGCTCACCGAGAACTACGAGGTCAACGAGAGCGGCCTCTCCTTCTCCCCCGACTCCCGGTGGATCGCCTTCTCGGGGCCCGACGACCTGACCCGGTACACCATGACGGAGAACCGGATCTACCTCCGGGAGACCGCGGACCGGGGCGGGGATTTCCGCAAGCTCGGCGAGGACTTCGACAACTCCCTCAGAGTGGACTTCTGGTCCGAGGACGGGAGCACCATCTACTTCAACGCCGGGGTGAAGGTCACGACCCAGCTCCACGCCCTGAACACATCGACCGGAGAGGTGCGGCAGGTCACCGACGAGCGGGCCGCTCTTTCCGTGGATCGCGACGAGGACAGCGGCGTCCTCCTGATCAACTACTCCGATCCCGAGACGCCACCGACCGTCTTTACCGTGCCGAGCCTGGGCGAGGTTGACGACCGCACCGCCTGGGTCCAACTCGTCGAAGCCAACCCCCAGGGTCGACGAGATGGCGCTGGGGCGGGAGGTCGAGGTGGAGTGGACCTCCTCCGACGGCAACACCGTGGGGGGGGTGCTGGTGTACCCGGTGGGCTATCAGGAAGGGACCCGCTACCCCCTGATCGTGGCGATCCACGGCGGGCCAGCCTCCGCCGATATCCTCCGCTTCAACGGGGGCTACGGAGCCCAGGTCTACGCCGGCGCGGGGTACGCCGTTCTGAAGCCCAACTACCGGGGGTCGCGGAACTATGGCAACGCCCATCGGACCGACATCGTCGGCGACTACTTCACCATGGGCTATGAGGACATCATCACCGGAGTCGACCACCTCATCGACGAGGGGATCGTGGACGAGGACCGGATGGGCGTCCTGGGCTGGAGCGCCGGAGGGCACTGGTCCAACTGGATCCTCACCCAGACCGACCGCTTCAAGGCGATCTCGTCGGGCGCCGGTACGATGAACTGGATCAGCATGTACGCTCAGAGCGACGTGCAGCGGAACCGCCAGTTCTACATCGGAGACGAGTTCCTCTACGAGGACTTCGACCCCTACTGGGACCAGTCTCCGCTGAAGTACATCGCTGACGCCAAGACCCCTACGATGATCCACGTGGTGGAGGGCGACCCCCGGGTACCCAGCCCTCAGTCGGTGGAGCTGCATATGGCCCTCAAGAAGCTCGGCGTCGACACGGAGCTCTTCATGTATCCCGGCGACAGCCACGGTATCCCCGACGCTCGCAACCGGCTGGTGAAGTCCGTGAGCGAGATGGCGTGGATGGACTACTACGTCCGGGGGATCGGGAACAAGTTCGACTGGGACATGGTGCTGGAGACGCTGGAGTCCTCTGAGGAGTCCCAGGTGATTTCGGACGGGGCGGGTCAGGGCGGGAGCTGATTGCGAGGCCTCGTCGAGGCCACTCCGCCGGCCCCCTTCGTGGGGGGCGGTGAGCCTTGCAGGGATGCCAGTGCCCCGTGCGACCAGAGAATGGCCGCCGGTCTCCGGAGCGATCCGGCGGTCGGCGGTCTCTCGTTTCAGCCCTCCGTGGGCTCGTCGCCTGGGCCGGAGATGAGCTTGTAGAGGACCCAGACGACGAGACCCACGATCGCGATCGCTGGAATCCAGCCCAGGAGTTGGAGGGCGATCCCCCCGATGATCACGGCTCCGCCCCCCTGTACCCAACCCACCATCTTCCCGCGCTGGCGGGCCCGCTCCACCTCTTTGGCGACTTCCTTTGCGGTGTAGATCTTCGTCGGTAGCGTCATGCCAGTCTCATCTCCTTGGCTCCCCTGGGGAGCTCGCGGGCCTCGTAGGACCAGTAGTCCAGAGGCTTGCCGCAGTGTTCGAGGAACGGCTTCGAGGTCTCCCGATACATCTGCTGCAGATCCCGCAATCGCACCGGGTCCCAGTTCGCTTCGTACCGGTAGGGGCTGGAGAAACGAGTCTTGAGAGACTGGATCAGCGACTGTGGGAGGAGGGCGCGCCCCGCCTCGAGAAGGCCGGAACGCCGAGCGAGACCCATCACCAGGCCGTCCTGCCTGTAGGACGCCGCCGTGTTCAGCGCCGCGGATTCGCCGACGGCCTCGAAGACCTCGTCCACACCGATATGGCGATGGATCCGAGCCATCACCTTCTCCGGCGCCCGGGCGTAGTCCTCCAGAGAGAGCATCAAGAGCTGCTCGTCCGAGAAGAGCTCCCGGTACGTCGACAAGTTCCGCCAATACTTGCCGAGCTCGACGACCTGCGGGTTGTCGTCGAGGCTCTGGTTGATGTCGTTCCAGGTGGCTCGCCCTTCGCGGACCCGCATCTTCCAGTCGGACTCGAGGCGGGCGACGGGGTCCCGGGCCATGTAGATCAGGCGTATGTCCGGGAACGCCTTGTGAATGTCCCGGGCGCACCGCTCGTGAATGTCCGGGCGGGTGTAGGACGTGCTCCCCTCGCCGATGGCCCGCTCCGTGGTGACGCCCGAAAACAGGGACGCATACCACTCCGGATCGCGCCGAGAGGGCACGTAGGTGAAGTAGTGAGGTTCCTTGGGCTCGGTCACGAAGACCTGGGGATGACTCCGGAGGGCTTCGTAGACGGTCGTGGTGCCGCACTTCGCCTGTCCAATGACGATGAAGTTCGGATTCACCACGGGAGCCTCCGGGTCGAGAGCCTGTCTCACTGGAAGGTCCAATGACCCGTCGTGCCTGGCAACGCGGTTGAAGGGGGACGGAGCCATCCGTATTCTCCTGATGGGATACGCGCGAGCCGGAGCCGGGGCTCGTCGCGAGGATCGGTCGGGGCCGACCCCGGGCGGACTTCGAGTGTGGATGACCGGCGACCTGGGGGGAGACCCGAGATGAAGAACCCGATTCTACGATCGTTGTGCTGGCCCGATGTGCGTGGGACCTTCCCGAAGCTCATCGCCTTGAGCCTGGCATTCGGCCTGGCTTCTGTAGCGTCCGGACTGGCTACCGGCTTGACCGCGCAGGAAGACACCGAGGCCGTGTATCGGACGCCGGCTCCGGAGCTCGCGGCTCTCGTGGATGCTCCAGCCACGCCCGGTGTGAGCCTCAGCCCCGACGAGTCGATGCTCCTGCTGATGACTCGCCCCGGGGCCCCGTCGATCGCCGAGGTCTCGGCCCCGGAGGTGCGCCTCGCCGGCCTTCGCATCGACCCCCGCAACAACGGTCCGAGCCGCGCCAGGACCTTCATCGACCTGGCCTTCCGAGACATGGACGGGGAGCAGACACCGGTCTCGGGTCTGCCCGCCGATCCCCGCATCGGCAGCATTCAGTGGTCCCCGGATGGGGCACACATCTCCTTTACGCACACGCTGATCGATCGGATCGAGCTGTGGGTGGCGTCCGTGGAGACCGGGGTAGCTCGCCGGGTCCTGGATCGACCGATCAACGCCGCCTTCCGGGGAGCCCCGTATACCTGGTCGCCGGACAGCGAGAGCCTGATCGCTCGCACGGTGCCCGCCAATCGGGGGACGGCCCCTGCCGAGCCCACCGTGCCGTCGGGGCCGGTGATCCAGGAAACCACCGGCGAGGCCGCTCCGGCCCGCACCTACCAAGATCTGCTCCAGAACCCCTACGACGAGGCGCTCTTCGAGTACTACACCACCGGCCAGGTAGTTCGGGTGGCCCTGGACGGCGCGACCACGGAGATCGGGGCTCCGGGGATGATCGAGAGCATGAATCCCTCCCCGGACGGGCAACACGTGCTGGTGCAGGAGCTCCACCACCCGTTCTCCTATCTCGTGCCCGCGAGCCGCTTCCCGACCCGGATCTCGGTATGGGACGCCCAGGGGAACACCGAGGTGGATCTGGCGGACCTCCCGCTCCGGGACAAGGTGCCCACCGGCTTCGGCTCCGTGCCCGAAGGCGTGCGCTCCATCACCTGGCGTGCCGACACCCCCGCGACCCTGACCTGGGTCGAGGCGCAGGACGGCGGGGACGCCAACGCCGAGGTCGACATCCGGGACCGGATGTTCATGCTCTCGGCACCCTTCACCGGGGAGCCCACGGCGCTGGCGTCCTTCCCCCTCCGCTACGGCGGGGCGTACTGGGCCGAAGAGGGATATGCCGTGGTTTACGAGTCGTGGTTCGCGACCCGGCAGGTCCGGGCCTACGTGGTCGACCCCGACGATCCGGACACGCAGCGGGAGCTCTTCGATTTCTCCATGGAGAGCCCTTACGACGACCCGGGGAGCCCCATGACCCGGTCCACGGAGCAGGGGACCGATGTGCTCCTCACCGCCGATGGGGGCAACACACTCTTCCTGATGGGCCAGGGAGCCTCACCTGAAGGGAATCGCCCCTTCCTGCGGAGCATGGACCTCGAGACCGGTGAGGTCGAGGAGATCTTCCGCTCCGAGGCGCCCTACTACGAGATGCCCGTGGCGATCATGGCCGACGGCGAGGAGCTCCTGACCCGTAGGGAGAGCAACACCGAGCCGCCCAACTTCTATATCCGGGACCTCTCGGAGGGGGACGTGGTGGCGGTCACCGACTTCCCCCATCCCTACCCGGAGTTGTCGGATATCCAGTCCGAGACGGTGCAGTACACCCGGGATGACGGGGTACCCCTTACCGCGACGCTCTACCTCCCGGCGGGGTACGAAGTCGATAGCGACGGACCCCTCCCCACCTTCGTGTGGGCCTACCCTCAGGAGTTCAAGAGCGTCGATGCCGCTGGGCAGCGCGACGACTCGCCCTATCGGTTCAAGCGGGTGAGTGCGTGGGGTGCCGTCCCCTGGGTGACCCAGGGCTACGCGGTTCTGGACGACGCCTCCATGCCGGTGGTGGGGGAGGGGGACGAAGAGCCGAACGACACCTTCCGTGAGCAGCTCGTCGCCAACGCTCAGGCCGCCATCGACGAGGGCGTCCGAAGAGGAGTGGTGGACCCGGATCGGGTCGCCGTCGGGGGTCACTCGTACGGTGCCTTCATGACGGCGAACCTCCTGGCTCACTCGGATCTGTTCCGGGCCGGCGTGGCGCGCAGCGGCGCCTACAACCGCTCCCTGACACCCTTCGGATTCCAGCGCGAAGAGCGGCTCTTCTGGGAGGCGCCGGAGATCTACTTCGGCATGTCGCCCTTCATGCACGCCGACAAGGTCGACGAGCCGATCCTCCTGATCCACGGCGAAGCGGACAACAACTCCGGGACCTTCCCGATCCAGAGCATTCGGTTCTACAATGCCATCAAGGGGCTGGGCGGGACCGCCCGTCTGGTGATGCTGCCGGACGAGAGCCACGGCTACGTGGCTCGAGAGTCGCTCCTGCACATGCTGTGGGAGACGAACCGCTGGCTCGACAGGTACGTGAAGAATGCCGAAGGGCGTTCGAATGCGGTGAGCCAGGACGGGTCGGGGTCGGGGAGCTGAACCCCCCCAGCACCGAGATAAGGCGGACGGGGCCGCCCTGGAGGTACTGGGCGGCCCCGTCGTGTTTCCCGTTCAGCCTCCGGAGGGTACCGAGGCGCGCTCCATCAGCCTCCGATGATCGGGATCTCCATGGCGAGCTGCAGGTCGATGAGCATCTGGACCTGGTTCTCGACCTGGTAGAATTGCCCGGCGGTGGTCCCGGACACATCGTCGGCGATCTGGTCGAAGTAGCTCCGCAGGAGGTTCATCTGCTCGCTGCGAAGCTCCATGGCCCGGTGGCCGAGATCCACGGCCTGATCGTCGGACATGGTCTCGAACATCATGGCGTAGTCCCGAATGAGCTCGGTCCGGGCCTGAGTGATCTCCTCGAGTTCCGCCTGGTACTCCTCGTAGATGGGCCAGAAGGTCGCCGACTGACCAGGCTCCAGAACAATGGCGGACTGCATGGCCTGAGTGCGCATCTGACGCACGTCCTTACGCAGCGCCTCCATGAACTCCGGCGGGATCTCGATGGTCTCCTGAGCCGCGAGAGGTGCCGGGGCTCCGCCGAGCAGGGAGAGGGCGACGAGGGCAAAGAGAAGCTTCTTCAAGGTTCTATACTCCGGTGTTCGGGGTCGCTGCAGATTCGGTGTAAGCTGCGTCAAGTTAGCCGGTCCCCACCTCAGGGGAAGGCGCGTTGTGGGCCGCCGTCAGCCGCCGGTAATCGCCGACGCGGCCCCGAGGCCCACACCCAGGATGGTACCCAGGACGGTGGCCATCACGACTACGGCGACCATGGAGATCAGCGCCGTCAGGACCGCCTTGCCGGTCCCGAAGTCGAGTGCCTGCCTGATGGCGATGATCCCGGCCACCAGGATCCACAGCCCGACGCCGAAGCCCAGGAAGAAGCCGAAGAAGGGAACCACTGCCAACACCATCAGAACTCCTGGAGCCTGGGCGAATCCCAACGTCCTGAGGAGTTCTCCCCAGTCCGCCGTCCCACCCAGAAGCCTCGTCCCCACGAGGTTGGTCACCCCGGCCCACAGGAGCCATCCCACGAACGCGTTCAGGACGGCGCCGATCATGCCGTTCGAGCCGCTGCCGGATGCGCCGATCGCCCCGGCCACGGCGACCGCCAGCACGACCATGGCGGCCTGAGATGTGGCACTCCGGTCCGCCTCCACCTCCTCGTAGGTGTCCACGTCGAGCATCGCGGCTCCGATGGCGCGGGAGACGACTCCGCGAGTGGGGGTGGCTTCCATGTTCGACTCCTGAAGGAGGTGCAAGGGGGCGCGGGCTACGCTCCCTGGAAGCGACACGATCAGGGCCCGGCAGACTGCGCACAAGGTGCGCGCGCTCGGTCGGTGGACGGGGCGGGGTTGGCCTGTGTCCCGTTCGTGTCCCTTTTGTTACCTCCTGGCTATACTGGCTGTGAATCACCCTCCCCCCACCGTAGTCGAGAGGAGTTCGATGAGTCGATCGCTAAGGGTCCTGTGTCTTCTGGCGCTACCTGTCCTGGGCTCTTGTGGGGGGTCGGCGGCGGTGGATGAACGCATGATCGATCACTTCGGGCGAGCGGGCCAGATCCAGAGTTCCTTGATCGCCGGGGACCTGGAGGGTGCACGTCGGCCAGCCCGATGGGTGGCCGAGCACGAAAGTCTCGCTGACCCGGGGCCTGAGGCGGTCCAGTGGGCCCGCTCCCTCCAGAGGGCTGCGGCGGACATCGCCGGGGCCTCCTCGCTGGACGGCGCCGCCGACGCTACGGGAGAGATGGTGTCCGCCTGTGCCGGCTGCCACGGCGCTGCGGGTGGGCCGAGCTTCAGGACGATGGGCGTGGCCCCTCCTCCGGGAGCCACCACCGGTACACATATGGTCCGTCACCTGTGGGCCATGGACCGGATGTGGGAAGCGCTGATCGGAGGCTCGGACGAGGCGTGGCGGGTAGGCGCACAGGCCCTCGCGGCTCAAAGCCCCGATGAGGACTTCAATGCCGGTGGAGCGTCCGCGGCCCTGGCGGAGGCGCTCCACGAGCAGGCGCGGGCAGCCGCGCGGCTGCCGGTAGCCGCCCGGCCGCCTGCCTACGCCGACATGATCAAGGTCTGCGCCGGGTGCCACACCCTGAACGGCGTGGGCAAGAG
>JGI12210J13797_10031022_pt1 | contig 14677 bp, 14 predicted proteins | sample ElkSlonscriptome_3_FD_13797 | JGI IMG/M metagenome (IMG submission 13797)
GGTAACTCAGTCTAGCTGGCTGGCAACGAAACAGGAAATCTTTGGGGTGACCCAGGGAATCACCTTGCATACCCGCTAGGGTTGCTGGGTGAGGATGTCAATGAGGGGGATTAGGGGGAGTCTGGGGACGCCACATGATATCCCCAATGCCATAGGTTTAGTCCCGAGCGACTGGACGAGACCTATTAGCATTGCCAATATCGCTTGACTTGTTTTGCATTCCTCATCACTATATTTCTTCGGGAAGTCTGCCAATGATACCCACTTTGAAACCGTTATCCTATCGAACTGTTATGGAAGGATTAAGGCTTTCTTAAGCCATATCACAGCGACGCCACGGTGTATCTATCGGAATTTTGTGCCGCTCTGGTGCCTCTAATAGGGCAACCAGTCAGTTTTGCCTATGCTAGAATCATTGCACCGGCATAGCAGCAGGTGATAAAGGCACACCATGTTTGAAAGATTTACAGAAAAAGCCATTAAGGTGATCATGCTTGCCCAAGAGGAAGCACGTCGCCTCGGGCACAATTTTGTAGGTACTGAGCAGATCCTCTTGGGTCTGATTGGAGAAGGTACCGGAGTCGCTGCCAAAGTTTTGAAGTCGATGGGGGTCAATCTCAAAGATGCCCGCATCGAAGTTGAAAAAATTATTGGACGCGGTTCAGGATTTGTTGCAGTTGAAATTCCCTTTACACCTAGAGCAAAACGAGTCTTAGAGCTTTCTTTAGAGGAGGCACGACAGCTTGGTCATAACTATATCGGCACAGAGCACCTGCTCTTGGGCCTGATTCGCGAGGGCGAAGGGGTAGCAGCAAGGGTTCTGGAAAATTTAGGCGTCGATCTCTCGAAGGTTCGCACCCAGGTCATCCGAATGCTGGGTGAGACTGCCGAGGTATCCGCTGGAGGCGGGCAAGGTCGCACGAAGACCCCAACCCTCGACGAGTTTGGGTCCAACCTGACTCAAATGGCGGGTGAAGGCAAGCTTGACCCCGTCGTTGGTAGACAGAAAGAGATTGAGCGAGTCATTCAAATTCTGGGTCGTCGTACTAAGAACAACCCTGTTCTTATTGGTGAGCCTGGGGTGGGTAAGACCGCGATCGCTGAGGGATTGGCCCAGCGCATTTCCACTAACGATATCCCCGATATCCTTGAGGAAAAGCGTGTTGTTACCCTGGACATTGGTCTATTGGTAGCAGGGACGAAGTACCGAGGTGAATTTGAAGAGCGCCTCAAGAAAATTATGGATGAGATTCGCCAAGCGGGGAATGTCATTCTGGTGATTGACGAGGTTCACACCCTCATTGGTGCGGGAGCAGCGGAGGGAGCTATTGATGCTGCCAACATCCTCAAGCCTGCTTTGGCGCGGGGTGAGCTGCAATGTATTGGGGCCACTACCCTAGACGAGTATCGCAAGCATATTGAGCGGGATGCGGCCCTAGAGCGACGCTTCCAGCCGGTGATGGTGGGTGAACCCTCAGTAGACGAAACTATTGAAATTCTCCACGGCTTGCGCGATCGCTACGAGCAGCACCACAAGCTGAAAATTTTGGACGAGGCCCTAGATGCTGCGGCCAAGCTGAGCGATCGCTATATCTCCGACCGTTTCTTGCCGGACAAAGCTATCGACCTGATTGACGAGGCGGGCTCCCGCGTTCGCTTGATCAACTCCCAGCTGCCGCCGGCAGCCAAGGAGCTTGACAAAGAGCTGCGTCAGGTTCTGAAAGACAAGGACGATGCCGTTCGGTCCCAGGACTTTGACCGTGCTGGGGAGCTGCGGGATCGCGAAATGGAAATCAAAGCTGAAATCCGGGCGATCGCTCAAAGCCGTAAGGCAGAAACGGACGACGATCAAACCGATACCTCTCCCCAGGTCACTGAAGAGGATATCGCCCACATTGTGGCGTCTTGGACAGGCGTTCCGGTGAATAAGCTCACCGAGTCCGAGTCTGAGAAACTGCTGCATATGGAGGATACCCTTCATACGCGCCTCATTGGTCAAGACGAAGCGGTCAGGGCAGTATCTCGCGCCATTCGCCGAGCCCGAGTAGGCCTCAAAAACCCCAACCGCCCCATTGCTAGCTTCATTTTCTCCGGCCCCACGGGCGTCGGCAAAACTGAGCTGACAAAGGCGCTGGCGGCCTACTTCTTCGGCTCTGAAGACGCAATGATCCGGCTGGACATGTCGGAGTATATGGAGCGCCATACGGTCTCCAAGCTCATCGGCTCGCCACCGGGGTATGTAGGCTATAGCGAGGGTGGACAGCTCACTGAAGCAGTTCGCCGTCGTCCCTACACCGTGGTTCTGTTTGACGAGATCGAAAAAGCGCATCCTGACATCTTCAATATGCTGCTGCAGATTCTTGAAGATGGTCGTCTCACCGATGCCAAAGGGCGAACGGTAGACTTCAAAAACACCTTGCTGATTATGACGTCGAACATCGGTTCGAAGGTGATCGAGAAGGGAGGTACAGGTCTGGGCTTCGAATTCGCCTCCGAAAATCAGGCTGATGCGCAATACACCCGCATCCGTTCCCTAGTGAATGAAGAGCTGAAGCAATACTTCCGCCCTGAATTTCTCAATCGGCTTGACGAGATCATTGTCTTCCGTCAGCTGACGAAAGATGAGGTCAAAGAGATTTCCGACATTCTTTTGAAGGAAGTCTTTAGGCGACTCATGGAGCAGGGTATTGAGCTACAGGTTACCGAGCGATTTAAAGATCGCCTGGTTGAGGAGGGCTACAACCCCAGCTACGGGGCGCGTCCGCTGCGCCGAGCCATTATGCGTCTGCTAGAAGACTCACTTGCTGAGGAAATTCTATCGGGCCGCGTCAGCGACGGCGACTCCGCTCTCGTGGATGTGGATGAGGACGGCAAGGTTACGATTCGGCCTGGGGAAGAGCGAGAGCTACTCCCTCAAGGGGCCGAGTAGCATTGGACTTAGGCTGTCCTGAGCAATCCATGGCCTAACACAATAGGAAGCGGGAGATCTTGTCTCCCGCTTTTTTTATATCATGGGGCGACGCGGCTGATAAATGTGCTGCCCAAGCGATCGCAAACGAGGTACCTCTCATGTCTCACGGCCCTTCTTCAGAGACAAAGCACCCAATAGTCGGACAAACGCGGCTGGTCTACTTGAAAGCAGTTGTCACTAATCCAAACATCATTGTAGGCGACTATACCTACTACGATGAGGCCGCTCGGCCAGAAGACTTTGAATGTTGAGGAGTTGTTGCTGTGGGATTCGTGATGCCGCGAACGGTTATCCTTGGACTCTTGGGCCTATTTCTAACTCTAGCCGCCGTTGCTCTAGCGCGACCCTTCGCTATTGCGGAAATTCCCCAGCGCCTGACCGCCTTCCGCCTATCGCTGCGATCGCCAACCCCTAGACGCCGCCTCAGCGCTGCAGAAACAGCCCAATGGGCCGATCAATGGATCGTTTCTGCCGATGACGCGGTCCAAATTATTCAAGAGACGGACGCCGTATTACTTGACCCGCGCACCGCTGCCGTCTCCCGGCTGACGAGCGCGGTTCCAGTATCTTGGCCTGCTTTTACCCAGTCAGATGTTGCCCAGCGTGGCAAGCTGCTAGAGAGTGATCAAATTCTTGCCCGCAAGCTTGGTGCTCTGGGCATTGCCAACGATGTGCCAGTGCTCGTCGCCGGAGACCCATTGGCCTGGGGAGAGGATGGCCGCATCGTCTGGATGTTGCGCACCCTGGGCCATCCGGCAGTAGCCATGGTAGACGGAGGGCATCGCGCTCTAACTGACGCTTTGAAGGTCTGGGATGTTCCTATCTCACAGCCAGCTCCCGCCTCTTTTGAGGTGCGGCGAGACAGCCGCTGGTCCATAGACCGCGATCGCCTCAAAGCTGCCCTCAGCGCTGACAATGTGGCCATTGTTGATAGCCGCTCAGCCGCAGAATACCAGGGGAAAACGCCCTACGGTGAAAGCCGAGGCGGCCATATTCCGCAGGCTGAGCACCTCCATTTCAAGAGCTTGATGGACGACACAGGACAGCTAGTGCCCCGCCCTGTCGCCCTAAAGCGCTTAGCGCAGGTGGGCATCACGGCAGACAAAACGGTCATCACTTACTGTACTGGAGGTGTCCGCTCGGCGTGGCTGACCGTTGTGCTGACTGATCTAGGATTCGATGCCAAGAACTATCCCGGCTCGATGTGGGAATGGGCCTCATCCCCGCCGCCGCAATACCCGCTAGTAACACCGTAAAATAAAACTCCCTTTCTGCCGGTGCCAGAGCTATGCAACCATTTTTCCGCAGTCTGGTCAATCCTAAATTGGCTCCTACGGCAGCCAAGGTCGCTTTGGTCGTTGGGTCGATACTGTTTGTGATCAATCACGGGTCCGCTTTGGCCAAAGGCGATATGGACCGCAGCCGCTGGCTGTCGGCGGGGCTGACCTATTTCGTTCCCTACATGGTAAACATTCATGGTCAGCATTCCAGCAGACAGCGACAGCAGTCATCCTAGCGATGCTTCGTCGCTGGGCTAGGGGGTTGCTGGGCTAGGGGGCTATCGGCAACGTCACCTCAGCGGCATTGCCCTGGATCCGGATGATATCAGCGCCGAGGCTGCGGAGCTTCCCTTCGATATCTTCGTAGCCTCGATCTAGGTGGTGCAGCCCTTGAATCAGGGTTTTGCCCTCTGCCGCCAAGCCTGCCAGCACTAGCGCTGCTGACGCTCGCAGGTCTGTTGCCATAACCGGAGCACCTGAAAGCAGCGGAACACCACAAATCACGGCAATATTGCCCTTGACACGGATATCGGCTCCCATGCGGTTGAGTTCTGCCACATGGCGCAAACGGTTTTCAAAGACGGTTTCCGTGACAACAGAATTTCCTTCGCTCAGGGCAAGCAATACCATAAACTGAGCCTGCATATCTGTAGGAAATCCTGGGAACGGCAGGGTTTCGATGTCTGTGGCGCGATAGGTGTCTGACGGAATCACCCGAAGCCGGTTGGTCCCCTCAAAGCGGACGTCGACCCCAATTGCGCGTAGCTTAGCGATCGCCGCCGTTAGGTGTTCCGGGATGATCGGTGCCAGCGTGATATCGGAGCGCGTCAGGGCACCGGCTACTAAAAAGGTTCCGGCCTCGATGCGATCGGGGATGATGCTATAGTCCACTGAATGTAGGTCAGGAACGCCCGAAATCATGATCGTGTTGCTTCCGGCACCGCGAATGCGGGCTCCCATGGCGCGACAAAAATTTGCCAGATCCATGACTTCCGGCTCTTGGGCCGCATTCTCGATAATGGTCTCCCCGTCGGCAAGGGTCGCTGCCATCATCAGGGTCTCCGTGGCTCCAACACTGGGAAAATCTAGGTAGATGCGTGCGCCTGTCAACCGCTTCGAGACTCCCGGCACGCAGGCGTGAACAACGCCATGGTCAATATATACCTCTGCTCCAAGCGCCCGCAGCCCTTTGACATGGAGATCCACAGGTCGGGCCCCAATAGCACAGCCGCCCGGTAGAGGGACTCGAGCAACGCCCAGTCGAGCCAGCATAGGGCCAATGATGAAGAAGCTGGCCCGCAGCTGGCTGACCAGCTCGTAGGGAGCCATGGTCGGTCCAATATGGGCTGCATTGATCTCGAGGCGATCGCCCTGGTGGGTTAGCTTGACGCCAACCGCCCGCAAAATATCCGCCATGCGCGAGATGTCTTGCAGCGCTGGAACGTTGCGCAGGCGGCAGTCCTGCGAGCAGAGTAGCGTTGCCGCCATAATCACAAGGGCTGAATTCTTCGCTCCGCTGATTCGAACTTGCCCTGAAAGAGAACGTCCCCCTCGGATTTCAAGGACAGGCTGGTCGTCTTGGAAGATGGGGGGCTGTACCGGTGGTTGAGTTAAGGATGTAATGGGTCTGTCCTCCCTAGGTTAGATGAATGTTGTTAAGTATGAATTGAAGGTATGAATAATACAGTGAAGGCCACGGAGCGGAGCGAGTCCTAAGCTTTGAGGATGCACCAGCAAGCTTTACCTGTAAAGATTCTACATGGTTCGCCAGAATCTTCACGGCTCTAGAACATGATCAGACCTATCTGTGGTGCTTTCAGCGATCGCTCTAGTGTCCTGTTTAGCTGCTTTCTGTTGAGAGCGTCTTCGAAGCCATGGTCCACAATCTCAACGCCCCACTAGTAGCGATCGCCCAGCAGCCGCTGCCGTACTCCCTCAGCAATTTTATGTCCCAGATAGTCTGGAATCAGCCCTTCATTGGGGCCTAGCAGATAGAACAGCAGTCGGGTGCGCCCTCGCCACACCAGCAGATTGGCGTTTACTACGAGCAGGTCCTCTTGCCAAAGAGAATACATCACCCGATAAAACAGACCCGGCTGGGTTTCGGCATCAATGAGCAACGCGGGCAAATGGAAGACCGGGTCAACGTAAAATTCTGCTTCTACATCAGCCAGTCCCGCATCCAGGTTAAACTCCACCGCCAGCATCTCTTCCACCTCGAAGTGGCCTGCTAGAGCCTCATAGACAGCTCGACAGACGTTGTCCGCCGTACTGTCCGTCAGAGCTTTGCCATCGCGGGAAACCACCAGCTTGATAAACACCAGCATGGGGGGCGAAATCTGACCATAGAGACTTAAACTGTGAATCGACAAGCCGTAGGCTGCGAGCACGCCAAAGATATCGCTGAGCAAAAACGACTGATTGCGATAGGCAAAGTGGAGCGCACTTTTATTGGCCTCTGGCTTGATCTCAACCACAGCCCGCCGGGTTTTATGGAGCCGATAGGCCAGCCGCAGATTCTGCAGCTGAATCTCGCTGCTAGCAAATTGCTCGTAGAATTTAGGAAAGGCGCGATTAAAGCGCCTGAGTAGATCGAGGGTTGCCGGGTTGAGACCCTGCGCGGATATCGCCGACATTGTGCGGCTGTCGATAGAACTGTTTGCCCTGAGCATGATGCGATACCATCTGGCGAGGACGCGTTTGCGGCTTCACGGTTTCTCTTATGATAGAACTGTGACTCCATGCCCCTGATGATTTATTCAGACTCTAATTTCTTAGAAACTGAAGCAGTCTAGATGTGGTACGGAGGATATACTAGCAATATTGCGATCTATTGTGCCGAGCTAAGTGCGCCTGCATGGGTTTTTGGAAAAGCTTATTCACGACTGCGGATACCCCCAACACCGCTTCTACCCTTTCCTCTACCAGCGGTCAGGTTGCCGTCAAAGCGGTCAGTGATACGACGGACGACACCCGCTTCTTTTTTACGATAGACAAAGAAATTGACTTATACGACTTAGAGGAGCTATGCGATGCCGTAGGCTGGTCTCGGCGACCTCTGCGAAAAGTCAAGAAAGCCATACAATATAGCTTCCTGGTGGTAGCCATGTGGGAGCAGCGGGGCAATACTCGCCGTTTGATTGGGTTTTCACGGGCGACATCAGATCATGCTTTTAATGCCACCGTCTGGGATGTTGTGGTCCACCCTGACTTCCAGGGCCGGAAGCTGGGTAAGGCGCTGATGCAGTACACCATCCAGAAGCTCCGGGCTGAGGATATCAGCAACATCACGCTGTTTGCCGATCCCCATGTCGTCGAGTTTTATCGCAATTTAGGCTTCATTCCTGATCCAGAAGGCATCAAAGGCATGTTCTGGTATCCCGACTAGCCAGAACCAGTTTGCGGATCGGCCTATGGCGAGCTGCGTTTTCTGGGCCTCAATGGCCTCTATTTACCCCTGACCAGCTGGTATATTCACGCCGGTTCGAAATCTGGAGCCTTTCTGCTTGAAGGCGATCGCCTGAGACGATTTGATTGGATCAGCTTCAGCTCCAACCAAATTAGGCATCACTATGGAATTATTTGCTTATCTCGAAGCCTCTGCTCGTCAGCTAACCCGTCGTTCCGCAAATGCCGCTTCGCAGGATGTTTCAGGACAGACCCAGCCCGCTGACCAGCAGCAAGCCACTGCGCAAGAAAATGGTCCTGCTGCCAAAGCAGACCAAACACCTAAGCCCCAAGGCCGCTGGCAAGACGACGGTATGGCAACAACCTGGTGGGTTTAGCGGTAGTCTAGCTCAGACTGCGGCGTCTCAAAATTGGTGGGGTCGTACAGGTAACGGGTCACCTCTTCCTCCAGCCGATGGATCAAGTAGGGTTCAATGGCGTCTGCATGACGCAGCGCGGCCAAATATCCGTCGATGTAAAGGCGGAGGTCGTCAAACCGGTAGCCTCGCTGCCACTGATCAACTAGGGCATCGGTGACCCGTTGATAGTAGCGAATAGTCTGAGCGTCCTGAAGCATGGTTAGGCGTTTTAGTAACAGCTGAATTCAGCCGAAGCGGTTTAGTATTAGCGTTGGTTCTATGACCTATTGTAACGCTATCCCAAACGCCCTAAAATGCGAGATGCCCATTTTGCAATGATGCCGTGCGCTTTTTGACTTTGTCCATTGTCCCCCAGCGGCTGCGGTCATGGCTCTAGACCGCCTTCGGTGGCTGCTCACAACGCCGACTTCAGTTTCGACCCCAACACCGCCCCCAGCGGCGACTTCGGGCAGGGATGTCCGACAGATGCTGTGGTTTGGCCTCAGTATCGGGGCCGCCTTGATCTACGCAGGGCTGGGGCTGAGACAAGCCTTTGGCAGCCCGTATGTCATCCATGACGATGTGCGCTCCCATGTGTTTTGGATGTGGCGGTTTCTAGATGCCTCCCTATTCCCAAACGACTTGATCACTGATTACTTTCAGTCCGTAGCGCCCCACGGCTACACAGCGCTTTACCGGACGGCAGCGATCGCTGGCATTGACCCACTCACATTCAACAAGCTGATACCGCTGCCCATCACCCTGCTTGTCACAGGGTATTGCTTTTGGCTAACGCTCTCAATCTTTCCGGTGCCAGCAGCGGGCTTCATTGCCTCTGCGCTGCTAAATCAGGCCATTTGGAATACCCACGATGTGGCCTCTGCCACGCCACGGGCGTTCATTTACCCGTTTTTTTTGGCGTTTTTGTATTATGTGGTGCGGCGTTCCCTGCTGCCTTGCCTGGTTACCCTTGTGCTGCAGGGGCTGTTTTACCCACAGGCGGTGTTTCTATCCTCTGGCGTTCTGGTGCTGCGGCTGCTGGACTGGCGTGATGGTAGGCTACGGCTGTCAAATCTGCGTCAAAACTACGTGTTCTGCGCCGCCGGTCTGAGCGTTGCGTTTGTCATGCTCTTGCCCTATGCTCTAAAGATTTCAGACTATGGACCGGTGCTGACGGTGGCGGAAGCCAAAGCCCTGGCCACCCTGGAAGGGGATGGCCGCAAGAATTTCTTCTTCGACAATCCGCTCAAGTTTTGGCTGTGCGGCGAGCGATCGGGGATTGTGCCCTACAGCTGGTGTAAGTATGAGCGCCCGCCAGAGCTGTGGGCCAGCCTGGCCCTCCCCGTGCTGCTGTGGCAACGGTCAAGGCCTAGTTCAAGAGGGGCATCGCGGCGGTTTCCTCTGGCGCAAAACGTCACGCCCCAGGTTGCCATTCTGCTACAGGTGGTGGGGGCGTCAGTGGGGATGTTTTTCTTAGCCCATGCCCTGCTGTTTCGGCTACATCTCCCTAGCCGCTATGCGAAGCATAGTCTACCTATGGTGGCAGCGATCGCTGCTGGAATTGCCCTCGTAGTGCTCATTGATGCTGGGTTTCGCTGGGCCAGCCAGCGGCGGGCCTCTCGCCAGCGTCTTGCGGCCTTTGGGGTGGTGGGTCTGGCCAGCCTGTACTGCTTCGGCTACCCCTTGCTGATGGATGAATACCCCAATCCGGATTACGTCACAGCGGAAGGGGCGGCCATGTATGGGTTTTTGGCCGAGCAGCCCAAAGATACCGTGATTGCCTCTCTATCCGCAGAGGCCAATAATATCCCGGCCCTATCAAAGCGCTCGGTCTTGTCCAGTTCTGAAACCGCTAACCCTTACCACCTGGGCTACTATCGACAAGTCCAGACAAGAACTGAGGATCTGATGACGGCGCAGTATAGCGGCGACCCAGATGTGGTGGTGGACTTTATTCAAAAGTACGGTGTTGACCTCTGGCTTGTAGATGGTCCGGCCTTCAAGCCTCAGTATATTGAGCGCAATGCTTGGCTCCGGCAAATTGACCCTGTCGCAACGGAGGCTGTACAGCGCTTGCGGCGAGGTGAGCAGCCTGTCCTTACAACAACAATCCGCCCCTGCCAAGGATTTCGGCAGCAGGGGCGGATTGTTCTGGACGCTCAGTGCATCGTTGAGCGGCTGTCCGAAGTTAAAGGCTAGGACCGAAACCTTCCCAAAGTGTCGCCTGGTGGGGCGTGACAATCACTTCATCTTCAGTAGCACCCTCGGCAGTGGAATTGAGTAGGGAAACCCGAGTCGCCGTGTAGCCCACCATAAATGTCACAAAGGCCGCAGCTAAGCCGAGTGCCACTACTGGATCAGCCGTAGATTTGGACTGAGCAGCATTGTTATAAGTCATCAAAAACAGCCTCAACTGAATAACCTATGCATTATCAGGCTGTTTTTGTAACATAAGCTACTTTTTTAGATTTTCTTAGGGTTTGAGTCACAAACCTGCAAATTGCAATATTGCGGCTAGAGAGAATCGTTGTGCAAAGCGGATAGAGCCTGGTCTACCAGAGATAGGGGCAAGTCTGCGTAGTGGGAGATGACGCCATGACCGACACCAGCAATCAGACCTAAGATAGCGGAGAGTATGACTGAATTCATAATGTTCTTTGGGCGATGTCTGCTGAAGCTTGAGCGACAATCAGGGGTAAGCTTCACACCAGAATCCCAGCTGTAGGATGCCGCTTTTGTAGCACGATTTACATTTCGTCACGCCCAAATCAGTATTGATGCTAATAACGCATAAAGCTATTGCAATTTTCGCAAATTACGCCACATGAACACGCCAGCCCATGTCGTCCTAAATCTGCTCTGTCTTGGACGGCAGGACAAAACCGCCGTTTTGCTGCCCGTCATTTTGGGTGGGCTGCTGCCCGATTTGCCCATGTTTGTGTTTTACGGCGTTGAGAAACTCAAAGGCACGCCTGAGCAAGTCATTTGGCGGCAAGCCTACTACCAACCCGAGTGGCAAAATTTTATTGATCCATTCAATTCGATACCGCTAGCGCTGCTCGGGTTGAGTCTGGTGCTGTGGTTCAGCTCGCGCCCCGGCATATTGCTATTCGTCAGCATGCTGCTTCACATCGCCGGGGATCTGCCACTACACCATGACGACGGCCACCGACACTTTTTTCCTTTGTCAGACTGGCGATTCGAGAGCCCTGTCTCCTATTGGGACCCCAATCACTATGGGGGTATTTTTGGCGTGGTGGAGATCCTGACCGTGATGGCCAGCTGCTTGCTGCTGCTGAGGTGCTATCGCTCATGGACCTGTCGGATTGCGATTGGATTGATAGGGGCGTCCTATGCTGGATACTTTGTCTATGTGTCTACGGTCTGGGCTTTCGATGGTTGATGAATCAGGTTCGCACTGAGGGGCAATTTGCCGATGGCTCAAATATTAAAGGCCTGCTTTGCATTGGCTAACTTGACGCTACGATCAGCGAGGCCGTTCGCACCACCATTGATGACTCTCGTTACCGCCACGACGTTGTCGGTATCGGCCAATGTGTTAAGCCGGTTGACGCTCCAAAACCAGCCTGCACTCCTCGCCGCCAGGTCATTCTCTGTGAGGCGCTTTGGCCGCTCCACTAGCTGGCTGCCCAAGGCCAACCCAATACTGCAGGAGGTATAGTTCGCGCGCCCTGTAATTTGGATCAGCCCTCGCCCTTTGAAGCGCGGTCCGTCGCCATTAACAACGTTTCCCAAGTCTAAACGGCCTTCGTACTGAGTCCCATCTGAGATCTCTTCTACATAATTGAATTCTCCGGACTCATGGGCCAGCTGGGCCAAGAAATGGGCCTGCCTCAGAGGGGTATTGATGCCAAATTCAGCCATGGTGATGTTTAGCGGGGCCAGGAACTTACGCAGCTGAGACGCTGCAGCCCGTGGTGCGATTTGCCGCAGCTGAGCTTCAGTTACCTCTGAAATTAGCGGAAATAGGCCTTCATAGGGCAATCGACCCACCGGACGCGGCGGCAGCTGAGCAATGCCTCTCAGGGTGGAGATGGTCCGAATGGCGTTATCAATCACGGCATCCTGGGAGCCAATGCGATCGCTCGTCAGATGGTCCACAAACACCTTGAGCGTATCTGCAGCCCGCATGCGCAGATCGGGAAAGGGCAAACTACTGGGCACGACAAACAACCCGGCATAGGGCAATCGCCCCTGAGGCCGAGTCGGCTGACCTGCCAAGGCCCGCAGCAGGGTATCTGCCTGTGCGTCGGCGGGGGTCGTCATTGGGTCCGGAATTTGGTCCACCAGCTGCTGTAGCCGCTTTCCTGCCATGCGCCGCCAGGTCATGAGCTGTAAAATACTGACGCTGGCCGTGGTGTAGCCGAATAGCCCTTCATAAGGATGGACCCCAATGGGCCGCGACAGGGCAAAGCCCCGTAGCGATCGAATGAGTTCATCAGCCTTCTCATCTACGGCTACTAGCCCATCGGCCTCTAAGTGCTCCAAAAAAATCCTGATTCCCCCTGCCGCCCGCTGCCGCAGATCGCTTAAGGGGCGATCGCCGAAGATTCCAACATAGGGAGGGCTGCCGATGGGCCGCAGGGATTGATTGCTCAATTCTCTGAGCAGGTCATCTACTTTATCGTCGAGAAGCGTTGGCGTACGGTCAGATATCTTTGGAATAAACAGGCCTAGCGCTCTTGCAGCCAGAGTTCGCCAGGCATTGAGTTGACGGTTATCCATACTGCTCTTGCGTCCTTACCGCTAGGTCTTAAGGGAGGGGGAACGGGTGCTACATCAGACGTCAGCCCAGCTGAATTTTTCGGGTCGCTTGCTGCGGGATCGCTGACGTTACGATTAAAGATACTAGACAAATTTGTCAAATCATGCCGACGTTCTCAATATTTATCAGAATGATTGACCATAGCGGGGTGTCTCATGACTACACCCCTACCCTATGTCATTACGGAGGCAACAGACCTATGACCCAGCGAATTCGCCTACAGGCCCATCAGTTCTGGCAAGTCCTGGCGTGCCCAGAGACACGTCAGGCTTATCAGGCTGCTCTGACAACAACCTGGACCATTGTCAAAGAAGGGGCCATGCTGCTTTGGTTGCTGTTGTGTTTGGTGCTGGTGACGTTTGATTGGGGAACGTCAACGGCGATCGCGGCAGGTCGAGCGTCCCGCGATATGGTGGACCGGTTGGGCACCATTCAGCCTGACACGATTGTCACTGACACAAAGCAAACGCTGCTATCGGCAGGAAAAACCAGCATCACCGCAACCCTAGCCCAGGCCCGAGAGCAGCTCAGCCTACCCTCTACCCCCGAGGGCTCTGTGAGCCTAGCGGAATCTGTGAGTCCGCCAGAATCTGCTAACCCACCAGAATCTATCAGCCCACCGGAATCTGCTAACCCGCCAGAATCTGTGAGTCCACCGGAATCTGTGAGCCTGCCAGAGCCTGCGGTAGACCTAAGTACAGGACAAAAGTCGTAGGGACTGCTGAAACTCCTGGCGGTTGGAGCTATCGGGGTTGAGGACGATATGTCGTAGGTGGTCGAACCCGAGGCGAAAAATGCTTTTGGCTCTTCTGCCGTGGGTTTTTATGGGTATCGGTTTGAGCTGATGAAGCCATAAGCCAGTACGCATCGACCAGCATAGTGCTAGGGTCAATAGGGCAAAGAGCTTGCGCAAGCGCTCCTGTTCTGTGAGGTGAGTCGCTTCAAGGCAGAAGCCCCGGGTTTTGAGGATGCCGAAAAGAGTTTCGATATTCCACCTCAAAGCATAGCCCTCGATGATTTTCTCACTACGGGGCGGAGCGATGACCACTAGCAGCTTGCCATCGTCTAGGCGTAGTGCTTCAACCGAAACTTGATAGCCCCAGACGCGGCAGACGCCTTTGAGCGTTTGAGACTCGCCAATCTTGAGATGGGCAAACACGACCTTGGCTGCAAGCGCTTTGCCATTGTGCTCAATCTTGTCGCTAGCGCGAATCCTCAATCGAAAGCCCATGGCCGGTTCAAGCAGAAGATAGCGCAGCCACGCTTGGCCCACAAACTCCCTATCGCCGCATATGACGTCCACCTGGGCATCGGGGAACAGCTTGCAGAATGCTTCAATCCGTCGCATGCGCTCGTCGCTGTCAGAGTTGCCTTTTTTATCTAGCATCCACCACAGCACCGGAAAAGCCACCCCTTGATGGACGATGCCCAGCGTCAAGATGTTGAAGCATACCGCTCCAAACTCCCAAGTTGTTCGGTCCACGCTCAGTACCCATGGCTGGGGAATGTCCATCCAGCGCACCACCGTTTGAGCGACAGTGTCGTAGTCAAGCTTGTAGTGACGAAAGAAGCGCTGCAGCCGCTTGTAGCTTGACGAGGGTAGCGCCTTGCCGCCAAAACCTTCGGCGATCTCGCTCAGGTTGACCGTCTTTACCTTTACAAGCGCTAGCAGGAACAGCGCCAGAAACGATACTCTTGCACCGTGCCAGCCCAGATCCTCTTGGAGCGCCTGCTTCAATTCGTTATAGTAGCTCATGGGGTTTCTGATGGGTGTCGTAATTCTGATGAAACCCCACCCTCGCCTATTTTTCAAGCTTTTTGTCCTGTACTGAGG
>JGI12210J13797_10278221_pt1 | contig 14676 bp, 10 predicted proteins | sample ElkSlonscriptome_3_FD_13797 | JGI IMG/M metagenome (IMG submission 13797)
CCTGTTCGTCATCGACAACTCGGGCAGCATGGAGGGCGAGCAGGCCCAGCTGCTGGCGAGCTTCCCCGCGTTCATCGCGGCGATCGAGGCCTCGCTGGGCGAGCTGACCGACAGCTACCACGTGGGGGTGATCACCTCCGACGCCTACCAGGGCAACGCGCCCGGCTGCACCGGCCTGGGCGACCTGGTCACCCAGACCGCGGGCGCGGGCTCGTCCGACCAGGTGTGCACCCCGTTCGCCGAGGGCAACCGCTACGCCACCGAGATGGACGACCTGGCCACCGTCTTCCCCTGCATCGCGCAGGTGGGCACCACCGGCAGCGGCGTGGAGCGGCCCGTGTCCGCCACCATCGCCGCGCTCGACCCGGCCAACGGCGGGGCAGGCGCGTGCAACGAGGGCTTCATCCGCGACGAGGCGCTGCTGGTGGTGGTGATCCTCACCGACGATCCGCCCTACGCCCCCGACCTCGACGACGCGCACCCCACCACCGACACCACGGGCTGGGTCGACGCCGTGCTCGCGGCCAAGAACGACGACCCCGAGGCGGTGGTGGTGATGGGCTTCGTGCCCTGGATGGAGACCGGCTGCGTGGCGCTGGACATCGACAGCCCCAACCTGGTGGGCTTCGTGGAGGAATTCGGCGACCAGGGCGTGCTGGCGAGCATCTGCGAGCCCGACTACGGGCCCGCGTTCGCCGAGGCGGTGTCGACCATCGTCAGCACGTGCGAGGAATTCATGCCGATCCGGTGAGGGGGGGAATGAACCCGGCTGGCCACGGTTCGGGTCGACCTCCCATGGAGCCAGACCCCGCCCCCACCGCGCCGACGCCGGCGTGGCGCTCGTACGCTCGCTGGCACTGGCAGCAGCTGCGGTGCGAAGTGGAGACTCCGCGGCCGGTGCCCGCCGGGAGGCTGGAGCGGATGCGCTACGGCCTGGCCCAGCCGTTCCTCGGGCTGCGGATCATCCTGCGCTCGTCCGACCTGCGGGTCTCGTCGCTCGCGCCCGCGTGCGGGGTGCTGCTGTTCGCCGGGGTGGTGGGCTACGGCAAGGGCATCGACCAGGGGGTGGGCGCGGGCCTGCTGGCGTTCTGGCTGGCCATCGTGGCCCTCGCGCCGGTGCCCTCGGTGCTCTTCGGCCGGGTCTACGCCGGCCTGGCCGCCCGGGCGCGGCCCCACCTCGGGCTCGACGAGCACCAGCCCTACGTGCGGAGCGTGGTCCGGCTGTGCGGCGAGGCGCTGGCCCAGCTGATGGTGCTGGGCCTGGGCGTGGCGCTCTACGCCGGCCTGGCCCGCTGGGCGCTGGGCTCGCTGGGCGTGGGGCTGGCCATCCTCGTGCAGGCGATCTGGTCGCTGCACTGGGTGGTGGTGGAGGGCTACGACAACGCCCGCACCCTGCCGCCGGGGAGCACCGTGGAGCAGCTGGAGGCCGAGGGCCTCGCCCGCCCCGGTGAGCCGTGGTTCCATCGCTGGCACGACGCGGTGCCGCTGCCGAAGCTCTTGCGCCGGGTGCTGCTGCCGTTTCGCCTGGTCTCGGGCGTCACCACCTACTTCGCTCGCGCCTGGCGGCTCGAAGTAGACTTGGTGGAGCAGCGCCCGTGGGTCTCGCTGGGCTTCGGGCTGGGGGTGGCCACCATGCTCGCCGTGCCCGGCTTGAACCTGCTGTTCCGCCCCGCGGTGGTGGTGGCGGGCGTGCACCTGCGCCACCGGCTGCTGAACGAGGAGGCCGCGCTGGTCGTCGCCGGCGACACGCAGCCCTACCCGGTGATCGAGCCGGCCGCGTCGTTCCCCGCCGAGGGGTGAAGCGAGCCCGCGCCGGGCGGTGACCCGGCGCAGGCGCTCGCGACCTACAGCGTCTCCAAGAACCGCAGCAGCGCGGCCTGGTCGCCCGCCGACAGCGCCTGGTAGGCCTGCTGCGCCGCCTCGCCCTCGCCCCCGTGCCAGCGGATGGCCTCGTCGAGGGTGCGGGCGCGGCCGTCGTGCAGGTAGCTCTCGTGGGGGGTGCAGCTCTGCTGCTGGTTGGGCCCCTCCACGCCTCCCGTCACGCAGGCGCTCAGGCCCAGGCCCCACAGCGGGGTCGTGCGCCACTCCGCGCCGCCGGCCTCGCCCTCGTCGAGATCGTCGGCGAGGCCCTCTCCCATGTCGTGCAGCAGCAGGTCCGAGTAGGGGTGGATCTCCTGGCTGCGGAGCTCGGCGAACGGGTGGAACGCGCTGGTGACCATGTCGGGGCGGTGACAGCTGGCGCAGCCCACCTCGGCGAACAGCGCCTCGCCGAGCAGCGCCTCGGGGTCGTCGAGGTCGCGGCGGGCTCGAACGCCCAGCAGCGCCACGTACTTCACGAGGTTCTCCAGGTGCTCGTCGGCCAGCTCGGGGCCGGCCGCGTTGCCGCAGTCCTCCTGCATCGAGCCGCAGTCGGGCTGGTCCATCACCGAGGTCATCACCCCCATGTCGGTGTTCAGCGCGCCCGCGATCTGGTGGGTGAGGCTGCTGGCCCCGGCCTTCCAGCCGAAGCGGCCGAGGCGGGTCTGCCCCGTGACGGGGTCGTCGACCACCCGCACCCGGCCGGAGATCCCGTCGCCGTCGTCGTCGTTCGGATCGTGCCACTCGAGCACGGTGGATTCCGCGATGGCCTCGAGCAGGCCCATGCCGACCAGCGAGGGCGCGAGGCGAGCGGAGAAGCGCTCGGGCTGGGCTCCGCTGAACGCGTAGACCGGCGAGCGCAGGCCGTCGTCGTCCTCCACCCACTGCGCGATGGAGACCTGGCCCTCGCCCGCCCCGCCGCCGGCGGCGGCGGGCTGCAGCACCGACCCGAGCTTCGGATCCGGGCTGCCGTCGGCCGTGCCCACCTTGAACACCCACTTGTCCAGCGGCTCGCCGATCGCGGCCACCGGCGCGCGGCCGTTGCGGGTGTGGCAGCTGTCGCACGAGTCGTTCACGTAGTACGGCCCGGCGATCCCCGACAGCTCGTCGAACGTGCCGTTCTCGGGGCTCTCGTCGTGGGCGCCGGTGAGCATGTCGGTGTGGTGCACCCGCCGGCCGAGCACGAAGGCCTGCCCGTTCACGCTCGACAGGTTGGTGGCCATCTGCATGTAGTGGTTGTCGGTCTCGCCCGAGTGCATGTAGGGCAGCGTGGTGCCCCCGCCCTGCCAGCCCGCCTCGTCGATCGGGTGGGAGTTCTCGCGCTCCGAGGACGGATCGGCGAAGTCGCCCACCGTGTCCCAGGGCACCATCCCGCCCGTGCCCACCGCGTAGAGGTAGGTCGTGCCGTAGTAGTTGTTGCGCCCCACCGGCACCTCGTCGAGGAACTGGCTGTTCTCGAACTCCATGAACTGCCCCACCGCGAGCGGGGAGCTGCCGCCGTCGAGGCCGATGGCCGCGGTGATCGTGTACGCGTACTTGTACTGGGTGCCCTCGTCGCTCACCTTCTGCAGCTCGTTGTCGTAGGTGCCGGGCCCCTCCTCGGTGAACTGGCCGCCGTAGTTGCCGTGGTAGGCGGCGACGGTGCCCTGGCCGCTGTACCAGGCCCGGAACTCGATCGGCCCCAGCGGCCACTCGGTCACGAACGAGATCTCGACGGAGTCGCCGCCCTTGGCCACGGTGTCCACGATCATCATCCGCGCGGTGCGGTGCTCCCAGTAGTGGGGCAGGTAGTGGTCGTAGCTCTGGAACTGGTCCTCGCGGGCGTGGCGGTCGCGCCCGCGATCGGCGAGCCGGGTGACGATGGCGTCGCCGCGGTCGTAGTGGATCTCGGGCTGAAGCTCGGTCAGCTCGTCGTACAGCGGCACGATGCCGGACCCGTCGGTGTCCCCCCCGTCGGTGTCCCCCCCGTCGGTGCCGCCGGACTCGTCGTCGCCGCCGCCGTCACTGCCCGCGTCGGCCCCCGTGGTGTCCTCCACGTCGACCCCCGGGAACATGCCGCCAGACCCCGCCCCGTCGGTGTCCGCCTCGCCGCCCGGGAGCCGAGATCCGCCCCCTGCGCAGCCCCCGCTGGCCAGGAGCAGCGCTCCCGCCAGTCCTGCGCTCCACCACCGCCGTGCCTCCCCCGCAACCTCGTGCTCCCAGATCTTCATGTCCTCCCCCTGTTCCACCCGGGCCACGGATCGGCTCAGGTTTTCTCGTCCGCCCGATGGGGCCGTGCGGGTGAGCCGCTCGCGGGACGGGCCCGAGCCGGGAGGTGGGCGACCGGCGGCGGCCTGCTCGCTCGGGGAGAGTCGGGAGAGTCGGGGAGAGTCGGGGGAGAGTCGGGGAGAACCGGAGCCGGCAGAGCGGTCGGCTCGCTCGACGGCTCATCGGTCGAGGGGAGTCGCGGCGGGCTCGGGAGTGATGGGAGTGATGGGGGTCGGCGATGTCGGCTTTGGTAGCCCAAGGGGGCGTGCACCATTTTTACCTGCGGTGCGCTGTTCATTTCTCGACCGCCATCATCGCGACGAACCATGAGAGGCTGTCGGAGCGGAGTCGAAGCGGGAGCGATGGTGGCCGGCTCGATGCGGGTGCGCGTCTCCTCCCCCACGCGCGCTGCAATTGCCGGAATCGTCGAGACGTGGTGATGACGAAGCGCCAGGAGCCAGACGCAATGAGCAAGTCGATCGCATCCACCCTTGGTCTCTGCATTGCCCTGGGGCTTGCGAGCACCGGGTGCTCGGAGACCGAAGAGCCCCTGCCGCCCCCCGCGACGACGGTGCGCATGGGCTTCAGCGCCTGGCCCGGGTGGTTTCCGTGGCAGATCGCCGAGGAGCAGGGTCTGTTCGAGCAGACCGGCGCGATGGTGGAGCTGACCTACTACGACAACTACACCGCCTCGATCGACGACCTGGCCAACGGCAGCCTCGACGCCAACTCGCAGACCCTCAACGACACCCTGTTCTCGGTGGCCAACGGCGACGATCAGGTGATCGTGCTGGTCAACGACAACTCCACCGGCAACGACCAGTGCATCGCGCGGGAGGGCATCGCCAACCTCAGGGATCTGAGCGGCAAGACGGTGGCGGTGGAGTTCGGCGTGGTCGACCACTTCCTGCTGCTGCTCGCGCTGCGCCGCGCGGGGGTCGACCCGGCCACGGTCACCATCATCGACGAGCCCACCGACGTGGCGGCCGCGAACTTCGCGGCCGGCATGTACGACGCGACGTGCGTGTTCGCGCCGTTCACCACGGTGGCGCTCGAGCGCCCCGGCTCGTTCCCCATCACCACCTCGGCCACCTTCCCCGGGGCGATCCCCGACTACCTGGTGGTCAGCCGCGAGCTGGCCGACGACTTCCCCGGCGACGTCAAGGCCCTGGTCGACACCTGGTGGCTGGTGCGCGACTTCATGGAGGCCAACCCCGAGCAGGCGGTGGAGATCATGGCCGCGCGCGCGGGGGTGTCGGTGCCCGAGTACGAGACGTACGCCAGCGGCACCACGCTGTTCACCCTCGAGCAGAACCTCGAGGCGCTGGGGCCTCCGCCGGGCACGTGCGCGGAGCTGGGCCCCGACGCGGGCCGCTACACCAAGTGTGTGAGCGCCGAGATCGGCGCGTTCTTGCAGCAGGATGCCAAGCTCATCGACGCGCCCATCCCCGACGACGTGATCGCTCGAACCTTTACCGATCGCTTCGTGCGCTACTCGGCGCAGTGAGGGCTCCCGTGCTCAAGGCTTCATGCTCGATGATCATGCTCGCGCTCGGCGCGGGCTGTACGCTCCAGCTGTCGGAGCGCGCGGAGTGCAGCTCCAACGTGGAGTGCCGCGCGGCGTTCGGCCCCACCTCGGTGTGCGGCGACGAGGGGTTCTGCAACCCTCCCGCGTATCCCAAGCGCTGCTCGCCGTACCCCGAGCAGCTCGACACCGATCCGGACTTCTCCGAGGCGATCCTGTACGGGATGATGGTCGACCGGGCGCTCGAGGGCGACCGGCGGGCCCAGCGGGCGGGCACGCTGGCGGTGGACCTAGCCAACGACAACGGCGGGCTCAACGAGGAGGGGGGCGCGCGCTCGTTCGGGCTGGTGGTGTGCGACTACCAGTCCGACCTCGACGGCAGCTCGGGTCACGCCGACGGGCTGTCGCGGCGCGAGGCCGCGGTGCAGACCGCCGAGTTCCTGATCGACCGCCTCGACGTCACCGCGATCCTGGGCCCCACCCGCTCCACCGAGACCGAGGCGGTCTATGTGGAGGTGGCCCGCCCGGGGGGCACGCTGCTGCTCACCCCGGGGGCGCGGGCGTCGGTGCTCGCCCAGCTCGCCTCGGCCGACGCGGGGCTTCTGTGGCGCACCGTGCCGCCCGAGGACTCGATCTTGGAGGCCATGGTGGCCAGCATCGGGCAGCGCGGGGTCACCAGCGTGTTCGTGCTCGCCCAGCAGGGCGTGGGGGGCGGGTCGGCCACCATGCTCCAGAACCGGCTGGCCGAGCAGACCACGCCGCCCTCCGTGGCGGCGGTCCGGCTGTTCGCGCCCGAGGGCGAGGACCTGGTGTCCGCCATCAACGAGGCGGCCGAGTCGAGCGCCCAGGAGATCGTGTTCCTGGCCGATCACCCCTCCGACAGCGTGCGCTTCTTGGAGATCGCCGCGGGTGACGAGCGCTTCGCGGACAAGACCTTCATCTTCGACGCCACCGCCGACGACCCGGCGATCCTGGCCGCCGACGCGGCGGGTGCCTTTGGCCCGCAGCCCAGCGAGGACGGCGTGGAGGAGGCCACCTACCGGGTCCGCATCGTCCGCAGCCCCTCGCCCACGGGCACCACCACCAGCAACTTCCGCAACCAGTACCGGGCCGCCTACGGCAACGAGGACCCGCTGCCCCATCCGCTGAGCCCCGCGTCGTGGGACGGCATGTGGATGCTGATGCTGGCCGCGGCGGCCCCGGTGAGCGAGCAGACGGTGCTGGGCGGCGTGGGCACCCTGGGGCTGGGCCTGCGCGCGCTGTCGGACACGGGGGTGAGCACCGAGACCAGCCTCGATCCGTCGAACTGGCGGGTGGCCCAAGAGGTGCTGCGCGAGGGCGCCACCCTCGACGTGGAGGGGGCGTCGGGCGACCTCGACTACGACCTGGTGTCCTCCGAGCTGTCCGGCATCGCCGAGGTCGACGTGATCGAGCTGGTGTCCGGGCAGTGGCAATTCATGGCCGAGCCGCCGCCCATGCGCTAGCGCGCCCGCGCCCGTTCCCGAGGAAATCCGCTCATGAATTCCATGCCGATGCTTCGGACCTTCATCTCGCCCGCGGTGGGCCTGGGCCTGGTGCTCGCGGGCCTGCCCGCGGCGGTGCTCGCGGCTCCGCTGGGGGTCACCGGGGCCCATGCGCTGGCGGCCGAGCCCGATCTGCGGGCGCAGAAGCTGTACCAGTCGGGTCTCGAGCACTTCGAGGCGGGCCGCTTCGAGCGGGCCGCCACGGCTTTCGAAGAGGCGTTCGAGCTGACGGGCGATCCCACCCTGCTCTACAACGTGTCGATCGCCTACGAGAAGGCGGGGCGGCTCGACGACGCCCTCGTCGCGCTCGAGCAGTACGCCAAGCTGGCCCCGGTGTCGGAGCACGCCGATCTCGAGCGCCAGCGCCAGGAGCTGGTCGTTCGGATCGAGCGGGCCGCTCGGGAGCCGGACGAGCCGGCCGAGCCGGCCGAGCCGACCACGACCGAGCCCCCGCCGGCCCGCCGCCAGAAGTCGACCGACGATGATCCGCCGCGCCCGCGCGTGGTCACCCCCCTGGTGGGGGCGATGATGGGCGTGACGGTGGTGGCGCTGGGCGTGGGCGTGGGCCTGGCCGTGCCGGCCGCTCAGGCCAACGGCCAGGTCGAGGACGAGTGCGTCCCTCGCGAGGGCGCATACCTGTGCCAGGGCGAGTCGGCGCCGCTGTTCGACCGCCGCCGGGGGCTGGCGATCGGGGCCGACGTGAGCTTCGGCATCGCCATCGCGGCGGGGGTGGCCACCATCACGCTGCTGAGCCTCAACGCGGTGCGCGTGCGTCGGTCGAAGCAGGAGGCCGTGACCGCGCTCGCGCCCGTGGTGGGGCGCCGCTCGGCCGGCGTGGGGCTGGTTCGGCGGTTCTGAGCGGGGGCGAAGGCGGGGGTGGGGGCGAGCGGCGAGCGCTCGGACTCGGGGTTCGTCGTTTCCAACGCATGTTCCACATGCGCCTGAGGCCTTCCGCGGGCGCGAGTGCCACCCCACCTTCAGCCGACTCGGGTCGAACGGGTACACTCGCGCCATGATTCGTCTCGTGGGTGGGGTCGGGGTCTTGGCGCTGGTGATCGGCTGCGGCGACGACGGCGGGGGAGGCAGCGGCGAGTCCGGGACCTCCACGAGCTCCTCGACGTCCGGCTCGGCGACGGATCCCGCGACGGATCCCGCGACGGGCTCGGTCGACTCCACCGACGGCGGCCCCAGCTCCGCCACCGATCCGGCGTCCTCGAGCGGCTCGGCGGACGAGGACTCGACGGGGGAGTCGGGGCAGACGAGCGCGACCACCGGGGAGCCCAGCCGCTGCGACTATGAGACGGTCGACGGCCGGATCGTGATCGAGGCCGAGGACCTGCCGATCCTCGAGGACTGGGAGATCCTCACCACCGAGGGGGGCTACTACGCCGAGGGCTACATCGGCTGGACGGGCGCCAGCCACAACAACGACCCCACCCACGGGGTGATGTCGGTGACGATCCTCGTGGCCGAGCCGGGGCGCTATCGCCTGCGCTGGCGCAACCGGATCGGCATGGGGGCCAACACCACCGAGCACAACGACACGTGGGTGAAGTTCCCGGATGCGGCAGACTACTACGGCCTGCAGAGCCCCGGGGCCGACGAGCTGCGCCGCTACCCGCGGCCGCGCTGCGAGGACGCCGACGCGATGGCGGCGGTCGAGGCGTTACCCCAGGTGATGGAGGCGGACTGCGTGGAGGGCTCGTCGACCGACGGTTGGTTCAAGGTGTACTCCTCGGGTGCGAGCGACTGGAGCTGGTCGACCCGGACCAACGACAACGACGCCTTCGACGTGATGGTCGAGTTCGACGACCCGGGGGACTACACCTTCATGATGGCCGCGCGCGCGGACTGGCACCTCATCGATCGGATCGTGATCCACGAGGAGGGGCTCGACGACGGGACGGTAGAGGAGCCCGCGGCCGAGCCGACGGCCTGCGCCGGGTGAGCGGCTGGGTCGCGCCGGTCGTGCACGGACCCCGACGTAGGTTCACGGCCGCTCAGTCTCCCCACAAGATCGTCTCGAGCCGCGCCGCGGTGATCACGTAGCTGGCCAGCAGGGCCTTGCGGTCGGACGCCTCGGCCACGTCGAGGTTGGCGATCATCTCGGCCGTCTCGGGGTCGTCCGCGGCTCTGCGGGCCAGCATGGTGTTGGCCAGGGAGACCAGCATGCGCCCGCGGCCGGCGGTGTCGGTGGGCAAGCGGGTGAACAGGGCCAGCGAGCTGCCCGCGACCACCGCAATTTGCAGGCCCTTGGGGCGGGGCAGGATCGTCTCGAGCACGCGGCGCATGCCCTTGCGCTCCATGCCGCCGAAGCCCAGGTCGCGCAGGGCGTCGCGGGTGAGCACTGCGAACGCCACGGTGTCGCGGGGCACCTGGCCCACCAGGCGGTCGAGCTCGCGGTCGATCGGGGGCTTGCGCTTGGTCTTGGCCTGCTCCATCGCGGCGAGCACGGCGGGGGGGCCGGCCACCAGCTCGCCGTGGTCGAGCACGGCCAGCTCGAACGCCTCGACGTCGAGGCCGTCGTCGTCGTCGCGAGGGGGGAGCACCCAGCGGCCCGGCCGGGGCGAGGACAGCCGGCCCGCCGCCACGGCGGCGGTCAGCCGGGGCTCGAGATCGTCGAGCTGGAAGATCGCCACCGCATCGCCGAGCGCCCGGTGATCGGAGATCCCGGTCACGCGCCGCCAGTCGCGGTTGTCGGTGAGGGCGAGGGCCTCCACCAGCGGGCAGGCGAGCGCGAACATCAGCGGGGTGGGGGGCTCGGGCTCGCGGGAGCCCGTCTCTCGGGCCTCGCGGCGCTGCTCATAGGCCTCGCGGCGGGCGCGGTCCTCGTCGAGCTGGGCGTAGAACACGTCCCAGGTCTCGCGCCCCTCGCCCTGGGCCTGGGCCTTTGCCCGCGCCCACCGCTTCTCGACCTCGATGTCGTGGCGCCGCACGTCGTCGCAGGTGAACACGGTGTCGCGCAGGGGATCGCCGCCTCGCTCGAGCAGGGCCGAGTCGAGCAGGCGCGGCGGATCGAGGTTGACCAGCATGTCGAAGCGCTCGGGCACGAAGCGCGCCGAGTAGGGCACGTGCCCCGCCGACCGCCGGCCGCCCCCGGCGTCCCAGAATTGCCGCAGCAGCGGCCCCACCGCGTCGTCGCGGCCCTCCCGGCGGTACAGCTGAAGCAGGCGCAGCAGGCCGTCGGTGAGCAGCTCGCGCTCGCGGGTGGTCTCGCTCAGCAGGGCCTCGAAGTGCTCGATGGCGCAGTCGGCCCGCTCGATGACCTCCATGCAGTACACGCCCTTGCGGTGCAGCCGCTCGGCGCTGGTCTCCGGGGCGGAGCCCGAGACGGCGGCGGCGAGCGAGAGTGCAGCGAGCAGTGACCAGGCCATGGGGGTCCCTTGTCAGCCGACGGCGGTTTGGGCCAGCCTTCGGCGAAGAATTTTGCGGATCGCCGCGCGGGGGCCCGTGGGACCGCTCGCGCGCGTGCGGGCGCAGGGGGCTCGGCGCATGGCGCTGCCCGCGATCTACGCGGTCGTCATCGGCGGGGGCGGGTGACGATCTCGGCCGGGGCCTTGGGCGGCCACGGGATGAAGGCGCTGGTGCGCGCGGCGTACTCGGCGTAGCCGGGCTTGTCGCTCTTCATGGATTTCTCGAGCAGGGCCACCCCCGAGACCTTGATGATGAGGGCGGTCATCAGCAACGAGCCCAGCGCCCAGCCGTAGCCGCCGGCCGCCACCGCCAGCAGGCCGTAGCCCCACCAGCACGCCGCGTCGCCGAAGTAGTTGGGGTGCCGGGTATAGCGCCAGAACCCGGTGGTGAGCAGCTCGCGGGAGCTGCGGCGGCGGGCTCGGAAGCGGGCCAGCTGAAGATCGGAGCCGGCCTCGAACACGAAGCCCACCGTCCACACCGCCACCGCCACCGCGTCCAGCCAGCCCAGCGGGCCCCCGGCCACCTGCGCGCCCATCAGCGGCGAGCCGATGATCCACGACAGCGTGCCCTGGAGCACGAACACCTGGAAGAAGCTCACCCACCAGTAGCGCTCGGGGCCGTACCTGCGGCGGAAGTGCTGGTAGCGCGGGTCCTCGTCCTCGCCCCAGTTGCGCCACGCCAGGTAGGCCGAAAGCCGCAGCCCCCACGCCGTGACCAGCGACATCAGCAGCAGCTTGCGGGTGGGATCGCCGCCCGGCGTGTGGCCGAAGTACCACCAGCCGGCCACCACGAACGTCAGGCCCCAGGCCGGGTCCACGATGCTGGCGTTGCGCAGCCGGACGCTGGCCAGCCACAGCAGCGACATCATGGCCAGCAGCAGGCCGTAGCCCTGCACGTAGACGGCGGCGGTCTCCATCGGTGAGCGCCGCCAGCCTGCCGCGGGGCACGAGCGGCGTCAACGAGATGGCAGGGCGGGCCCGTGCGAGGCCGTCTGGGGGGCTCTTGGTCCGCCACGCCGTGCATGTCGGGGGGAACCTGGTAGATCGAGGGCGTGGTACGCCGCTGGGTCCGACGAACGTTGATGATCGGCCTCTATGCGGTCCTGTGGGCGGTCATCCAGGGGCTGTCGCCGGTGCTGGTGCCGGGGCTGGGCCTGCACGACCTGGTGCGGCGCAACCGGGCGGCCAGCCTGCGGCTGTACGGCCTGCTGTGGGTGTTCTTGATGGCCGAGCTGCTGGGCGTGGTGCTGGCCGGGCTCGTGTGGCTGCGCCATGTGCTCACCCCCGGCCGCGGGCCCGAGCGGTTCTTGGCCGACAACTACCGGCTACAGTGGTGGTGGGGGCAGCTGCTGCTGGGGGCCAGCGCGCGGCTGCTGCAGCTGCGCTTCGACGTGGAGGGCGACGCCACGGCCGTGCCGGGGCCGGTGGTGGTGCTCATGCGGCACACCAGCATCGTCGACACGATCCTCCCGCTGGTGTTCTTGGGGGCGCGGCACGGCCTGCGGCTGCGCTACGTGCTCAAGACGGGGCTGAAGCTCGATCCCTGCCTCGACATCGTGGGGCATCGGCTGCCCAACTACTTCGTGGACCGCTCCGGCGAGTCCGAGCGCGAGGTGGCGGCGGTGGGGCAGCTGGCCCAGGCCATGGGGGAGCGCGACGGCGTGCTCATCTACCCGGAGGGCACCCGCTTCACGCCGGCCAAGCTGCGGCGGGCCTGGGAGAAGCTCGACGAGCGCGACCCGCTGCTGCGGCAGCTCAGCGGCGGGCTCACCCACGTGCTGCCGCCCCGCCCCGGCGGCTCGCTGGCCCTGCTCGACGCCGGGCTGCCCCAGGGGGCCGACGTCGTGATCTTCGCCCATCGCGGGCTCGAGAACCTCGAGCGCCTGCACGACGTGCTGTCGGGGCGGGTGCTGGGGTCGGTGGTGAGCCTGCGGCTGTGGCGGGTGCCCGCGGCCGAGGTGCCGGAGGGGCGCGAGGATCGGCTGCGGTGGCTGTGCGGGCAGTGGGACCGGCTCAACGCGTTCGCGGCCGAGGACCCGCGCGCGCCCGCGCTGCGGGCCGCGGGCGGCGAGGCGGCGGACAGCAGCCAGGCTCCTCCGCCGGCGTGAACCGGGCGTCGAATCGTCGCCAATCGTTCGGCGGTGACACCGCGCCACGTGATAGGTTCATCGCATGTCGCGTGCTCCATCGGCCTGCCCCATCGCGCTCGGGTTGTTGGTCTCGGGATGCTTCAACCCCACGCCGTTCGTCGACACCTTCACCACGGAGGGCGGCTCGGGCGAGACCGACACCCTCACCGGCGGGATCGACTCGACCACCGACCCCGACGACACCGGCCCCGATCCCACCGGCGAGGGCGAGTGTGGCAACGGGGTGGTCGACGCGGGCGAGGACTGCGACGACATGGGCGAGTCGGCGACCTGCGACGCCGACTGCACGCCGGCCATGTGCGGGGACATGACGGTCAACGCCGCGGCCGGGGAGGGCTGCGACGACGGCAACATGGACGGTACCGACGCCTGCGTGGGCTGTGTGCTCGCGACGTGCGGGGACGGGATCGTGTGGGTGGGCACGGAGGAGTGCGACGACGCCAACACCGAGGACTCCGACGATTGCACCAATGCGTGCACGAGCGCGGCGTGCGGGGACGGGATCGTCTGGAGCATGCAGGGGGGCGGGGAGGCCTGCGACGACGGGGGCGAGTCGGCGTCCTGCAACGCCGATTGCTCGCCGGTGATGTGCGGGGACGGGGTGGTGAACGCCACGGCGGGGGAGGAGTGCGACGACGGCAACCTCGACCACACCGACACCTGCGTGGGGGGCTGCGTGAGCGCGTCGTGCGGCGACGGCTACGTGCAGGCGATGATCGAGGAGTGCGACGACGGCAACCTGAACAGCGGCGACGGCTGCGACGACGAGTGTGCCCTCGAGAACCTGCTGCGCCCGAACGTGATGGTGTGCGGGATGTCGTCGCGCGACGTGACCACGTTCTTCCCCATGGGATCGATGCTCAACCTGGTGCCGGGGTGCACCCCCGACATGGACACGCAGGCGCTGCTCGTCCCCCGCAGCGGCGCGAACATGATCGTCGGCGCCACCCTCGGGGCGTACGTCGACGCGGGGGGGATCGTGCTGACGGAGTACGCGGCGTCCGACACGGTGTTCAGCAGCTTGTTCGTGAACGTCGTCGACGGGTCGAACCAGGGCTCGTGCACCGATCGCATTCCGCTGGTCTTCCAGTTCAGCCCGGGCGATCCGTTCTGGGCCGACAATGCCTTCAACCCGATCCCCGTGGCGGAGACCGGGTGCGGGCGGGACGTCTCGGCCTTTCCCGGGATCACGCCGCTGGCGGGCTGGACCGCCTCGGCCGTGGCCATCGCGTACCGCGACCGCGGGGCCGGCCGGCTGTGGCTGACCGACTTCGACTGGCAGGACGGCCAGGGAGGTCCGATGGATCCGAGCTACGCCGACACCCTCGCCCTGATGGGCTACATGATCACCCACCGGCAGTGAGCTGGGGGGGCCGGCGGGCTCGCTGCACCGCTTCGGGCGAGGCGGCTGGTGGCTCAGTGACTCCAGCAGTATCGAGTGCAAGGAAACGGGGGCGAGCACGCCAGGGAGCCGAGAGCGAGCAAGAGGGCCAGAGCATGCACTCGTGTCATGACTGATCAGTCGCCTTCTCGATCGAGGGCCGCATTGTAACAAGCGCGCCGAGCATCGAGGACATCCTCGCATGGATACTCCGGCGTGCCGCCTGGTCGCCGAAAGAATGCCCGCTGCTCGTCGCAGCTCAGCGCATCGATGCAGTCTGCTGCCGCGAACCATTCTTCCGCACAAGCATCGGTGCCATCGTCTCGTCGGGCCCACGTCCACGCGTACACCGGCTCGACGGCGGCACAGTCCTGCGCGCACTCGTCGGCGCTTCGAAAGGCCTGCTCCTCGATGATGGCTCCGCACTCGGGGTCGAGCTGCGCCGAGCACCACTGCTCGCAGGGCTCGATCCGATGCTCGACCAGCTCGATGGTCGGCTGCTCCTCGATCGTGGGACCACACGACCACGACGCCAGCGCGACGGCGATGGTCGTGAGTAAGGGCATCACCGTAGACGTGG
>JGI12210J13797_10137992_pt1 | contig 14670 bp, 14 predicted proteins | sample ElkSlonscriptome_3_FD_13797 | JGI IMG/M metagenome (IMG submission 13797)
CCCCCCGTGGGGCTCGCGGACGAGTCGGGCGGCCGCGGCCGCAATCGCGGTCGGTCTCGCCCGAGCACCAGCGGGGTCTCCCCGCTCGGCGTCGTCACCGTGATGGACCACCGACCCCGCGTTTCGATCACGAGAATCTCGAATTCCTCGGTCGGCGGGGCCGAACCGGGGGCCCGGCGCCCCACTGCACGGGGGCGCGCATCCGCGGTCGCACGACCGTGATCGCTCGCTCGCTCACGCCGTCGCCCGGGCTGGCGCGTGCGATGAGGCGATCTGCTAGCCTTCCCGAATGGTCTTACGGACATCGTTGGGTTGGTCTTCGCTCCTGCTCACCGCCCAATTGTCGAGCGGCTGCTACGAGGGGTTCGTCGGCGATGCGATGACCGACGGCGCCTCCGAGACGGGCACCGACCCGACCGGTGACGCGACGGCGACGGCGACCGCGACGGCGACGGCGACCGCGACCGCGACCGCGACGGCGACCGCGACCGACACGAGCGAGGTCGAGGACACCGGGGGCGGCGATACCACCGGCGGGGGCGGCGAAGTCGGAAGCGACGGCAGCGAGGGCACCACCGACGGCGACGGCGACGGTGACGACGGCAGCAGCAGCGACACCGGAGTGGTGGAGGGCTCGGCGGGCTGCGGCATGCCCCTGGCGATCCCCACCGCGGAGTGGGTGCCCATGACCGTCGAGGCCGGCGGGATGATGCGCGACGTCTTCGTCTACCTCCCCGAGGGCTACGATCCCCTGCGGCCCTACCCGGTCGTCTACCAGTTCCACGGCTGCAGCAACTCCGCGGAGCGCCAGAACAACAACGTGCCCGTGCACGACCACAGCGGCGCGGATGCGATCCATGTGCGGGGCCGGGCGATCGCGTCGTGCTGGGACACCTCGCCCGACGGCAGCGGGGTGGCCTTGTTCGACGCGATGGTCCCCGCGGTCGAGACGCAGTGGTGTGCCGATCCCACCCGGCGCTTCGCCACCGGCTACAGCAGCGGCGCGTTCATGACCCACCAGCTGGCGTGCCGGCGAGGCGACGTGCTGCGCGGCGTGGCCTCGATCGCCGGCGGGCAGGGCGGCAGCGGATGCGTGGGCGAGGTGGCGGGGCTGCTCATCCACGACATCGACGACCCCATGGTGGGCATCTCGGGCAGCGAGGCGGCCCGCAACCGGCTGCTCGAGGCCAACGGCTGCGATGCCGCGGCGCCCACCACCCCCACCGAGCACGAGCCGTGCCAGGCCTACGCCGGCTGCGATCCCGCGCTGCCGGTGGTGTGGTGCCAGACCTCGGGCCAGATGCACTCGCGGCAGGACGGGCGGGCCGGCCCCGCCTTCTGGGACTTCCTGTCCTCGCTCGAGTGAGCCCGGCTCCCCCGCGGGTCGCACCCCGTGCTATGTGCCCCGAGCATGGAGCTCCAGGACCTTCGGTACGAGCGCGACGATCAGCTGGCCATCATCACCCTCGATCGCCCCGACGCCCGCAATGCCTACAGCGAGGCGATGGTGGAGAGCCTGGTGCGGGCCCTCGACGCGGCCGAAGCCGACGCCGACGTGCGCTGCATCGTGCTGACCGGGGCCGGCCGCTCGTTCCACGCCGGCGGCGACCTCAAGCGCATGCGCGACGGCAGCGGCATGTTCGAGGGCGGCCCGGTCGCCCTGCGCCGGCAGTACATCGAGGGCATCCAGCGGATCCCGCGGCGCATCGCCGCCTGCGACGTCCCCATCGTGGCCGCGATCAACGGAGCGGCGATCGGGGCGGGCCTCGATCTCGCGTGCATGTGTGACATCCGCGTGGCCGTGAAGGGGGCCAAGCTCGGCTCCACCTTCGTGAAGGTCGGCCTGGTGCCCGGCGACGGCGGGGCCTACTTCCTCGCCCGCACGATCGGCTTCGCCCGCGCCCTGGAGATGGTGCTCACCGGCCGGATCGTCGCCGCCGAGGAGGCCCTCGCCCTCGGGCTGGTGCACGCGGTGGTCGAGCCCGACGACCTGCTGAGCGAGGCCAAGGCCCGCGCGCAGATGATCGCCGCCAACGCGCCGCTGGCCGTGCGCCTGACCAAGCGCGCCGCCTACCGCAGCTGGGATCTCGACATGGACACCGCGCTCGAGCTCGCGGCCAGCTTCCAAGGCATGGCCCAGAACACCGCCGATCACCGCGAGGCGGTCGACGCCATCCTCGGCAAGCGACCGCCCCGCTTCTCCGGCACATAGGGGCGGTCCCGCGCCCCAGCGCAGCGGCCGACGAATTGTGCTTCAATTTCCTCCGTGCCCAGCCCCTCGCATCGCCGGGGCGGCGCGACGGCGGGATCCTTCGTGCGCCGCCTCGCCGCGGCCATCCGCTCTCCGGGGTTCATCGCAGCCGGTGCCGCGGTGCTGTCGTGGGCGGGGCCGGCCGGGGCCAGCAACACCGGCAAGCCCCGCGTGCCCCCGTCGTTCTTGGGCCCCGGCTGCATCGAGACCGTCGATCGCAGCGTCGACCCGAGCTGGGTCTTCGACGTGGGGATCCCCTTCGAAGACACCGGCCTGACCGAGGACGAGCCCCCCGACGGTCGCACCTTCCAGTTCTTCGCGCTGTGTCGCCAGCCCGGGCCGCTCGAGGCGCTGCCGCGGTGGGTCGACGCCGACGATGCCACCGTCGCGGTCGAGTACGACCCCACCCTCGAGCTGCCCGGCCCCGGCGAGGCGCTCGACGAGAGCGCCGCGTGGGCGGGCTGCGTGCAGGCCATCACCCCCGCCGCCGAGCGGATCCCCATCACCTGCGAGGCCACCCTCGGCGGCGGGCAGTGGGACACCACCGGCGTGCCGGCGGGCGCCTACGCGATCTGGGGCTACACCTACGAGCCGGCCCAGAACCTGTGGACCCCGCGCGACGGCGTGGTGCGGGTCGTCGACGGCGACGACGCCTCGGCGGGCCCGGCCGTCTCGTTCTCGTGGCCGCTGACCGAGGTCACCGCCGGGCTCGAGGCCGGCGTGCGCGTGGCCGGGTGCGCCGCGGGCATGCCCGGCACCACCGTGGAGCTGTCGTGGGCCTCGGCCAGCGCCCTGGCCGATCAAGGAGACGCGGCCTGGGCGTCCTTCGCCACCCTCGTCGATCCGGGCGACCCCTTCGAGGCCACCCTGGTGCCCCCGGCCGAGGCCGAGTACGAGGCCGTGTTCTTCCGGGCGGTGGCCACCGATCCCCAGGGCCGCAGCTTCACCGCCCACACCCGCGAGCGGGTGGTGTTCCTCGCCGGCTGCGACGAGCCGGTGGGCGGCGCGCGCTCGCTGCCCGATGCCTGCGGCGTGGGCTCGGGCCCGCCGGCGGGGCCCGAGGGCCCGCGCGGCGGGGACGGATGCGACCCGGGTGACTCGGGCGACTCGGGGGCGCTCGACGACACGGGCGGCGCGGGCACGGGCACCACCGGCCCGGGCGCGACCGAGACGGGCCCGGCCGCCGACGGCAGCGGAGGAGAGCAGGGCGGCTGCGGCTGCCAGGGCGCCCCCGCTCGCCCGAGCGCGCTGGTGCTGCTGGTGCTGCTGGGGCTCGCCGGTGACCGCCGAGCGCGAAGCCGAGACATCTGAAGCGCCGAGGTCAGCCGACGCGGCTGGGGCTCGGTGGGCCGCCGAGCGCGAAGCCGATGCCCGATGCTCGCCGTGCGCGCGGCAACGCCGCGGCGCGCCGGGTCAGCGGCCACTCATCCCTCGTCCTGCGCCCGCAGCCAGCGCTGCACGATCTCGTACGGCTCGCGGGTGGAGGGGCCCCCCGCCGCGAACGCATCGCGCGACAGCCGGGCGAGGTCGAGCATGCGGTCGCGATCGCGGCCGAGGTGGTTGAGGGCCTGCGCCATCGAGAAGCGCACGCGGGCCAGCTCCGCCGACGACGCCCCGCGCCCGCGCAGCATGGCGTGGGCCTGTTCGAAGCTCCGCAGCGCGGCCTCGCCGTCGCCCATCTCCAGCTGGCACCGCCCCACGTTCGACATCACGTGCCCCGTCTCGCGGGGCGGCCGGGCTCGGCCCTGGTAGATGGCCAGCGCCCGCTCGTGGCACTCGAGCGCGGCCGCGAACTCGTGGGCGGTCTGGAGCGCGCCGCCGAGCGAGTCGAGGATGGAGGCCACCGCCGGGTGGTCCTTGCCGAACTTCATCTCGCGGATGTGCAGCGTTCGCCGGTACGTCTCGATCGCTTCGCCGTGGCTCTGCGTGTCGTAGACCCGGTCGAGGCGGTCGAGCCGGGTGTTGATCTCCTCGGAGATGCTGCGCTCGGTCGACACCGGCACCCCGGGGGGGGCGCGCTCCACCGAGGCCAGCTCCATCATGCTCGAGTCCTTGTACTCGTAGCGGAAGTCGAGGATGGCCGACTGCCCCACCCGGATCCGGTCGCCCTCGCGCAGGCCCTCGGCGTGGATCCGGCGGCCGTTGATGTACGTGCCGTTGGTCGACTCGAGGTCGACCAGCTTGGCGCTGCCGTCCGGGTCCCGGATGATCTGGGCGTGGCGCCGCGAGATCCCGTCGTCGGTGAGGTGGACCTGGACCCCCTCCTTGCGGCCGATCGTGCTCTCGCCCACGCGCAGCTCGAACACGGTGCCCACGTGCTCACCGGTGAGCACCGTAAGGAACGCGGGCCCACGTCGTGGACCCTTTGGCTGCGCCTTGGTTCGCTGGATCGCCGTGGCTTCCTCGTGGCCGCCGCCTCTCACCTCGTGCCTCCCGGGGTGTGCACGGCCACAGGATACGGCAGTTTCGGCCGTCGCCGTGAGCGCGCCCGAGCATGCCCGATGAACGACCAGAGCCGGTCCGTGGGGGGAAGGTAGCATGGCCGCGCATGGGAGACCTGCGCGGACGTTCCATACGGACCCTGGCCTGGCTCGGCGACGCCGAGTTCGAGCGAGAAGTTCGCTATCGGCTCGCGCGCCGCGGCGACTACCCCAGCGATCGCCTCGACGCCATGAAGACCCGCGTGGTGCGGGCCGAGGCCCAGGCCGGCCTGCTGCAGCAGCTGCTCGCCAGCCTCACCCCCGAGGAGCTCGACGTGGTCCGGCGGGGTCGCAACGCCGCCGCGCCCTCGGCCGCCCGCGGAGGTCGCCGGCGCACCCAAGACTACCGGGCCGCCACCGGCCTCGAGGCGCTCATCGCTCGCTGGTGCCTCGACGGTGAGCCGGGGCGGGAGCGCATGCACCACGTGCTCGGCCCGGCCCTCGACCTCGCGATCGACCGCGCGGTCGAGGCCGAGGCGCGCCGGCCTCGTCGCGGCTGAGCGGGTCTCGTGCGCCCGACGTACGAAGGACCCGCGCGTGCGAGCCCTTCACGGCCCCCGCGGGGCCGAGCGCATCGATGTCGTGTCGCTCGGGTCGCTCAGGCGGCCGCGGTCGATTCCTCGCGCGAGGGCAGCAGGTCGGCGTTGGGCTGCTTGGCCGGCCCCGCCTCGAGCACGCGCCGCGACGGCTCGCGGATGTCCCACACCAGCCCCACCCAGCTCATGGCCTTGAGGGTGTAGTAGGTCATGTCGATCTCCCACCAGAAGAAACCCTGGCGGCAGGAGCTCATGTGGTGGTGGTGGTTGTTGTGCCAGCCCTCGCCCATCGTCAGCAGCGCCAGCCACAGGTTGTTGCGGCTGTCGTCGGTGGTGGCGTAGCGCCGCTTGCCCCACACGTGGGCCAGCGAGTTGATGGTGAACGTGCCGTGCCACGTGAGCACCGTGCTGAAGAAGAACCCGATGACCAGGCCCCAGCCGCCCAGGGTGAGGTACGTGGCGATCGCCACGATCGTGGGCGGCGCCAGCCACAGCTTCTCGAGGATCACCAGCTCCGGGTAGCGGGAGAGGTCCTTGACCCGATCCCAGTCGACCCGGTCGTTGCGGTCGTAGATCCAGCCCAGGTGCGAGTGCCAGAAGCCGAACTGCACCGGCGAGTGCACGTCGCGCTCGTTGTCGGAATTCTTGTGGTGGTCGCGGTGGTGCGCCGCCCACCACAGCGCGCCGCGCTGCGCGGTGCTCATGGCGAGGAACGCCAGCATGAACTGCATCACCCGGCCGGTCTTGAACGTGCGGTGGGCGAAGTACCGGTGGTAGCCGCCCGTCACCCCGAACATCCGCACCCAGTACAGCACCAGCGCGCAGATCCACGCCGACGCGGGCGCGCCCATCACCAAGCCCGCGATGGCTCCCCCAATCCCCAGCACGTGGATGATGAGGAACGGGGACATGGCCCTCCACTCGTAGTCTCGCCAGCTTCGCGCCAGCCGACCGTGGGAGCGGATGGGCGGAGCCCCCGGAATCTCGAGCAGCTTCATGGTCCCAGCATGGCGTGGGACGCCGTTGGAGCGGGTCATACCTCCGTCTCACTTTGTCATGGTTGTGTCACTGGCCCCCTGAACACCGATCGCTCGTCGGCCTGGCGTGCGATCTCTCGCGGTACCCGAGGCCCATCCGGGGACGGGACCCCTCGCCGACGGAGCACGCTGATACACTGCGGTGCCGCCGATGGCCTCACCCTCCCCCGAGAATCTCGACGCGAACGATCTTCGCGATCGCCTCTACATCATCATCTTCGAGGCCGAGACCCCGGGGGGAAAGCTCTTTGATGTCGCGCTGTTGTGGCTGATCATCGCGAGCGTCATCACCGTGGTGCTCGAGAGCGTCTCGGGGGTGGCGGAGCACCACGGGCCGCTGCTGCGGGTGCTCGAGTGGCTGTACACGGGGTTGTTCACCGTCGAGTACGTCCTGCGGATCTACTGCGCGCGTCGTCGGCTGCGCTACGTGCTGTCGTTCTTCGGCATCATCGACCTGCTGGCGCTGCTGCCCACCTATCTCAGCTTGGTGTTCGTCGGGGTGCACTCGCTGCTGGTCATCCGGGCGCTGCGGCTGCTGCGGGTGTTCCGCGTGCTCAAGGCGGTGCGCCTGATGGGCGAGGCGCACAGCCTCATGACCGCGGTGCGGATGAGCCTGCCGAAGGTCTCGGTGTTCATCGGCGCGGTGGTGATCATCGCGATCATCGTGGGCGCGGCGATGTACCTCATCGAGGGCGAGGACGCCGGCTTCACCAGCATCCCGCGCGGCATGTACTGGGCCATCGTCACCATGACCACGGTGGGGTACGGCGACATCGCGCCCCAGACCGAGCTGGGGCAATTCCTCGCCGCGCTGCTGATGGTGCTGGGCTACGGGATCCTGGCCGTGCCCACCGGCATCGTCTCGGCCGAGATCGTCAGCGACATGGCGAGCAAGGGCACGGCCCAGGCCGACGCCGACGGCGTCGCCCACATCGAGCACGGCGCGGTCTGCCCGCACTGCAGCGCGCGGGGGCACCAGACCGGCGCCAATTTCTGCTACGTGTGCGGATCGGCCGTCGACTGAGGGCAGGTGCGTCGTGACCGAGCCCGAGCTCTACCACGCGCTGCTCATGCTGCTGTTCGCGCTCGCGGGCGTGACCTTCGCGGTGCTCGGCCTGGTGAGCGCGCCCTACGGCCGCCACGCCCGGCCCGGCTGGGGCCCCCGCGTGCCCGAGCGCCTCGCGTGGATGCTCGTGGAACTGCCCGGGGCCGCGGTCTTCGCCGTGGTGTTCTTCGCCGGGCCGCGGGCCACCGACCCGGTCCCGCTGGTGATGTTCGCGCTGTGGCAGCTGCACTACCTGTACCGGGCCCTGGTGTACCCGTGGCTGCGGCAGCCTCGGCCCGGGCGCGGCATGCCGCTGGTGCCGGTCGCCACCGGCCTCATCTTCACCGTGCTGGTCGCCTATCTCAACGCGCGGTGGCTGACCGCGCTGGGGCCCGGCTACGGGCTGCGCTGGCTGCTGTCGTTTCGGTTCCTCTACGGCGCGCTGCTGTTCCTCACCGGCCTGGTCATCAACCGCTGGGCCGACCTCGTGCTGCGCTCGCTGAGGGATCGGGGCACCGACGCCTACGCCATCCCGCGCGGCGGGCTGTTCGACGAGATCTCCTGCCCCAACTACTTCGGCGAGGTCGTGCAGTGGCTGGGCTGGGCGATCCTCACCTGGTCTCCCGCCGGCGTGGTGATGGCCACCTTCACGGCGGCCAACCTCGTGCCGCGGGCCGTCTCGCATCATCGCTGGTACCAGCGGCGGTTCCCCGACTACCCGCGGCGCCGCCGGGCGATCATCCCGTACGTGCTGTGACCGGCCGGCGAGGGGCTCGAGGCGCCCGAGCTCTCGACGAGTTCTCAGCCGGGGGAGGGCAGGGCGCAGCCGTCGGGGCCGCAGGCCTCGCCGCTGGGGCTGGCCTCGGGCGCGGGGGCCGAGGCGGTGGTGTGGCCCTCGTCCCACGCGCGCTGCATCGCCTGCCGCAGCAGCGCGCTGGGCTGGGCCCCGGAGACCGCATAGCGCTCGCCGATCACGAAGAACGGCACGCCCGACACCCCCAGCTCGGCCGCGCGGGCCTCGTCGGCCCGCACGTCCCGGGCGTGCTCGTCGCTCGACAGCAGGGCCTGGGCGCGCTCGGCGGAGAGCCCCTCGCGCTCGGCGAGGTCCACCAGCACCTCGTGGTCGGCGATGGCCTGCCCTTGGTGCATGTAGGCGTCGAACAGCCGCTCCTTCATCGCGCTGCCCCGGCCCTGGGCGCCGGCCCAGTGCAGCAGGCGATGGGCATCGAAGGTGTTGCTGGGCTGCATGCGATCGAAGCGGAAGGGGAGCCCGTGCTCGGCGCCCACGCCGGTCATGCGGTCGATCATCTGCTGGGCCTGCGGGCGGCCCACCCCGTACTTGTCGGCCAGCCGCTTCACCATGTCGGGCGGGCCGTCCGTCTGCGGCGAGCGCGGCGCGCTGGGATCGAGTTCGAACGCACGCCAGGTGACCTCGACCGGGTGGGGGAATTGCTCGATGGCCGCCTCGAGCTGGCGCTTGCCCACCCAGCACCAGGGGCACGCGATGTCCGACCAGATCTCCACGCGCAGCGACGTCATGTCCCGAGGGTAGTCGAGCCCACCCACGGGCGCATGCGCCCGCGACGTGCGTGAGCACGGCCCCGCGCCCCGGGTGCATCATTCCGCGCAGGCCCGCGTCAGTGGCCCCCAACGGCGCGTGGCGGGCGACCGGTTCGTTCCGAGGCCCCCGCGGGGTGGCTACGGCACGACATCGATGTCAGGGGATGACGCGGATGCGGGGGTCGATTCGGACACTCGCGTCATGCCCCAGGATACAAAACGCGTGTTCAGCGCTGCGGTGACAGCGATTCACCAATGATTCCATACGATGACAGGATGGCACGGCGGCTGCACTCTAGGGGGACGTCCGACGACGGGCTCCCCGCTGGCTCGAGCGACCTTAAGTACTCCGCTCGGCCCAGCTCTCTAACTGGCTCGACCGTCTGACACCGACCACCTTGGCTTGACGACCCTGCTTACGACTCGCTTGCTGCTCACGCTTACGTTGCTGCTTACCGCTTAGTTACCGCCCTCGCTTACGCTTTGCTTGCTCTTGATCTCTTCGTTGCCTTCGCTTGCTCTTGGTCTCTTCCTTACTCGTCTAGCTTGCGCTTGCGCTTGCTGCTTAGCCCTTAGTTACTGCTTACGCTTGCGCCTACTGCTTAGCCCTTAGTTACTGCTTACGCTTGCGCTTGCTGCTTAGCCCTTAGTTACTGCTTATCCTTGCTGCTCGTCGACTAGATTGGACTGTCACTCTCTCCATTCGATGTTCGATCTGGCCCGAGCAACGACCCCTTCGAATCGCTCCACCCTCCGCTCGAGTCGAGCTGTCTTGCTCGGCTGACCTCGGCGCCGGCTCCTCCCCTCTCCCCTGATCCCGGCCGGCCCCGGGTCACCCGTCGCACCGGCGAGTCCCCCTCGCCGTGCGGCTGCGGGCCCCCGAGGCGTCCACGTCCCCCGGACGTCTCGGGACCGTCCGCTGCGATTTCCTGCGGCTATTTCGGTGTGGTGCTCTTGGACTTGGCTTGAGATACGTCTTGGAACAATTGGTAGTAGTGGCTTGGCTTCTCCCATGAATTGCGGTGCTCGGCTCGCCCCGGATCGGTGCCCGGGGTCGCCCGACATGGTCCGTCACTTCGGTCCCTCGCAGGCCCGGGCTCTCAGCGTAGAGCCCGGGTCTTCGTGGTTGATCAGGCGTCGGAGGTGAAGCGATCGCTGCGTTCCCGCAGGTAGTCCTGCAGGTGCGGCACGATCGGCCGCCGCAGGATCGCATCGGGCGTTTCGAAGCTGGCCCACACCACCTCGCGGTTGTCGACCTCGAACACCGGCGGCTGGTCCACGTCGACCTCGACGATCGTGACCTTGTCGAAGCGATTCTCGAACTGGTAGATGCGCGAGTACACCTCGCGCAGCCGGTCGCGCGGCAGATCGAGGTCGACCTCCTCGATGAGCTCGCGCTGGGCCGCGGCCGCGGCACTCTCCCCCGGGCGCACGTAGCCGCCGGGCAGGGTGTAGTGCCGCCGGTAGGAGTTCTTCACCAGCAGCAGCCGACCCTCGTGCCACACCGCGATCAGGGCCCCGTGGGTGTTGGGCCGGCGGACCTTCCAGTACGCCCGGAGCATGCGGTGGGCCACGCGGTACGCGGTGCGGAAGCCGAGGTCGACCACGGCCCCGAGGCCGGTCGTGCTCGGAGTGGAGCTGAGGTTGGAATCATGCATCCGCAGGAGACCCATCAAGCCACAGCCCTCCCCATGCGCCAAGTGATCGCTCTGCGAGCACGATCGCAGGATCGGCTCACATGGGCCGGATCGATCCGAGCCGAGCCGATCCGTTCCAGAGCACGGAGAGTCTGCGCGGTGCGCGTCGGCGTGGATCCTTCGAGCCCGCGGCCGCAGGGCCGCTTCACTCGTCGGCGTGCTGCGGGAATTCCTGACGGCCCGGACATCCTCGGGCCACCCAATGGTTTCGGCTGCAAACTCTTTGGTGGCTTGGGGGTACGCCGAGCGATAGTCTGCGCACGGTGAGCATCGCCGCCACGCTGTACGACCGCCTGGAGCGGGTGGCGAACCTGCTCAGCTCGCAAGCGCGGGCCACCGCGCGGATCCATGCGCTCGAGCCGATCCAGCTCGAGGTGCTGCACTACCTGCTGCGCTGCAATCGCTATAGCGACACCTCCAAGGCGGTGGCCGAGTTCTTCAGCCTCACCAAGGGCACCGTGTCGCAGACGGTCTCGGCGCTGCATCGCAAGGGCATGGTGGAGAAGGTGCCCGATGACGCCGATGGGCGGCTCATCCACCTGCACCTCACCAAGGCGGGCGAGCGGGTGGTGAAGGAGGCGTTCCCGCCGGTGCTGCTGCAGGCGGCCACCGTCGAGGAGGACGAGGCGCTGCTCGCTCGGCTCGACGACCTGCTGCTCCGCATGCAGCGGGCGACCGGGTCGGTGAGCTTCGGCGAGTGCCAGACCTGCGCCCACTTCCGCCGCGAGGGCGAGCGACGCCATCGCTGCGGGCTCACCGGCGAGCCGCTGCGGCGCGCCGACATCGTCAAGATCTGCCTCGAGCACCTGCGGCCCGACTAGCAGCCCGACTAGCGCGGCGCGTCGCAGAACTCGGTGCGTCACAGCGGTCGACGCGTCACGGTGACGCTCGCGTGACACGGGCGCGGTCGGTGCCGCGGTGGTTCCCAGTGATTCACTCTCGTGCTCGTCGCGAGGAGACGGCAGGGTCTCCTCGGGAACACGTGTGTAAAATCAAGCTGCCCGCCGCATCCGAGGGGGGTGCGGAGTAGGGTGGAGTGGATGCGACGGGCAGCGAGAGGGAACAACAGCCGGTCGAGGGGATCGAACCGGCGTGCTCCCCACTACTTTACAAATGCCATGCCAAGGATCGGCGACCCGGTTTCGATGAGTTGCGGGCGAGGGTCTGGCTACTGTCGTAGCCGGTTCGATCGGTCTGGGTAGCCATCGGGGCAAGCCCGACTCGCGATCGCGCGGTCGCGAGCCGTCGCTCGCGCCGCCCGACGCCGTGGTGAGGATCGGTTACATTCCGCCCGCCGTGTCTACGCGTAGAGCAGGCCCCCCCGTGCCCCGATCGATGAGCTTCGAGGAGTTCCACGAGAGCCTGCGCGAGTCCGAGGCGCGCAAGCGCGTGCTCCGAAAGTCCGATCGCCCGTTCCACGTGCTGCTCAGCCAGCAGTTCGGTCGGCCCGACATCGAGTCGCTGTGTGACACGGCCACCGCCATCCGCCGGCTCGATCGCCACCGGGAGGGCCGCGACTTCCTGCGGGGGGTGCTGGTGGGCTACCGGGTGATGCACCTGTTCGCGCAGCCCAGCACCCGCACGGCCCAGTCGTTCCTCGCGGGGGCCGACAAGCTGGGCGCGACCAGCCGCACGGTGACCAACCTCAGCACGTCGTCGTTCGCCAAGGGCGAGTCGGTCGAGGACGCGGTGCGCACGCTGTCGAGCTTCTTCGACGCGATCGTGGTGCGCCACCACGAGGACGACTTCGCCACCCGGGCCGCGTGGGCGCTGTCGCGGAGCGACCGGCCGATCCCGGTGATCTCGGCCGGCAGCGGCCGCAGCCAGCACGTCACCCAGTCGCTGCTCGACGTGTACACGCTGCGCTACTCGTTCGCGGAGCGGGGCGGCATCGACGGCAAGACGCTGCTCATCATCGGCGACATCGCGCGCAACCGGGCCGCGCGCTCGCTGGCGTACCTGATGACCAAGTTCGACCAGCCGCGGGTGTACTTCGTGTCGCCCGACGACTTCCGGCCGCAGCGCGACCTGCTGGCCTACCTCGACAAGCACGACATCGAGGTGCGGATCGAGAAGGACCTGCGCACCATGCTCTCCGAGCACGGCCGCCAGATCGACGCCATCTACGTCACGCGCCTGCAGCAGGAGTGGGACGAGGGCGGGGCCCCGGCGGAGCTGGGCAGCAGCGACACCTACGTGCTCAAGCCCGAGTACCGCGACCTCATCCGGCCCGACTGCGTGGTCATGCACCCGCTGCCCCGCGTCAACGAGCTGCCCGACACCTGGGAGGAGCACCCCGGGTTCGTGGTGTGGCGACAGGTCCGCAACGGCATGTGGATCCGCGCGGCCATCTTCGCGATGGTCTACGGAGCCGACGAGGAGATCCGCGCCCGGGCGCGGCGGCTGGACCTGCTGTAGATCTCCGGCGCGGCGCCCTCGACACCGGCGCCGGAGTTGCTAGCCCAGGGCCCGTGCTCTCGCTGCTCCTGCACATCGGGTTCGTCGTGCTCGGCACGGCGCTGGTGTGGAAGGGCAGCACCGTGCTCGAGTCGTCGAGCGAGAAGCTCGCGGTCCACTACGAGCTGCCCGACATCGTGACGGGCGCGGTGGTGGTGGCGGTGGGCTCGAGCTTCCCCGAGCTGTCCACCACCGTCATCTCCACCCTGGTGCACGGCCAGTTCGAGCTGGGGATGTCGGCCATCGTGGGCTCGGCCATCTTCAACGTGCTGGTGATCCCCGCCCTGTCCACGCTGCTGTCCCGGTCGCGGCTGCAGACCAGCCCTTCATGGGCCCGCGCCGGCCTCACGGGCCCGCGCCGGGCCTCGGAGGCGAGGAGGGCCCAACGCGGGGCGGCGAGCGATCGGTGGGCACGAGCCTGCTGGCGGGGCGCAGCGCCACCGGGTTCCCGCTGCCCATCGAGGTGCTCGGAGCGGCGGGCGACGTGGCCGAGCAGTACGAGGCCCTGGGGATCGAGTTCCTGCCCGAGCAGGTGGTGGTGGTCGACGGGCCCAATGTGGACCTCGACGGCGATGGCTCGCCCGACGGCGCGGGCCTGGTGGTGACCGGTCGCTCCTGGTACCCCGAAGAGGTTGCCGAGGGGCTGCGCACGCCGATCTACGAGTGATCGAGCTCGGGCGGGCCGCTGGCCGGGGCGGCCCGCCTGGCCTGGCGCCACCGCAGCAGCGGCCGGGTGAGCACCACCCCCAGCATGGCGGCCCACATCACCACCCAGGTCCGCACGGCCTCGTCTCCGCCCATGAGCGATCCGCTCGCGGCGACCAGCCCCACCAGCATGCCACCCCGCACCCGGCTGCGACGCAGGGTCTGGTCGGGCTCGGTGTCGGGCGGCGAGGTGGGCGGGCGCTGCAGCACGATGACCAGCCCAAAGGCCACCGCGCAGCCGATGGCGCCCCACGCCCACGGCCCCGGCGCCACGAGGGCGAGGTCGGGCTGGCCGATCGCCATGCCCATGAGGGTGGCGGCCCCGGCCAGGCCCGCGAAGATCCACCCCTGCCGCTCGCGCTCGGGCAGCAGCGCGTCGAGCCCGAACGCGAGCACGGCGGCCAGGCCCACGCCGAAGCCATGACCCTCGCGGGCGCACACGAACACCAGCACCACCAGCGTCGTGCAATCGACGACGGTGGCGGGCGGGCCGACGCTGCGGTTCACCACCCGCACCAGCCCCAGCGCGGCCATCGGAGCCAGCAGCGTCGGGTCGGCCCCGGTGAGCACCACCGCGGCGGCGGGCACCAGCGCCACGAAGGCGGCGGGATCGTCGTCGGGGGCGAGATCGCGGGCCAGCGCCCACGTGGCGAACACCACCAGCGCGCCCAGCAGCCCCGCGAGGCCGGCGTCGACCGGCGCGGCCCCGCGCACCAGGGCGGTGACCAGCAGGCCCGCGGTGACCAGCCCCATGATCACGAGGATGGCGAGGTTGGTGGCGACCTTGGGCTCCACCGGGCGGGCAATGGCCGAGAAGCGATGGATGGGATGCGCCACGGGACCGCTCATCGTCGCGGGGGGCCCCCTTCCGGTCAAGGCGGTCGGGATCACGGCAGGGCCGC
>JGI12210J13797_12044937_pt1 | contig 14666 bp, 15 predicted proteins | sample ElkSlonscriptome_3_FD_13797 | JGI IMG/M metagenome (IMG submission 13797)
GGAAGGGGAGCTCGACGAGGCGCAGCGAGCACGATTACTGGAAATCGCCGACCGCTGCCCGGTCCACAAGACCCTGTATAACCAGCTTGAGGTGCGCACGACGCTGGGGTGATGCAGCTCGTGTGACGCGTTGGTCAGCGCTCGCTCCTTACTCGCGCTCGAACCGATCGCTGAACACGGTATCGCCTCGTCCGAAGATCACGTAGCTTCGTCCCGAATCGCTGCCGTTCGGGGTGGCACCTTGGGCTCCAACTATCAGATCATCAATACCATCGCCGTTGATGTCACCGGCGGCGCTGACCGACGCGCCGGAAACGTCGCCGGCGGCTTCCCCATTGAGAACGAAACCGTTGCTGCCATCCAGGCTCCCGAGCTGGAAGGGGTTGGGTAGGTCGACGCTGGAGCCGAATACGACGTAGGTTCGTCCCGAAATGAGGCCATTCGGGGAGGCAACTGGGGCGCCGATAACCAAATCATCAAAGCCGTCACCGTTGACGTCGCCGGCGGCGCTGACCGACACCCCTAACCGATCACCGGCTGCTTCGCCGTTGATCGCAAAGCCGTTGGTGCCGTTGAGTGTGGAGAGGTCAAAAGGGTTCGGCAGGCCGGCGTTGGAGCCGAATACAACATAGGTGCGGCCCAGAACGCTGCTGGCAGGGAGACCGGGGGCGCCGATAACCAGATCATCAATGCCGTCACCATTGAAGTCGCCGGCGGCGCTCACCGAATTCCCTAACCGATCACCGGCCGCTTCGCCGTTGATCACGAAGCCATTGCTGCCGTTGAGGGTGGACAGGTTGAAGGGGGTGGGCAGGCCGGTGGTGGAGCCGAATATTACGTAGCTGCGTCCCGCCTCGACGCCCTTAAAGTCAGCGAGATAGGCTCCAATGATCAAATCATCGATGCCGTCGCCGTTGACATCGCCCGCGGTGCCGACGCGCGCGCCGAAGAAGTTTCCGGCCGCTTCGCCATTGATCACGAAGCCATTGCTGCCATTCAGTGTGGATAGGTTGAAAGGATTAGGCAGGCCGGCGTTCGAGCCGAACACCACGTAGCTGCGGCCCGACGTTTCGCCGTTCGGGTCGGCTAAAGGGGCTCCAATGATCAGGTCGTTGATGCCGTCCCCATTGAAGTCACCGTCGGCGCTTACCGACCATCCGGCGCCGTCTTCCTCGGCTTCACCATCGAGTGCGAAACCATTCAACTGATTGATTGAAGACAGATCAAACGGGTTGGGCAGGCCAGAGTTGGATCCAAAAACCACGTAGCTGCGGCCCGAGCCTACAATAGAGCCGTTAGGATCGAAAAGGATAGCTCCAATAATCAGATCTTCGATGCCGTCTCCGTTGATATCGCCATTGCCGCTAACCGACCACCCCGCACGGTGATCCGCTGCTTCCCCGTTAAAAACGATGCCGTTCAAACGGTTGAGCGAAGACAAATTCAATGGGTTGGGCAGATCGTCATCGGTGCCGAATACTAGATAACTGCGTCCCGAATAAGTGTCGTTCGGGTCGGCGCCATGGGCGCCGATAATCAGATCATCGATTCCATCGCCGTTGACATCACCCGCGTCGCTGACCGACCGCCCAGAGAAGTCATCCTCTAGTTCACCGTTAATCACGAACCCATTGTTGCCATCCAGGCTGGATAGTTCGATTTCTGCGGGAAACGAGGCGGTAGCGCTCATTGGAAGCCCAAGCGCCAAGCTGACCGCGAGCATTAGGCTGGAGGGCTTGCTGAAGGATAGAGACATAGCAGCACGCGTTGACCCATTGCCTGAGGGCGATCGATGTATGGGTGTGAATTGAGTGCATCGAATTCGCATTCAATGTTCCTTGCATCTGCCTAAGCATCGAAACCATGTTTAATGCGAGCTCCCCGACGGGGGAGTTTAATCCTAGATGGTGAGGAGATTCAACTCTATGAATTAATTTGGAAAAAGAGAGTTTGCAATGTGATGAAGCGTTAGATTGACCTGTTGGGCGAAATTAAATCAGTTTAATTTAGAGTTGATGGTTATCGTCTACAGCGGCAAAATCAGATCGAGGTCCGGAATCGCTGGGTCCTCGCATCAGCTGAAGGGCCTGACCTAGGTAGCGGATTGATGAAAATCGGCCTGATCCGGAGGTTTGGATGAGAATGGGCACATTGCGCTTTGTGCTCGAGCCCAACCCGGAAAACGGCCTGCTACTTCAGTTCGAAACGATCTTTAAATATCGCATCTCCCCGCCCGAACACCACGTAGCTGCGTCCCGAACTGCTGCCGTTCGGGTCGGCACGAGGCGCGCCGATAATCAGATCGTCGATGCCGTCGCCATTGATATCGCCAGCGGCACTGACCGACGAGCCGGATCTGTCAACGGCGGCTTCCCCATTGAGAACGAAGCCATTGCTGCCATTCAATGTGGATAAGTTGATGGGGCTTGAGAAATCGCCACTGGACCCGAAAACCAGATAACTGCGCCCCGAATCGCTGCCGTTCGGGTCGGCACGAGGGGCGCCAATAATCAGATCATCGATCCCATCGCCGTTGATATCGCCGGCTGCACTGACCGACGCGCCGGAACCGTCGCCGGGGTCTTCCCCATTGAGAACGAATCCATTGCTGCCGTTCAGAAAAGATAGGTTGAAGGGGTTTTGAAACCCTGCGTTGGAGCCGAATATCACGTAAGTACGGCCAGGTCCGCCGCCGCCGGGGGCTCCTGGGGCGCCAACAACGAGATCATCGATGCCGTCGCCGTTGACATCGCCAGCTGCGCTGACCGAAAGTCCGAAGCTGTCATTAGCCACTTCGCCGTTGATTACGAAGCCATTGCTGCCATCTAGGTTGGACAAGTGAAAGGGGTTGGGCAGATCGGTGATGGAACCAAACACTACGTAGCTTCGGCCAGACAAACTGCCGTTCGAGTCAGCAGCAGCGGCTCCAATGATCAGATCGTCGAAGCCGTCGCCGTTGACATCTCCCGCTGCGCTGACCGAAGTCCCAGAGAAGTCGAGCTCTGTTTCTCCGTTGATCACGAAACCGTTGTTGCCATTTAGTGTGGACAGGTTGATGGGATTGGGGAATCCGGTATTGAGTCCGAAAAACACATAACTGCGTCCAGAATAGCTGCCGTTCGGGTCGGCACCAGGGGCACCGATGATGAGATCATCGATGCCGTCGCCATTGATGTCGCCGGCCCGGCTGACCGATTCTCCGGAGAAGTCAAGAGCGGCTTCCCCATTCAGGAATGCGCCGTTCAGGCCGTTCAAGGAGCCTAGATTGACGGGATTGGGCAGGCTAGAGTCCGAGCCAAAAACTACGTAGCTTCGGCCAGACAAACTGCCGTTCGGGTCAGCAGCAGCGGCTCCAATGATCAGATCGTCGAAGCCGTCGCCGTTGATGTCGCCAGCGCCACTCACAGAACGGCCAGACTCATTCGATTCAGCTTCGCCATTAAGGAATAAGCCATTCAAGCCATTGATCAAGGATAAGTTGAAGGAACTGGATAGATTCGCGGTTGAACCGAAGACCAGGTAACTTCGTCCCGAGTAGTCGCCGTTTGGATCGGCTCCTACGGCCCCGATGATGAGATCATCGATGCCATCGCCGTTGATATCACCGGCTGCGCTGACCGATCCGCCGGAGAAGTCTTCGATTGTTTCACCGTTAAGCACGAAGCCGTTCGTGCTGTCCAGGCTCGACAAGTCGATTTCTGGAGGGAACAGCTGAGCATGGACAGGCATGGCGTGGCCCGCGCCGAAGGCAATTGCAATCGCTAGGCTTAGTCGCTTTGGTTCTGCCATGGCAGAGTCCATTCGAATTGCTCAACATTCAGTCTACCGTGACTGACTTGAGGCCTGCAATGGCCACAATCTGCGAGACGTTTTTTCATTCATTTGGGAGGGGTAGCTTACGGAAATCGCCCCTCTACGACCTGCTGCTGGCCTCGCTCGGCGCCTGCACCAGCATGACGCTTCGAATGTACGCCGACCGCAAGGGCTGGGCGTTGGACGGAGTCACGGTTCACCTGCGCCATCAGCGCGAACACGGCGACGACCTGGAAGGCAAGCGCTCCATCGATGTCATCGAACGCGAGATCGAGTTGGAAGGGGAGCTCGACGAGGCGCAGCGAGCACGATTACTGGAAATCGCCGACCGCTGCCCGGTCCACAAGACCCTGTATAACCAGCTTGAGGTGCGCACAACGCTGGGGTGAGGTGGCTCAGCAGGGGGCGGTGACCTCGTGTACCCTGAGCGCACATTTTCATCGAACCCTGATCTGGACTATGAGCACGAAAAATCTCGCCCTTTTCTGCGACTTCGAGAACGTCGCCCTCGGCGTGCGCGACGCGCGCTACGACGCTTTCGATATTCAGAAGGTGCTGGAGAAACTGCTCCTGAAGGGCAATATCGTGGTTCGCAAAGCCTACTGCGATTGGGGCCGCTATCGGGAGTTCAAGGCACCGATGCACGAGGCGGCCTTCGAGTTGATCGATATTCCCCACGTGCGGATGTCGGGCAAAAATTCCGCCGACATTCGCATGGTGGTCGACGCGCTCGACCTGTGTTACACCAAGGGTCACGTCGACGCTTTCGTGGTCATTTCCGGAGACTCGGACTTCTCACCGCTGGTCTCGAAGCTCAGGGAGAACAACAAGACCGTGATCGGTGTCGGAGTCAAAAGTTCGACCTCGGACCTGCTGATCGCCAACTGCGATGAGTTCATCTTCTACGACAACCTGATCAGCAAGCGCAAGAAGCCGGCGAAGAAAAAGGCGTCGAAGAAGAAGGTTTCAAAGAAAACGGCATCGAAGCCGGCCATCGACGACAAGCAGCAGGAGGCCTTCGATCTCGTGCTGGAAACCACCGAAGATCTGTTCTCCGAGCGCGACTCGGAAGAAAAGGTCTGGGGCTCAATGGTCAAGCAGGCGCTGAAGCGCCGTAAGCCGGGCTTCAGCGAGTCCTACCACGGCTTCAAGAGCTTCAATCACCTATTGCAGGAAGCCCAGAAGTCCGGTCTTCTCGATCTGCAGCACGACGAAAAATCCGGCGGTTACATCATCAAAACGTATCGAGGCGATGACTGAGCATCTGGCAAGGGCTTCCGACCACCGTCGTTCAGAAGCCCCGTCGTCTTGCCGGGGTTACCAGACAAGGAAAACGCCTTTGTGTGGGTGACCTGTCCACATGGCTGAAACAAGGATTCAGCAGGTTCAGCGTGGCGCGTAGAGAAATGGGTCGCCTGATTTAGGGTCGGCTGGCGGTCTTGGGGCGGCAGTCGAGCCGAAGAAAAAAGCTCGTCTCGCTGATTGCTATGGTCAGCCAGAAGATGGCTTGAAGGGTTCGGCCGCGGGCCAGCCGCCCGCGGCCGACTGCGATCAATCGTCGCTGGTCTTGTACATACGCACGTCGCGCTGTGGGAAGGGGATGGAACAGCCGGCGCCTTCCAGCTCCACTTTCAGTGACTCCAGAAGGTCGCTGCGCGTGGCCCAGTAGTCTTCGGTCTTGACCCAGGGGCGAACGGCGAAGTTCACGCTGGATTCGGCCAGCTCCATCAGCAAGATTGCCGGGGCAGGGTCATCAAGGACCTTTTCATGGTCTTCGAGGACCTTTTTCATAGCGGCTTGGGCCGCTTTAAGGTCATCGTTATAACCCACGCCCATGATCAGGTCGATGCGCCGAGTGTCGAAGGCCGAGTAGTTGGTGATCGGCTGTGAGGTGATTTCGCTGTTGGGCACGATCACGTGACGATTGTCCGGTGTGGTCAGCTCGGTCTGAAAGATGCCGACCGAGCGCACGGTGCCTGATACGCCACCCGCCTCAACGAAGTTGCCGGTTTTGAAGGGACGAAAGCCGACCAGCATCAAGCCGGAGGCAAAGTTGCTCAACGAGCTCTGCAGCGCCAGGCCAACGGCCAACGCTGCACCACCCAGCACGGCCACCAGCGGCGTGACGGCAATGCCCAGATAGCTGACCGCGATCAGTACGACCGATAGGAGCAAAAATACGTAAACGATCGTGGCGAGAAAATCGATGAGGATGACATCCATTTCCTTTCGTGTCATCGCCCTGCGCATCACGCGGATAATCGCTTTTGCCACCCAGCGACCGATGATGAAAATCAGGAGTGCACCGATGATCTGCCAGCAGAAGGCCAGGATCTCACTCATGCTCAGGCTGTTGTACCAGTTTTCCAGCGCTTCCATGGTCTTGCTCCAGTTAGTGTCAGTAGTAAAAAAGGTTGTGACTAAAACCAGTCACCACCTTTGTTCAAAGTGACTTCGATCTTGTCGCCCAGATCGGCAATATGGTCGATCATGTAGTCCAATTGCTCGGACAGTACCGGGCTGTACAGCATGTTCTCGCACAGTTTAATGAACGGCACACCTTCCAGATCACCCACCGCTAGGTAGCCGGTGCGCAGCATCAGGTTGACCCGCAGGCACTTCTCCGAGCTGTGCTCGGCGAGTGGCGCGACAGGAGTTTCGATGCGAAGAAAGCGCCGGCCGTCCTGATTCTTGAGCTCGGCCAGAAAGACGCTCTGCCGTCGGCCAGAGTCGCTGACCGGAATTTCGAGGCCCAGCATAAAGGGTTCCTTGTGCACGATGTCCCAGTGGTCACGAACAAACTCCTCGATAGCGGCAAAGGTTTCCATTTCTAGTGATCCTATTTGGGCTCAAGGCGAACGGCACCGTCCAGGCGTATTGAGGTGCCATTTAAGTATCGATTTTCAACGATATGAGCGGCCAGGTCGGCAAATTCAGAGCTCTGGCCGAGGCGCTTCGGGAAAGGGATGGATTCTCCGAGAGACTGCTGTACTTTATCGGGCATGATGTCGACCATCGGTGTGTGGAAGACACCGGGCGCAATGGTCATGACTCGCACCCCGATGCGAGTGAACTCGCGCGCCATCGGCAAGGTCATGCCAATCACACCGCCCTTGGAGGCGGAATAGGCCGCTTGACCGATCTGGCCCTCGAAGGCGGCCACTGAGGCGGTGTTGATGATCACGCCGCGCTCGTCGTCTTCGCCTGGGTCATTGTCGGCCATGAGGGCCGCTGCGGCCTTGGCGATGTTGAAGCTGCCGACCAGGTTGACCATCACCGTGGTCGAGAATGTGCTCAGGGGCATGGGGGCCTCACGGCCCAACACCCGCCCGGCACCCAGAATACCGGCGCAATTCATCGCGACGTTCAGCCCGCTCATCCATTCTCGCGCCTGCGCGATCACCTCAATGGCTTGATCTTCCTGGGTTACGTCGATCTGGAAGAACCGCGCGTTGTCTTTCCCAAGCGCATCAACCGCGGCGCCGGCCTTGTCTGCGTTGACGTCTAGGAGGGCCACCCTGCCGCCCTCGGCCACGAATTTCTCGGCCACGGCAAAGCCCAGGCCCGACACGCCGCCGGTTATCACCGCTTTGATCGTATTGATCTTCATAAAAAATAAGTTTCGAAGGTTTCGTTGATTTTAAACCTTTGAGCTTCTCAGCGGCAGAGGGATTTTCTCCACACATATCGTGGATGACACGAAAGGAGCCGAATTCACTGGGCGAGGCGGTTTGTGAGCGGGCGGAGGTCATGGCGTGATAATTCGACCTGAATCCTCCGGGTGATAAGGAAAACACCTATTGCTGTCTGGGCGATTAGGTTGCCCGTGGCTTCGTTCAAAAATAGTTAAATTACTATTGACATATAAATGAATTCACTGTGGTATAAATTTTATTCGTTAAAAAAAAATAGAAAAATAAAAGTGAAAAATATCAGTTATCCAATTTTCATGGCTTTAATCTTCGTAACTATTTCTTCTGCATCCTTCGCTCAGAGCCAGTGCTCACAAAATTTCTTGCCAGCACATTTGAAAGCGCAGCTGCTTGAGTCGCCTGAGCTCCAGTCACTCCAACAATTGAGTACTCAGATCGCGCAGCGGATCACTGCATCTGACCACTCAGTTTTTTCACGGGCTTTTGAGGAAGGCAACAATAAGGCCGTTCTAAATGCTATTGGTTATAGCGAAAAAGACATAGCATCACTAGAACAACGAATGGAATCGAATAGCCTTGTCCTTTTCCGAAGCTTTCCTGAGTTAGCTTACTTTCTGCCAAATAGCACTGTGGCCGCTCCACTAAGCGGTGAACAAATCGTTGCAATGGCATCAATAATGACAGACGGAGACAGGTCAATTTCCAATGGAAGTAATGGCGGAGTAAACTGCGCCTGGGTGCCTTACACCGCATCTCTTGGGCTATGCACTGCCGCGGGTCCAGTGATGTACTTCGCCTGCGCTGCTGTTGCACTTTGTGCTTGGTGTAGTGGCGGTTATGTAAGTTCGATGTGCGCGATATCTTGAATGCAGGAAATTCTTGGGATGACTGTGAAGCTCACATCAGATAATTTATTATTATTCTGTGACCAAGAAAAGAAACTGGACAAATTGATTGAACTTAGAATAAGTTGGTTTAGCATTAGTAGTAAACAGACTCACACGTAGAAGTTTTCTACATCGTTGTGATTTTAGGTGAATAATCATCAAGGGACTGAATGAAGAATCGTCATCTATCGTTATCTGGCTGAATGTATTGAGCCAGACTCACGAAAACCGAGGTTAAAAAAGAATGACAGACTTTATACCCGTAGTATTGATCGCTTTTTTTGGACTGATTGCTTTCGCGTTGAGCAAAAGTCACGGTCGCCAAACCCTGGTTCTTAAAGCGCTGATAGGCGTTTCAGCGTTACTTTTTTTCGCGTATCTAGCAATCAATGCATACACATCTGGCACAAATCCTTGGATTCCGTTCCTATTCGTCTTCGTAGCTATATCGATTCTTATCAATGCAGTCAGGCAACTTTCAATTCATAAACAGCAAAATAACTGAGAATGCAGGACAGCCAGATACTGGGAAATCAAGCAATAACGCCCGGATTCTTCGGTTTAGATATAGCAGCAAGCTTGGGGCAGGAGCAGTAGCAAACTGAGACAGACAGTGCGTCGACCATAGTTGCTCGCCATGATCCCGTCCGTTGGAACCGCAAAACCTCTACCAAGCGAGTTCATGTTGTTGCTGACGCGTTCAACTCTCTCGATTAAGAATCAAGCCGGGTTTGTGCGTCTCAAAAAGCGCGCTGTACTTGCCACTTTGAGCATTGGGCGGAACCGGTAAGGAAGTCAATACTTCGATCAGAATCCGGGCAATGCGCAGTCTCATCCGGTTTCAAAGAAAGCCATCCACCAATCTCTATTCTCTAATCAACAATGGATTTTGAGGTCTTGGATCAGTTGCGCTTCAGGATGGCTTGGCCGGTGCGGGAGCGGGGTCGGCCGAGTTCGCCGGCGATCCAGTCGCCGACGCGGGCCAGGGCCATCAGGTCGACGCCGGTCTCCATTCCCAGTCCGTTGAGTAGATAGACCACATCTTCGGTGGCGACGTTGCCGGTCGCGCCTCTGGCGTAGGGGCAGCCGCCGAGGCCGGCGACGGACGAGTCGATGATGCGGATGCCGACGTCCATGCAGGCGTGGATATTGGACAGGGCCTGGCCGTAGGTGTCGTGGAAATGGACGGCCAGTTTTTCGATCGGGATGTGCTCGGCCACGGCGCGCACCATGTCGCGGGCCTGGGCTGGTGTGCCGACGCCGATCGTATCGCCGAGCGAGATCTCGGCGCAGCCGGCATCGTAGAGCGCCCGCGAGACGCGCACGACCTCAGTCACCGGCACCTTGCCCTGGTACGGGCAGCCCAGCACGGTCGACACGTAGCCGCGTACACGCACGCCATCCTCAATCGCGCGCTCGATGACCGGCACGAAGCGGGCCATTGATTCTTCGATGCTGCAGTTGATGTTTTCCTGGTTAAAGGCTTCCGAAGCGGCGGTGAACACGGCGATTTCTTCGGCGCCGACGGCGCGAGCGCGCTCGTAGCCGCGAAGGTTGGGAACCAGAACCGGGTAGCGAATCCCATCGGCCTTCTGGATCTGGCCGAATACGTCTTCGGCGTCGGCCAGCTGGGGGATGATCGGCGCGCGCACGAAGCTCGTCGCCTCAACCACCGACAGGCCAGTGGCCGACAGGCGATCAATCAACTCAACCTTGACCTCGGTCGGAATCGTGTAGGGCTCGTTCTGCAGTCCGTCGCGTGGACCGACCTCGACGACCTGGACCCGATCACTCATTCGCTCAGACCAGCTCGACGGCCAGGGCGGTCGCCTCACCGCCGCCGATGCACAGGCTGGCGACGCCGCGTTTGCCGCCGCGGGCTTTCAGCGCATGGATCAGGGTCACCAGAATTCGTGCGCCGCTGGCGCCGATCGGGTGGCCCAGCGCACAAGCGCCGCCGTGCACGTTGACCTTGTCGTGCGGCAGGTCGAGTTCCTTCATGGCCGCCATGCTGACCGCGGCGAAGGCCTCGTTGATTTCGAACAGATCGACCTCGCCAGTGCTCCAGCCAGCGCGTTCAAGCACCTTCTGAGTCGCCCCAACGGGCGCGGTGGTGAACCACTCCGGTTCCTGCGAGTGGGTGGCCTGAGCAACAATGCGGGCCAGCGGCGTAATGCCGCGCTTCTTCGCGTTGCGCTCGCTCATCAGCACCAGGGCAGCGGCGCCGTCGGAGATCTTCGATGAGCTGGCCGCCGTGATCGTGCCGTCTTTGGCGAAGGCCGGACGCAGGCTGGGCATCTTTTCGAGATTGCAGCGCGGTGGCTCTTCATCCTCGGCAATCTCGATCTCGCCCTTGCGGGTCTTGATGGTCACTGCTGCGATTTCAGCCTCGAAGGCACCTGACGCCATGGCCTCGGTGGCGCGTTCAACCGAGGCGGCTGAAAAGGCATCCTGTTGTTCGCGGGTGAACTCATACTTCGCCACGCACTGCTCTCCGAACTGCCCCATCATCTTGCCGTCGTAGGGGTTCTGCAGGCCGTCGAAGAACATGTGATCGAGGGCCTGAACGTGGCCCATGCGCAGGCCGCGATCCATCATGTAGGGGGCATTGGTCATCGACTCCATGCCGCCGGCGACCACGATGTCGGCCGAGCCGGCCGCTATCGCATCCCTGGCCTGCATGACGGCCTTCATGCCCGATCCGCAGACCTTGTTGATCGTGGTGGCACCAACCGACATTGGCAGGTCGGCGCCCAGGGTGGCCTGGCGTGCTGGTGCCTGGCCAGCACCGGCCGGCAGCACGCAGCCCATGATGACCTCGGAGATCTCCTCACCCGAAATGCCAGCATCGGAGACGGCAGCGCGGATGGCGGCCGCGCCCAGAACGGGCGATTTCACCGGAGCGAACTGACCCTGAAACGAGCCGATGGCCGTTCGGCGGGCGGAAACAATGACGATGGACTCGGTAATCGAATCGCTCATGATGGATGACTCCAGGAAGCTATGAATGACAATCGCTGCCCATTATCGCAGTTTGCTGCCATCTTCGTCAGCGGTCTGCGTGAATCACGGAGAGCGCTTGGGAACTGAAAACTGCCAGCGCCGTCTGATCAAGCAACGATTCGAACGGGGAAACCAAGCTGAGATGAAAAGAATGATTCTGTACCTTTTCGTGACAGCCTTGCTGTCAGCCTGCACCTGGGTCCAGCCGGAGCCGGGCACGCAAGCTATCACCTTGCTTGACCCACCCGATGCTCTGGAGTGCCGGCGTCTGGGTCAGACCACCGTGTCGGTTCGAGACCGCGTTGCCGGCGTTCAGCGTAGCCCGTCCCAGATTGCCGAGGAACTGGCAACGCTGGCCCGCAACTCCGCCGTCGATCTGGGCGGCAATGCCATCGTTGAAGAAGAGATCATCGACCCGGGTAAACAACGCTTCGGCATCTATCGTTGCGATCGGAATTGACGTCAATTTTCTCGATTTTCCACATCAATGAGGCCGCTCGAAATGCAGCGGTGACTTGCTGCAGGCAAGAAGCCGTTGTATGGAGATCGGCCACGCGTGTCTCTGCGCTGAGCGGATGCCTCGGCGATCAGACGAAGTGCTCGTCCAGATAGCGATTGATTTCCTTTTCCACCGCTGGCTCGAGATATGACAGTAAAAACCCCAATCGAGCGCGCACGTGCACAAGCTCGGCGGTGACGTCGATTTCGCCGCTGACGCCCTTGCGCTTGAATGCGATGGTGTCGCCGTCCCAGCCATAATTGATTGCGAATTTGTCGGCCAGGTCACGCGCCAGATCATCGGCAACCTGTTGCGCCTCTTCCAGGGTCTTTCCGTGCTTTTTCTGAATATCAATCGCCATATCTTTTTATCACCTCTCACTTTTGCCTTGAGCGTGGGTTCTCAGAGCGTGTTCTTTCGTGGCGGGACCAGCGCGCTGGAGACGATCATGCCGGTGGTCAGGGCCACGGCGATCATCGCGGTCAGCAGGGCGGTCTCGATCCCCGAGATTACGTCATGTTCCAGAAGAGTGGCCAGACTGCGTAAGCCGATCGAGCCTGGCACCAGGAGAATCAACCCCGGAATGTGGATGATCGAGCCGGGCCGGCCGGTCAAGCGCACGTAAATATTTCCGGTCAGCCCCACAATCAGCGCGCCGGTCAGGGCGCCGATCACCGGCGCGTTGATCACGACGCCCACAAAAGAGGTGGCCCAGGCAATGAAACAGGCCAGCAGCATCCAGATCCAGTCACGTCGATGACCCTGAAACAGCACCACCAGACCGAAGGCGGCGATCAACAGGCCTGGCGCCGTCATCCACTGCGGCAGGGGATTGGGGTTGACCAGATCGACCGGTCCGACCACGGCTTGTCCGGCCAGTCCACCGACGATCAGACCGAAGGTGAGCATGGCGAAGGTCATCGCGGCCGACGCCATTCTCGACGCACCCGATACCAGATGCCCGGTGGCGAGCTCGCGGCAGGCCGTTGTCAGATCCATGCCCGGCACCAGTGCGATGATGCTGGCGATCAACGCTGGCATCAAGGCGGTCTGGGAATCGAAGCCGCACCATAGCGTGCCGAGGAACGTGGTTGAGGTGGCAGCCAGGGGCGCGATCAGACGCGAGCGTTCAAGGTGGGAGCTTAACAGCAGAACGTTCAGGGCGGTGGCCACGCCAAGACCGGTCGCAAGAAGGGTTTCCCGCCAGCCGCCGCCCAACAGCGGGGTGACGCCGAAGGCGATCGCAACGAAAGCCATGAATGCCCATCCTCGATTGAAGCGCGGCGGTGCGCTATCGATGGCCCGAACGCGTTCATCGGCTTGCGCCGGGCTGAGTCTGCGCTCGGCCAGGGCGTCCATGACATCGGTCAGGTCAGCCAGCTTGGACAGGTTCGGTGCGCCGGGCTCGGAGCGAGCCAGATAGGTTTGCTGTTGATCCCCATTGCCGAGCGAGACCATTAGCGCCGTGGGCGTTGAAAAGAATTCTGCCTGAAGTCCCAGGCGCTGAGCCATGATCTGCATCGCCGATTCAAGGCGATGCGCGGGCGAGCCGACGTGCAGCAGCGCACGGCCCAGATTGAGGACCAGGGCGCCATAGCGGCTGGTCTCATAAGGCTGCGGCGCTTCATCGATGGGAGCGGTTTGTTCCATGCGCGCAAGTGTCGCATACTGCGGTCTTTTGACGTGGGGGAAGTGCATTGAAGCGCCTCTGGATTCGCCGCCTTGTGATCGCTGTATTTGCCCTCAATCTGCTGGCCATCACCTGGCCGACGGTCACGCTGTTTCGTGATCCTGAACCGCTGATTTTGGGTCTGCCGATGTCCATGGCCTGGCCGATCGGCTGGATCTTGATCGGCTGGGTCACATTGCTCGCTCTGGATTTCTCCGAAAAGCAAGGCGAGGGCCAGTGATGGAAAAGTGGCAGGTGATCTCCATGATGATCGTGGCTTACCTCGGCCTGACCCTTTGGGTGGGATTGCGTGCTGGTCGCGGCACCTCATCGACGGTCGATGGTTTTGTCGCCGGCGATCGCAACTTCGGTTTCCTGGTCATGTATTTCGTCACCGGGGCGACCGTGTTCTCGGCCTTCGCTTTTCTCGGGGGCCCCGGTTGGGCCTATTCGCGCGGCGCAGCCGCTTTCTATATCCTGTCCTACGGCGTGCTCGGCATGCTGCCCTGGTATGTGATCGGGCCGAAAGTGGCGCGGATCGGCCGCCGGCTCGGCCAGGTCACGCAGGCCCAATTCCTGACCGGACGCTTCCCCTCGCGCGGGCTGTCGCTGTTGATCGCCTTGATCAGCATTGCCGCCCTGATTCCCTATATCACCCTGCAAATGCGCGGCGCGGGCATCGTGATCGAGGCGGTCACGGAGGGCCAAGTGCCCTTGTGGGCCGGCGCTGCCATCGCCTACGGCATCGTGCTGATCTATGTGCTGGTCAGCGGTGTCTCCGCCGTGGGCTGGACCAATACGCTGCAGGGCATCTTCATGATCGTGATTGCCTGGAGCCTGGGCCTGTACCTGCCATATGCTCTGTACGGCGGAATCGGGCCGATGTTCGAGGCGATTCTGAGTCAGCGCCCCGAGCTCCTCGAACTGCCCGGTCTGACCGCCAGCGGCGAGCCCTGGAATTGGGCCGGCTACAGCAGCGCGATTCTGATCAGTGCCGTGGGCCTGACCATGTGGCCGCATATCTTCATGAAGGCGTTCACCGCTCGCGATGAGCGCATCATTCGCCGCACCGTGGTGTGGTTCCCGACCTTCCAGCTGTTTCTGGTCCCGGTGTTTCTGATCGGATTTGCGGGGGTCCTGTT
>JGI12210J13797_10758812_pt1 | contig 14664 bp, 9 predicted proteins | sample ElkSlonscriptome_3_FD_13797 | JGI IMG/M metagenome (IMG submission 13797)
CGACCGACGAGAGTTCATGGCAGACGCGACCTGGCAGCTGCGAGACACGCTCTTGCGCCAAACGGTCGACTGGTGTCGCCAGCGATCGTCATTTTACAGCGAGCGCTTCGCCGTCGACGCCTTCGACGGCCTCGCCGACCTCGACAAGCTCCCGGTCTTGCTGCGCCAGGACGTGATCGACCATCACGCGGCCCTTCGCTGTGACGACTCGCTCCCGGCCGGGGTCCAGCACACGACGGGGACCACCGGCCATTTCTTGCAGCTGTACCGCAGCCGGTCCGAGCAGGCGTTTATCTGGCAATTCTTCGCCAAGCCGATCCCCGAAGGCAAGATCCGCCCGCTGCACATGGCCCTGGCCAACGCCTACCACGGCGCGCTGATCCCGATGCCGAGCCAGGCCTACGTGCTCTCGGTCGGCGTCCACGATCGGGCCCAGGCCAGCCAGGCCCGGGGCGTGCTCGAGCGCAGCTACGACCTGCCCGGCGTCGAGTCGCGGGTGTCCGTCCTGACGGGCACCGAGCGCATGGTCATGGCCCTGACGGCCTACCTCGAGGCCGAGGGCTTCGACTTCGTTCGCTCGTCGGTGCGCACGATCTCGCTGTTCGGTGGCCACGTCCCCGTCGCTCGCAAGCAGCTGCTCGCGCGCATGTGGGGTGGGGCCGTCGAGATCCGCGATCAATACAGTCTCACCGAGATGTTTGGGGGGGCCCGGGAGTGCGGCTTCGGGGGCCCATGGATCTTCGATCCCCACGTGATCCCCGAGGTCGTTCACCCCACGACTCACGCGCCGCTCGACGCGGGCGTCGGCGTGTTGCTGCTGACGAGCCTCTACCCCTTCGTCCAGCAGATGCCCCTGGTCCGCTACTTCACCGGTGATCTGGTCGAGGTCGTCGAGGGCCGGGACTCGCCGGGCGGGCTCAAGGTCCGCTACCTCGGTCGCCTGGTCCGCTCGATCCTCGACCTCGACGCCAGCGCGGTCAGGCCTGTGCTGCTCTCGGGTCCGCTCTACGAGGAGCTGCTCGAGCTGCCCGACGTCGCGATCACGCCGCGCTTTCCCGATCTCCAGGTAGGCGTCGGTCTCGAGCTGACCGGTGATCTCCACTACGAGGTCGAGCACCGCGAGGCCCGCGATGGTGAGCCCGAGCGGATCACCATCGTCCTCGGCCTGCGCTACGCCCCCTACATGTACCCGCGCCGGGTCGCCGAGCTCGTCGAGCGCCTCGTCCGCGCCCTGTTTGCTCACCACCCGCGCCTGCGCGAGCGCTGCACCGACGGCAGTCTGCTGCTGCAGGTGCGGCCGCGTCCGGCCGCCGAGGTCGCAACTTACGACTCCAAGTAATGGCCGATCCTACCCAGCTGCACCGACGGCGCTTGCGCGTGTTCTTGTCCGGCCGCATCGACGGCGTCGAGCTCGACGAGGCCTCGACCTGGCGGGCCCAGGCCTGCGCGCGCCTCCAGCCCGCCGGCTATGACGTCTACGATCCGACCCGGCTCATGCGTGCGGCCGACGGCGAGTACGTCGCTCGGCCCAACGAGGTGTTCCACAACGACCGCTGGAACCTCCTGCGCAGTGACGTCGTGCTCGTCGATCTGACCATGCCCGAGACGATTCGCAGCCGCGACGCCCCCTTCTTCACGATCGGCGAGATGTTCTTGGCCCACGCCGCGGCCGTGCCGATCATCGCGGTCGGTAGCCCCTACGTCGGCCGCCCCGGCTACGAGGCAATCGTCACCCGCAGCTTCGACGAGCTCGACCTCGCCATCGACTACATCCTCGCGGTCTACAGGACGGACACATGAACGCCCCGTCGATGCTCAGCCCGCGGGCGCGCCTGGCTGCGGCGATCGCCGCCTCGGAGCTGCCCAAGTACGTCTACGGCTATCCGACCAAGCGCGCGTTTCGTGACCTGGATCCGCCGCGGACGATCGCTTCGATCTGGGCGGGCGTCGACGGTCCCCTCAACCTCTACATCCATGTGCCCTTTTGCGGCTACCGCTGCTCGTTTTGTACCTTGTTCTTGACCACGTCCCAGACCCCGCAGATGGTCCAGGACTACGTCGACTCGCTGGTCCGGCAGATCGCGACCTACGGTGAGCGGCTCGGGCACATGCAGATCGTGTCGCTATATTTGGGCGGCGGTACACCCACGATCTTGAGCCCGGCTCAGCTCGACCAGATCTTCACGGCGCTGCACGCTGCGTTCCCGGACTGGCGGGACGACGCCGAAGTCGGCCTCGAGGGGTCGCCCGACACCATGCGCGCCGAGCTGCTCGCGCGCGCGCGCGCTGTCGGGGTCAACCGGGTCAGCATGGGCTTGCAGAGCCTCGACCCCCAAGAGCAAGCCCGCGCTGGGCGTCGCTACGCACCCGAGGTCGTGTTCGAGGCGGTCGAGACCATCGCCGCCCAGTCCTTCGCCAACGTCAACTACGACTTGATCTACGGCCTCGAGGGGCAGACCCGCGAGACCTGGCTGCGCAGCCTCGAGCAGACCGTGGCGTTCGGACCCCAGACGATCACCTTGTACCCCGTCGTCGTCCGTCCGCTGACCTCGCTGAGCAAGCGAGTCTCGCGCTCGCCCGATCGCTTCTTGGATAACGCGTCGAAGTACGCGCTCTACGACGAGAGCGTCACCGAGCTCGGCGAGCGCGGGTTCAGGCAAAACAGCTTCGTTCGGTTCTCGCGCTGCGAACACGACGGCCTGCGTCAGGAAGTGGCTGACTTCTCAGGCGTGCCCTTGCTCGGCTTCGGCGCGGGCTCGCGCAGCTACACCCGCGAGCTGCACTACAGCACCGAGTTCGCCGTCGGCCGGCGCGAGAGCCTCGACATCATCGCCGGTTTTATCGCCCACGATCACCGGCTCGACGCCGAGATCGCGTTCGGCTTCGAGCTGTCCGACGACGAGCAGCGCCGACGCCACTGCATCCTCAACCTCTCGCTTGGTGGGCTCGAGACCGCCGGCTACCGCGCTCGCTTTGACGCCGAGCCCGCGGCCGACTTTGGCGGCGAGCTCGACGCGCTGATCGCCGAAGGCTGCTGCGTGCGCACGCCGACCGGGTTCGCGCTGACGGCCAAGGGGTTCAAGTACAGCAACGTGATCGGCGATCTGTTTCAGTCGCCCGCGGTCACCAAGCTCGAGGCGGCCTACCAGCCCCGTTGACACGGCCAGAGAAGCAAGCATGACCGAAGCACCGTTTTGGGAGAAGGGCTACGCCGACATGGAGGTCTCGACCATGGGCGGACCCAACCATGACATCGTCGAGCTGCTCGGGGCGCTGCCGAAGGGCGCGCGGGTCCTCGACCTCGGCGCAGGGGAGGGGCGCAATTCGTTCTTCTTGGCTCGCAACGGCTGTCAGGTCCACGCCGTCGACATCTCTGAGTCGGGCATGGCAAAGCTCGCGACCTTGGCTGAGCGCGCCGGCCTCGACATCGAGACGGAGGTCGGTGATATCGGCGAGCACCCGGTCGATGGACAGTGGGATCTCGTCATGGCTCACGGGGTGATCGACTACCTCGACAACGACGCCTGGCACGGGCTCGTCGATCGGATCATGGCCCACACCGTCCCCGGGGGATTCAACGCCTACACCTGCATGCTGTTCACCGACGAGTATCCCGCGCCGCCCGAGTTTCTCCGCGCGTGCTTCAAGCACTCCGTGGCCCAGTACGAGCTCGTCGCTTGCTACGAGGACTGGGAGGTGATCCGCCACGATCGCTACGTCAAGTGGGACCAGCACCCGCCGAACATCCCGATTCATCGCCATCCCGTCGACAAGGTCGTTGCGCGCCGGCCCGGGGGCTCGGGTCCCGCCGTGCGTCGCGAGCTCGTGCCGATCGGCGAGGTCGACATGCCGCGGGCGCTGTTCGACCAGATCGACATGGGGACCCCGGCGGCGCAGCTGCGCGAGCGCTGCGGGGAGCCGGCGGTGATCGATCGCTACAGCATGCAGGGCGTGCAGCTGGGGGTCGGACCCCAGACGACCGTAGACGGCTACAACCTCGCGCTTTGGTACTACGGGAGCGTGGTGATCTACGTCGTCAACGATGTCGTCTGGGGGCGGGCGCTGTACAACTCGGCGCCCCAGCGGGTCAGCTGGGCTGCTAGTGATCGGGGCTAGCCAAGGGCGAATTCGATGAGCTCGCCCTCGCCGTCGATCCGCGTGGCCCAGACCCGCTTCGAGCCTTGGTGGTCCGAGGGCGTGAAGGTGATCGGCGCGCCGAAGCCGAGGTCGACGGCGCGGAAGCCCTCGAGCGCGTCGACGAGGCGCTCGCGGCTGTAGTCGCGCTCGCAGCGACGCAGGGCCTCGACGACGAGATCGGCGACGATGTAGCCCTCGAGCGAGATGAAGCCGGGGACGGCGTCGGGGGCGTAGCTGGTGATGGCGTCGCGGTAGCGGAGCACGCCGTTGGCCGAGGCGTCGGGGTGGGGGACGATCTGGGTCAAGAGGATGCCGGTCGGGTCGTGGCCGAGGTCGATGAGCTCGTCGGCGAACGCCGAGCTGCCGGTCGGTGAGACGCCGGCGTAGCGCAGCTCGGGTCGGCGCGGGGCCAAGCTCGCGACGAACTGCGCGGCCGCGCGGTAGGCCGCGATCAGGATCACGAGCTCGACGTGGGGCAGGGCGGCGATGGTCTCGACGCTGTCGCGGACGGCCATGGTGTTGGGCGCGTAGCGGGTGATCGCAACCCGCTCGAACTCGCGAAAGCCGCGCGCGGCGAGGGCCCGACGGATCCCGTCGACGCCCGACTCGCCGTAGGCGTCGGCCTGGGCGAGCACGGCGATCTTGCTGGGCTCGAGGCGCTCGCGCCCGCACACGTGCTCGATGATCGCGGCGGTCTCGAGCGCGTAGCCGGCCCGGTAGTTGAACACGTAGCGATCGGGGGGATCGCGGCGCAGGTGCTCGGCGCCCGAGTGCGCGCCGATCAGGGGCAGCTTGGCGGCGAGCAGCGCGGGCAGGCAGGCGGCGGTCGTCGGCGTGCCGATGTTGCCGACGAGGGCGAGCTTGTCGGCGCCGAAGCGCGCGACGTTGGCCTCGGCGCGGGCCGGCTCGTAGCCGTCGTCGAGGACCTCGAGCTCGATGGTCGCGGGCAGCTCGCCCGCGGCGTTGGCCTGGTCAAAGCGCAGACCGAGGCCGAGGGCCATGTCCCGGCCGATCGCGCCGGCGGTACCGCTGAGGGCGCCGCTCATGCCGAGGCGGATCGGCGCGCGCGGACGCGTGGCCCACAGCGTCAGCGCGCTCGCCCCGAGCGCGCCGACGCTGCCGAGCCCGATCAAAAATCGGCGCCGCGACGACGACCGGAGCGCGCGCTCGTCGGGGGCGCTGCTGAGCGTGGGCCCCTCGACGGCCTCGTCGAGCTCGCGCAAGGCCGCGACGAGCTCGGCGACGCTCGTGAAGCGCCTGTGGGGCGCGCGGCGCAGGGCCTTGCGGATCACGGCCGTGAGCCCGGGCGGCGCGTCGGCGTGGTCGATCACGAGCTCGACGGTCTCGTCGTCGAGCTGCTGGACGACGATCGCCGGTCCGGCCTCGCCAGCGAAGGCCGGCGACTTGGTCAGCATGAAGTAGAGCACCGCCCCGAGCGCGTAGACGTCGGTCTGGATGGTGATCTCGCCGCTCGACATCTGCTCGGGCGCGAGGTAGCCGGGCGTGCCGAGGAACTGGCCATCGGCGGTCAGCCCGGTCGAGTCGGGATCGAGGGGCTTGGCGAGGCCGAAGTCGAGGATCTTGAGGGCGTGGCCGCCGTCGCCGCGCGGGCGCAGCATGATGTTCTTGGGCTTGAGGTCGCGGTGGACGAGGCCGGCGCGGTGGAGGGCCTCGACGCCAGCGCACAGCTGGGTGAACAGCTCGCGCGTGGTCGTCCAGCTCAGGCCGCCCTCGGGCACGAAGGCGTCGAGGGTCATGCCCTCGAGCAGCTCCATGACCAGGTAGCAGCAGCCGGCGGCCGTGTTGCCGCCGTCGATCACGTGGACGATGTTGGGGTGGTCGAGGCGGCTCGACAGCCGCGCCTCTTGGAGGAAGCGCCGGACCATCGCCGGGTCGGCGGTTCGATCGCTGCGCAGGACCTTGACCGCGATCGGACGCTGGAGCGACAGCTGCACGCCGCGGTAGACCCGACCCATGCCGCCGGCGCCGATGAGCTCGTCGAGGCGATAGGCGTCCGCGAGGACCGTGCCGACGAGCGGGTCGGCCTCGCGCTCGACGACGAGGACCGCGCCGTCTTCGGGGCAGGTGTCCCCGCTCTCGTATCTGACCGAGCACAGCGGACAGTATCGAGTCGAGGAGGCGGCTGGCGCGGGCTCGACCATCGCGCGCATTGTAGGTCAACGGCGCCACGGATTCGCGCGATTCATATGCGCGTAGTTTGTGCGCGTATTATCAATCGGCCCAAAACACGTGGTTTGGGCCACGGCCGCGGGGTCAGGTGTTGGGGTTTTCGACCCACACGGTCTTGATGTTGACCCACTCCATGAGCCCGGCGCGGCCGAGCTCGCGGCCGATGCCGCTGGCCTTGACCCCGCCGAAGGGCAGGCGCGGGTCGGACTTGACCTGGGCGTTGACAAAGCAGCAGCCGGCCTCGAGCTGATCGCGGGCGATGGCCTCGCCGCGGGCGAGGTCACCGGTGAACACGGCCGCGCCGAGGCCGTAGGGCGTGTCGTTGGCCAGCTCGAGGGCGCGCTCTTCATCGGCGACGCGCAGCAGCGAGGCGACCGGGCCGAACAGCTCCTCGTCGGCCGCGGGCATGCCCGGCTCGACGCCGGTCAGCAAGGTCACCGGATAAAACGCGCCGGGGCCCTCGGGCAGCTCGCCGCCGAGGGCCAGCTTGGCCCCGGCGGCGACGCTGCGCTCGACCTGGTCGTGGAGCTCGGCGCGAAGATCGTGGCGGGCCATGGGCCCGACGGTGGTCTGGCGCTCGCGCGGAGGCCCGACGACCGCGCGCTTTAGGTGGTCGAGGATCGCGGCCTCGAAGCGCTCGGCGACGGCGTCGACGACGATGAAGCGCTTGGCCGCGACGCAGGTCTGGCCGCTGTTGTGGAGCCGCGCGCGGACGCAGATCTCGGCCGCGCGCTCGATGTCGGCGTCGGCGAGGACGATGTAGGGATCGCTGCCGCCGAGCTCGAGGACCAGCTTCTTGAGCGAGCGCCCGGCGACCTCGCCGACGGCTCGACCGGCGCGGGTGCTGCCGGTCAGCGTGACCCCGGCGACGCGGGGATCTTCGATCAGCTTGGCCGCGCCGTCGTTGTCGACGATGACCGGCTCGACGCAGCCGGGCGGGAACCCGGCGTCGCGCAACGCGGCCGCGATCGCGAGCCCGCAGCCGGTCGTGTTGGGCGCGTGCTTGAGCAGCACGGTGTTGCCGGCGAGCAGGGCCGGGACCGCGAAGCGCAGGGCTTGCCACCAAGGGAAGTTCCACGGCATGATCGAGACGACGACCCCGAGCGGCTGATAGCTGACGTAGCTGCGCTCGGCGTCGGTCTCGACCGGCTGATCGTCGAGCATCGCTGGGCCGTGCTCGGCGAAGTACTCACATAGCCACGCGCACTTATCGATCTCGCCGAGCGCCTGGGTGATGGGCTTACCCATCTCGGCCGTCATCAGCTCGGCGTGGGCCTCGCGAGCTTCGCGGATCGTGGCGCCGAGCTTGGTGAGTAAGCCGGCGCGCTCGCTCAGCGGCCGCGTCCGCCAGGAGCGCTGAGCCCCGTGGGCTAGCGCGACACAGCGCTCGCTCGCTTGGGCGTCAAACCACGGGTATTCGTGCAAGGTCTCGCCGGTGTTTGGGTCAATCGAGGTAGGCATGCGCCCACTATCTAGCACTGTTCCTCGTCGGCGCCCGAGCGTGCCACCGAGCGACGACTTGGAATTGCTGGAGAATTTGTTATGGTCGTCGAGCGGCGATTGGCGCTGCGAGCCCAATTTTCTCGGTTTGCAGCTGATGGTCGCGTCGGGAGCTGGGGATCGTCCTCGGCTGTGGCGCTCCCACTTGGCCTTCGCTGCACAAAGATCGACGAAACTTGCCTTCAATCGGCGGTTTCGAGGGATGCTCCCCCAGCGGGACGCAGGGACAATTTCCAAGACAGAGGCGATCAAGCATGGAAAAGACGAAGACGCGGGAGCTGATTTCGAGGCGGACGCGAGCGGTCGCTCGTGGGGTCGGCATGTTCACGGGCGAGATCTCGGCGGCCGCGGGTCACGGCGCGCTGCTGACCGACGCCGACGGCAACGAGTTCATCGATCTCGCCAGCGGGATCGGGGTGACCAACGTCGGGCACTGCGATCCGCGGGTCGTCGCCGCGATCACGGCCCAGGCCAGCCGCCTGCTCCACACCTGCATCCACGTTGCGACCTACGAGCCCTACGTCGCGCTGTGCGAGAAGCTCGTCGAGATCCTTCCCCACCACGCGACCGAGGGCGAGGGCGGGACCAAGGTGATGCTCGCCAATAGCGGCGCCGAAGCGGTCGAGAACGCGATCAAGATCGCCCGTCAGGCGACCGGTCGCGGGGCGGTGTTGTGCTTCGAAGGTGGGTTTCACGGGCGGACCTTGCTGGGCATGAGCCTCACGGCCAAGAGCGCCTACAAGCGCAACTGCGGCCCGTTCGCGGCCGAGATCTACCGCCTGCCTTTTCCCCACTACTTCAAGGATGGCGGCGAGCAGCGCCTCGACGACTACGTCGCCCGCTCGCTCGCGCGGATCGAAGAGCGCTTCATCCTCGGCCCGGTCCCGGCCGAGCACGTCGCGGCGCTGATCATCGAGCCGGTCCAGGGTGAGGGCGGCTTCATCCCCGCGCCAGCGGGATTTCTCCGCGGCCTGCGCGAGCTGTGTACCCGCCACGGCATCGTGATGATCTGCGACGAGGTCCAGTCGGGCTTCGGGCGGACCGGCGCGTGGGCGGCCTATGAGCACGCCGGGGTCGTCCCCGACATCTCGACCTGGGCCAAGGCCATGGGCGGCGGGCTGCCGATCTCGGCGGTCATCGGTCGCGCCGAGGTCATGGACGCGGCCGCGCCGGGGACCATCGGCGGGACCTACGGCGGTAACCCGCTGGCGTGCGCGGCGGCCCTGGCTACGATCGAGGTCATCGAGCGCGAGGGCCTGCTCGAGCGCGCGAAGGTCCTCGGCGAGCGCGTTCGTTCGCGCCTCGACAGTCTCCGCGAGCGCTGCCCGATCGTCGCCGACGTCCGCGGGCTCGGAGCCATGCTCGCGATGGAGCTGTGCCACGGCGGCGATCCCCTGCGCCCGGCGACCCAGGCCACGGCCCGGGCGGCCCACGCGATCCGCGAGGCCGGCGTGCTGATCTTGACCGCCGGGCCCCACGGCAACGTCTTGCGCCTGCTCCCGCCCCTGATGATCGCCGACAGCCACCTCGACCGGGCCCTCGACGTGATCGACAGCGCGATCCTCAACGTCGCCCGTCAGGAGGCCGCGTGAGCACCTTCTTTGCCATTGCGGGTATCCAGCAGCAGCTGTCCGCGGTCGAGCAAAACGTCGACCGGATGGAGCGGCAGATCGCCGTGCTCATGAGCGTCTACCCCTGGGTCCAGATGGTCGTGTGCTCCGAGCTCGCGCCCTTCGGTCCGCTGACGATCAACGCCCAGCCGCTGCCCAACCCGACCGAAGACCGCTTCCGCCAGATCGCTCGGCGCCATCGGATTTGGCTGATCCCCGGCTCGATGTTCGAGCGCGAGGGCGACGCGATCTACAACACCGCCTCGGTCATCGACCCCGAGGGCCAGGTCGTCGGCCGCTACCGCAAGATGTTCCCGTTTTTCCCCTACGAGGTCGGGGTCGAGGGCGGGACCGACTTTTTGGTGTTCGACGTGCCCAAGATCGGGCGCTTTGGGGTCTCGATCTGCTACGACATGTGGTTCCCCGAGACCTCGCGGACGCTGGCGGCGATGGGCGCCGAGGTCATCTTGCACCCGACCTTGACCTCGAGCATCGACCGCGGCGTCGAGCTCGCCATCGCCCGCGCGACCGCGGCCCAAAACCAGTGCTACTTCTTCGATGTCAACGGGCTCGGGGCCGGCGGCATCGGTCGCTCGCTCGTCGTCGGGCCCCACGGCGACGTCGTCCACCAGGCCGGCTCGAGCGAGGAGATGTTCCCGCTCGAGATCGACGTCGATCGGGTCCGGCGCAGCCGCGAGGTCGGCCTGCGCGGGCTCGGCCAGGCGCTCAAGAGCTTCCGCGATCGCAAGGTCCAATTCCCGGTCTACGGGCCCGAGTGGCGCAGCCGCGGCTACTTCGAGCAGCTCGGGCCCCTGACCAAGCCGGCCCGGCCCGACGCCGCGCTCGGCCAGGACGCGACCGCGCTCGAGCCGGTGACCGCCAAACCCACGGAGGATTCCCCATGACTGAGACCGAGCCGAGCGAGCGGGCCGAGGACTTCGAGGCCTACTACGACATCGCCCACTTTCGTCACGACCTGTGGCACCAGCTCAAGCAGCTCAGCGCGCGCCGGGCCGAGCTCGGCCGGCGCGAGGACCCAGACGCGCTCGAGCGCCTCGCCAAGCTCGATCGTCGTCGGGCCCAGGTCCTCGACACCGTCGAGGAGCTCGAGGCCCACTTCGCGTTCCCCGGGCGCCGGGTCTGCCGGCAGCTGCGCCAGCTCGAGCACCGCGAGCTGTTCACCGCCGAGGCCCGGCAGATCGAGCGGATCTTGCGGCTGTCGGTCGGCGATCTCTACCGTCGGCGCGAGGTCGCCGACATCCTCCACGAGGACTTCGACAGCACCGAGGTCGAGCCCGAGACGATCGACAGCGTCGGCGCCGGCGGGGCCCGACCCTACGGGACTCGGCCCTACTTCGAGGTCCTGTTCGTCGACGAGACCGCGCTCGACCATAGCCAGGACATCCGTCGACGGATGCTCGGCATGCGCCGCGAGTCCGACGACTTCGTCTACGACGTCGTCGTCGCCGGCACGCTCGAGGACGCGCTCGTCGCCGCGCTGATCAACCCCAACATTCAAAGCGTGGTCATTCGCTACGAGTTTCCGATCTCGACCCGCTCGAAGCTGCCGCTGGTCCGCAAGTGCCTGTCGACTCGCGCCCTCGACCTCGGCGACGCCGACAGCGAGCACCCGACCAGCTGGGTCCTGGCTCGCGCGCTCAAGCGCTTGCGGCCCGAGCTCGACTTGTTCTTGGTCACCGACGACCCGCTGCGCAACATCGCCGGCCACACCGGCCAGGCCTTTCGCCGGGTCTTCTACCACCAAGAGGACTACCTCGAGCTCCACCTCAGCGTCCTGCGCGGGATCCAAGAGCGCTTCGACACGCCGTTTTTCTCGGCCCTGCGCGAGTACTCGCACCGCCCGACCGGGGTGTTCCACGCCCTGCCGATCTCGCGCGGCAAGTCGGTCCTGCGCTCGCACTGGATCCGCGACATGGGCGAGTTTTACGGCGACAACATCTTCCTCGCCGAGACCTCGGCGACGACCGGCGGGCTCGACTCGCTGCTCCAGCCCCACGGGGCGATCAAGCGGGCCCAGGAGAAGGCCGCGCGCGCGTTCGGGGCCCGGCGCTCGTACTTCGTGACCAACGGGACCTCGACGGCCAACAAGATCGTCGTCCAGGCCCTGATGTCGCCGGGCGAGATCGCCCTGGTCTCGCGCGACTGCCACAAGTCGCACCACTACGCCCTGGTCATCTCGGGCTCGCTGCCGGTCTACATGGACCCCTACCCGCTGTCCGAGTACACGATGTACGGCGCGGTTCCGCTGCGCGAGGTCAAGCGTCACCTGCTCGAGCTGCGCGCGGCCGGCAAGCTCGACTCGGTCCGCATGGTCTTGCTGACCAATTGCACCTTCGACGGCGTCGTCTACCACCCCGAGCGGGTCATGCGTGAGATCCTCGCGATCAAGCCCGACATGGTCTTCGTCTGGGACGAGGCGTGGTTCGCCTTCGCCCGCTTCACCCCGACCTACCGCCAGCGGACCGCGATGGAGGCCGCCCAGCGGATCCACGCCAGCCTCCTCGACCCCGAGTACCGGGCTCGCTACCAGGCCTGGCGCGCGGGCTTCGACGCCGCCGAGGACGACATCGAGGCCTGGCTCGACGAGGACCTGATGCTCGATCCCGACGCCGCGCAGGTCCGCGTCTACGCCACGCAGTCGACCCACAAGACCCTGACCTCGCTGCGCCAGGGCTCGATGATCCACGTCTACGACCTCGAGTTTAGCCGCCTCGCCCACGAGGCCTTCGAGGAGGCGTACATGACCCACACCTCGACCTCGCCCAACTACCAGATCCTGGCTTCGCTCGACGTCGGTCGGCGCCAGGTCGAGCTCGAGGGCTACGAGATGGTCGAGCGCAGCGCGGCGCTGGCGATGATCCTCCGCGAGCGGGTCCAGGAGAGCGCGCAGCTGAGCCGCTACTTCGAGATCCTCGAGCCACGCCAGATGATCCCCGCGGCCTATCGGAGCTCGGGGCTCGAGGCGTTTTATACGCCCGAGCAGGGCTACCGGCGGATCCACGACGCCTACCGCGAAGACGAGTTCGTGCTCGATCCGACCCGCGTGACCGTCCACGTCGGCCGGACCGGGATGGACGGCGACACCATGCGCAACTACCTGATGGATCGCCACGACATCCAGATCAACAAGACCTCGCGCAACACGGTCTTGTTCATGCTCAACATCGGCACGACCCGCGGCGCCGTCGCCTACCTGCTCGAGGTCCTGACCCAGATCGCGGCCGAGCTCGATCAGCGGGCCGAGCACCGCAGCCCGCGCGAGGCCAAGCTCGTCGACACGCGGATCGAGCAGCTGACCCGCGAGCTCCCGCCGCTGCCCAACTTCTCCCGCTTTCACCCCCGCTTTCGGCCCGACGGCGACGCCCCCGGCGGGACCGTCGAGGGCCTCCTGCGCGAGGCCTTCTTCCTCGGCCGCGACGATCAACGCTGCGACTTCGTCGCCCTCGACGGAGCCGCGCGCGAGGCCATCGCCGCCGGCCGCGAGCTGGTCTCGGCCAGCTTCGTCACCCCCTATCCGCCCGGCTTCCCGGTCCTCGTCCCCGGCCAGGTCATCAGCGAAGAGATCCTCGCCTATCTCCTCGCCCTCGATGTCAAGGAGATCCACGGCTACAACGCGCAGTTCGGCCTCCGGGTGTTCAAGCAAGAGCTGCTCGACACGAGCACAGCCCCCCAGCCGCTGCGAGCGCTGGCGATCGGAGAGACCCCATGAGCCCAGACACCCCGCCCAGCCCCCAACCTCGCCGCCTCGACGGCATCTCGGACATCCGTCGCTTCTTTTATCGCAACGAGGTCCCGACCTACTTTATCTCGGCGACCAATTTCAATTTGCTCGGTATCGACGAGTGGGTCCGCAACTTTAGCTATATCTGCTACATCGACTGCTTCGACGGCCAGCACCCCAACGTGATCACGCCGCCGGACAAGACCGACCGCGTGTTTACGAGCATCGAGGAGATCAACAATTATCTGCTCGAGCACAAGGCCATCGTCGACCACATCCGCAGCCGTGGGCCCGGGCGCGCGGTGTTCTTGTTCTTCGACGAGCGGACTGAGCAGCTGTGCAAGGAGCTCGGCCTCGAGCTGTGCTTCCCCTCGGCCAAGCTCCGCGAGGCCATCGACGACAAGATCTCGGCCACGCGGATCGCCAACGAGGCCGGCGTGCCCTCGGTCCCCAACACCCTGGCCAAGGTCCAGGACTACGCCAGCTTGATCGACCAGGCCGAGGCCGCCGACCTCGGCACCGACCTCGTGATCCAGACCGCGTTCGGTGACTCGGGCCACACGACCTTCTTCATCGCCGGCGAGGACGACTATAAAAAGCACGCCGAGGAGATCGAGGCCGAGGACGAGGTCAAGGTCATGCGCCGGATCAACAACCGCGGCGGCGCGCTCGAGGCCTGCGTGACCCGCCACGGGACCATCGTCGGCCCGCTGATGACCGAGCTCGTCGGCTTTGGCGAGCTGACCCCCTACCGCGGCGGCTGGTGCGGCAACGAGGTGTTCGCCGGGGCGTTCTCGCGGGCGATCCGCGACCGGGCCCGCGAGGCGACCTTCAAATTCGGCGAGGCCCTGCGCGAGCGCGGCTACCGGGGCTACTTCGAGTGCGACTACCTCATCGACCTCGACAGCGAGAACGTCTACCTCGGCGAGGTCAACCCGCGGATCACCGGCGCGAGCTCGATGACCAACCTCGCGGCCTTCGCCCACGCCGACGCGCCGCTGTTTTTGTTCCACCTGCTCGAGTGGTCCAAGGTCGACTTCGATCTCGACGTCCGCGCCCTCAACCGCCGCTGGTCCGACCCCGACAACATCGACGGCTGGAGCCAGCTGGTCATCAAGCACACCAAAGACAGCCTCGAGTACGTCAGCGCCGCGCCGGCCTCGGGCATCTGGCACCTCGGCGACGACGGCAGCGTCAGCTTCGTCCGGCCCCAGACCCACCGCCGGACCGCGCGCGACGAGTCCAACGCGTTTTTCCTCCGCATCACCCGGGCCGGCGACTACTTTTACGAGGGCGCCGACCTCGGCATCCTCGTCACGCCCGGGCGCCTGATGACCGACGACTTCGAGCTGACCGAGCGGGCCAAGGCCTGGATCGCGGGCATCCGCGCCCAGTTCAGCTCGCGTCCGCTGACCGACAAGGACCCCGAGCCACCCGAGCAGGTCCAGGCCCGCGTCGCCGAGCTCGGCGGGTTCAAGTTCTTGT
>JGI12210J13797_10105788_pt1 | contig 14662 bp, 10 predicted proteins | sample ElkSlonscriptome_3_FD_13797 | JGI IMG/M metagenome (IMG submission 13797)
TTTTTCCCGACCGAGCTTCGGCTCCTGTTTTTGCATGCGGGATTTACCATGGAATTCGAGCATGGGAATTACGCAGGAGAAGCCTTCAGTCATGCGTCTACGCTGATGAATTTCTGCGGGAATCGAAACTCGTAAAGACCGAGCTTATAGCGTTGCGGTAGCGACTTGCACCGAATAGTTGTCGAGGCGAGCGGGGCAAATGGTAGGGGAATGCCATGAACTAACCATGAGGGCGTTCCCTGATTGGTGGGGTCGGGGTGTCAGGGAGTCGCTGGGAAGACAAACCGATCAAACTCTTTAGTTGTCTGCCTTCCCGTTCGTAAACGAGTGCGTTTGGAAGCCCCCAACATCTGTCGGGGGGAGCGCCCGATAGTCAAGTGAGAAAAGTTTTGGTTGTCTAATAGCGAGCTGCAACAAGCGTCCGGGCATTCAGGCAAGGTCAACATGCGGCTCATGGAGGAATTAATGATGAAAACGACAATCAAAAAACAGACGCGCAAAAATCCGGTCGACCAGGATGTGGATCAAGAGTTGGCAACGATGCTTTGCAACCGCACGCCGGGCTTTGTAGACCGGGTATACCAAGTTTACGGACCACGCTTGCGACAGGTCGTGTGGCCCGTTCTGCATGATCATTCCGAAATGGAAGATGTCGTGCAGGATGTCTTGCTTCACGCTGATCGGAAGGCGGAGCAGTTCGATTCCCAACGCGGCACGCTCTTTAGCTGGCTGTCGACCTTGGCTCGTCGTCGGGCGATTGATCGGCTGCGTCAGCGGATGGCACGTCAACGGGCGAAGGATGGTTTCCAGGCCGAGCAAATTGATCAGACTGAATTGCGCCAGCCGGAATCGACTGTTGAACGGGCTGCTAATACGCATGATTTGCGGCATCTCTTTTCAAGATTGCTGGAGAAACTGCCCCAGCCGCAACAGGAAGTCATTCGGATGAAATATTATCGACGGATGAGCCAGCGCGAAATTGCGCAGGAAATGAATACGTCAGCCAGCACAGTCCGCACCCGCATTGAGTTGGGCATGCAAAAGCTGAAAAATTCGGTGGAAGCGCTGGGCGACAGCATTGCCTGAAGCGGGATACCAAGTTTCGGTTAAGGAAAAGGATGGAAACACCATCGGTCTTTTTAGGCCGGTGGTGTTTTTATCGATTCAAGAATACCATTGGATTCGGTCCGGCCACGATGCCGGCGATGGTGCCGGTGAGAAGGCAAGCTAACGTCGCCGCCACCAGACAGCGTATGGCGACACTGCCGATATCCTCGACTCGGTCCGGAATGAGCGCAGTGAGGCCTCCGACAAAAATGCCGAGCGACGGAATATGGGCGAATCCGCATAAGGCATAGACGGCGATGACGAGCGAACGGGCATCGAGCGGTTGATCGCCTTCCATCCAACCCGCAAGTTGAAAATAAGCCGGCACCTCGGTCGCGACCAATCGTAGGCCGAGTAGCTCTCCGACTCGCGGGGCATACTCCCAGGGCACCCCCATGAGCCAGGCAAACGGAGCGAAGATCCAACCGAGAATGATCTGAACAGTGAAATCGGGGTGCCCGAACCAGCCGCCGACGCCCCCGATCATCAAGTTCAACAAAGCCAGCAGCCCCACGAAAGCGATCAAAACCGCCGCGATCCCGGTCGCCAATTTCAAGCCTTCCATCGCCCCCTGCGTGATGCTCTGGACCCAGTTGCCCTGCTTCTCAAACGTAATTTCCAGCTCACGCGGCTTTTCCTTTTCCAACGTGACAGGTGGTGGCACCAATAACCGGGCGAACATGATGGCCGCTGGAGCGCTCAGAAAATTCGCCGTCAAGAGATGGCCGGCAATTGTGGGAAACACCGGGGCCAATGCCGTCACGTAAATGCCGAGCACGGTGGAAGCAATGGTCGCCATGCCGGCGGTGAGGATGACTGCCAATTCATGCCGTGGCACCGTGCTCAGATAGGGGCGGATGGTCAGCGCCGATTCGATTCCAACAAAAAGATTGCTCGAAACCGTCACCGATTCCACGCCCGAAACACCGAGACTCCGTTGAAAGAGCCGGGCAAACAGGCGCACCAGCTTGGGTAGCAACCCGACATAGTAGAGCAGGGCGGTCAAGGCTGCGAAAAAGATCGCCGTTGGTAACGCTTGAAACGCGAGGACGAACCCGAGAGACCCGGCCTCGCCTGGACCTTTTGCCAGCGGGCCAAAAACAAACTCGGCCCCTTGTTGAGCCTGGGCCAGAAGAGCGTTGACGGCGTCATTCGCCAATTTGAATAGGTCGCGACCAAATGGCAGATGAAAAATCAGTAGCCCAGCCACCAGTTGCAGCCCTAAACCAATCGCCAGCACGCGCCAGGCGACAGAACGGCGATTTTCCGAGAGGAGCCAGCCGATGGCGAGCAGGATGAGAACGCCGAGAATGCTTCGCAGAAGATCCAACATGCCGGTTTCATAATGGGTGGATTCCGGGAGCAAAAGCGTGGAATGCCGACTTCGGCTGAAATTTATCTCCTCTTTCGCACAAGCCCGGCTTGATCCCGACGCCGCTCTTGGCAAGCATACGCTTCATGCTTTCTAAATCATTTCAAATCGTGGTTCTCGACGCCGGAACCATGGGCTTGCCCGATGCTGCTTGGGATCCGTTGCGGGAAATCGGGACCCTCATCCTCCATCACAACACCGCGCATGACGATCCAGACGAGATCCTGGCACGCTGCCGGGAGGCCGAGGTCGTTCTCACCAACAAAGTGCCCCTGCCGGCGTCGGTCATCGATCAGGCTGACCCGCTCGCGCTGATCAGCACGCTGGCCACGGGATACAACATCATCGATCTCGATGCGGCCAAGGCGCGTGGCGTGACGGTCTGTAATGTGCCGGCTTACAGCACACCAGCCGTCGCCCAGCATGTGATGGCGCTCATTTTGGAGCTGACGAATCGCGTCGGCCTGCACAGTGATGCCGTGATGAGTGGCGCCTGGGTGCGCTCTGAATTTTTTTACTTCTGCCAACGACCTATCATCGAGCTCAACGGCGCCACAGTTGGCTTGATCGGTTTCGGGGAGATTGCGCAGGCCGTCGGCCGATTGGGCAATGCCTTTGGCGCCTCCATTCTGGCCTACCGGCGTTCCCCGGGTGACCCGCCGGCCTATGGCCCGTTTGCCTGGGCCGACTCCATCGATGCCGTATTCGAACAGGCCGACATCGTTTCGCTCCATTGCCCGCTCACCACGGAAACCCAACACCTGGTCAATGCTGCGCGTCTTGCACGGATGAAGCCGAAAGCGTTTTTAATCAATACCGCTCGCGGCCCGTTGGTAGATGAAGAGGCATTGGTCACCGCTTTGAAAGCCGGCCGTCTAGCTGGTGCCGCTCTGGATGTGGTGAGCCGGGAACCGATGGAAGCCAACAGCCCGCTGTTGCAGAAAGTCCCCAACCTGATCGTTACCCCGCATAATGGATGGGCGAGTGAAGAAACCAGGCGCCGGCTGCTCTCCCGGACGTTTGACAACATCCAGGCCTTTCTAAAAGGGGAGCCGATCAATCAGGTCGCCTGATCGCCTCGGGAATAGCGGACGCGCGTTCGGACGGGCGTCTCATCCCCCCAGAAATGCCGGGGTCGCTCGTTTAAAACAACCAGCTCGGTTCAACCAGGGGCATGCCTTTTTCCAAACGGTATCGGTGAGTGAAATCGAAACTGAAATCTCCGCGCACTGCGTAGAGACGTGTGCGGCGGAATTTGAACCGGACATAAATGGGTTGATCCATCAATTCGCTCAACGATTTCTCACGGAACCGTAACGGAAACGCGAGGTCATCCGCGTGAATCATCGGCAGACAATCGTCGTAGCTAAAACCGGGCGCCACCTTGTTGCGGCCAATCAACCCGATCTCATACCAGAGCTCGCCGATGCGTGCGTCGGCGTTAATGGTCAGCATGGGATCGAATAAGGTAAAGAATAGCGTCTGACATTGGCCCCAATCGCCTTCTGGTTCCAGATAAGTAAACCCGTCCTTGCGCAGATGATGAATGATCGAGGCGCGCATCGGTTTTGCCGATTCCCGCCGGTTGTTCGCCTCGTTGGCATCGTGAAAAGCGCTGGTGACCGTGCGCTCCAAAGCTGCGGGATCGAATTCCCAGGTGTCGGAATAGAGCAGCACCTTATCTTCCATGGGAAGAATGCCGCGGGACCAAAGCCCGCGCAGAGGGGGCTGACCGTGTTGGCGCAAGGGAATCAGCGGCTCACGATGGCCGCGATTGAAATGTGCCCCATCGTAGCTGTAGAAAAAATGGGTGCTATCGGGTCCGCCACTCCAAGCGGGGGCGTCGGACGAATTGTAATTACCATACCACAACAGCCCGAGATAATAGGAGTCGTATCGATTGACGGAAGCACCATGAAATTCAATGCGACCTTCATCGAGGACATCAGGATGTAACATTTGCTGCATGGGCGTCCAGACTTCGCAGTTTCGGGCGTGGGACTGGAAAAGGCGGCGATCTCCCCAGCGAGGACGGTGGACGGCTGTATAAACATCGTGATGATGGTTCTGAAACAGCGTGAAGTGCTCCTCGGTGATCATCGGGTCCGTTCCCCAATCATAGTCCCGGCGCAATTCCCAGCGTTGGCCATCACGAGAGACCAGCATCGAATGTTTGCGCCAGTGGAAGGCTTTTGGGCCACCTTGTTTCCGGGCTTCCAACGCGTGGGGATGCCAGAAGGAATCGGGCTGGTTCAGGGCATAATGATAACTCGGAGCAATGTGCTCAAGGACGAGCATTTTGAATTGATAACCATCAGCCGCTTCAGGATGGTAGAGCACGGAACTGCCGAAGCCGCCGACCTTAGAATGGTAGAGATGATGGGGGTGTTTGCGTCCGCCGAAAGGTTCGGGGCCAGACACGTTGGCGATGCGCCAACGAATGGCGTCATCGCTTTCGTAAGCATAGAGATCCGGGTAACCTTCGAACCGGCGCCACAACCGTTGATCCGGATCCCAGAACGGGACGCTTCCCACCATGTCGTAAGTGCGGCTGCCGAGAAGGGGATCGACGAATCGGCCTTCCGGCAAATAAGTAGCGGTCGATTGTCGGATCTTAACGTTCTGACAACGCATCAGCGGGTAATAATCGAGAAACAACAACGTTCGAGGGCCACGATGACCCTGCGATTGAAAGTCAGGAAAGGGGAGTTGACCGGGTCGAGACAATGAAGGTTGGGGGGAGGCAAGGTCTTGATCGGCGTTTCCGATGAGGGGGGCTGAAGCTCCGGCGGCGGAAAGCGACTTGAGGAAAGTACGCCTTTTCATTTTCATAGAATAGCAAATTCAGGGGAGGTGTCTATTTTATAAGGCCCTACGATAGGGGGAGGTTGTTGTCGGCCGGTCAGTTGCCGTTTGTGGTGAGTGGGAGGACTCAGCGGCTGCGATCGGGCAAACTCGGCCCATCACTGAACGCGGCATCGAAGACGGATTCCTGGGGATGTTCGGAGAGCCCGCGGAAACCGCTCCGCAATTTGCGCTCGAGGATGGGGTAAACGGCTTCGGGCATGGTGAATTCGCGGTCGAGAATTCCTGCCACTTGAGATCGTTCCTCCCAGCCGACGTGGAGAGCGGCGAAGGGGAGATCATCCGGAATTTTCAGCCCGAAGAAATCTTGGAGCATCCAAAGGTCATGCGAATGGAATCCCACCAAGACATCGGGCTGATGGCGTTCGAGCCACTTCCGGAGTTTCGATGCGTAATCGTCAAAAACAAAAGAGGTTCGCAAAATCGGCAGGCGTGTCCGCGCTGAGAGATCTTCGTTTTGAAAAAGCATCGCGGCGGCAAGACGGGTCTCATCTTCGGGCAATATCGGAGCATGTTGCCGCAGCCAGAGGCCGATTCGACGGTAACCTCGGCTCCTGACCGTTCGCAGTAAACCGAGAACCGCTTTGAATTGGCTCGGACGAACCACATCGAATCCCTCTTTCAGTCGCTGCAGTTCGGTGGAGATGACCGTAAAACGTTCCCATGGGAAAGGAAGAATTCCCTCCAGCTGATGGGTCCGGCCAAGAATGATTCCATCGATCCCGAGCGCTTCCCATTTTTCGGCTAGCACCGAGGCTTCGTCGATAGAGTTCAGGTCGTGATGATGAAAGATCCAGCCGCGTGATTTCGCCAAGGCCTCGGCATGCCGCAGCTTTCTCAAGATCCCGGAGGCTTTCGTGCCGGTGAGCCAACCGACGGCAATCGGTTTGGCGGAATGCTCATCCAGATGCCGCCGAGAGCCGAGGATGGAAGCGGCCGGATGGCGTCGATAACCGAGAGTCTGCGCCCACTTGAGCACTCGCTGCCGGGTGGTCTCGCGCACCCAAGCATCGCCACGCAGGGCAGCAGCGGCCGTGGAAAAGGAGACATCAGCGGACTCAGCGACCTGTTTAACCGTGATTTTGCGGGAAACGGACATGAAACGATGAACAAGGTAAGGGTTCCGCGCAGGTTTCTGCAACGCTGCAGTTTTTAGTGACTTGTGTCGGGCGCTGGCACGCCGATTCTATTCCTATGACCTCGCGTTTCTCGTTCCTCACTGTCCTCGCGTTGTGTGCCGTGCCTTTTGGCCTTCCGGCCCAAACCTATTTCGACACCAACGGAACCTCAACTGGTTATGGAGTCTATACCGGCACCACCCTTGACGGCAATTTCTGGACCAGCACCGATGGCGGCACTTCGCCCACGGGAGCGTTTCCCGGCGGCGATCCAACGGTGGTGTTCAGCATCGATGAGAACTCCTTCACCAGTTTTGGGGATACCATTGATGCTGGGGCCTTAACCTCCTTCGATATTGGCGGACTCGACTGGCGTTTCGTAGGCTCCACATTGCCAGATAACCGGCGAAATGGTTTGAACGGTAATGGCATTGATTTGAACGTCGTTAACGGTTCGACCTTTGACATCAGTCCGACCTCCGTGAATGACGATCTGTTCATCGAAGACTGGGTGATCAATGGGAGTTTTACTAAAACAGGGCTTGGGAGTCTGCAGTTCCGAGAAAATACGATCAATGGAACGATTACCTTCGCTGCGGGCAATGCCGCTTTGGGCGACACGAGCGGGCACGATTATGGTGCTGACAGTATCTTTAACGTCACTTCAGGCACGTTGAATGTGAATGGCCCTGGCGACTTTACCGTTGGCGGATTCACGGGTGGCGGAGACATCAGTAACTCAGGCGGTGGTGGCTCGACCAGCGCGACCATCACCTTTTCCGGCACGGGAACCACCAATTTTTCCGGCACCTTACTGGACCATCCCAACGGTGGATCTGGCATTCGTAATTTGGCAAAAAGCGGAAGTGGCACCCAAATTTTCTCGGGCGATCTAGAGACCGAAGGGACCACAACGATTACCAATGGTGTATTCGCCGTGGACGGCACCCATTCCAGCGCCGGGCAATACACGGTTTCGGGCGGGCAACTGGCCGGCAGCGGCACGATCGAGACCGCCACTGGAGGAAACACGCAAAACGATAACGTTATTATCAATGGCGGAGAATTGGCGCCGGGCCGTGACGGCACGGTGGGCACCCTCACCCTGACGCTCGGGACGGGAACATTGGATTTGACGAATGTGGGGAGTGGAACCCTTTTGTTCGATTTAGGGGCCACCACGGATCTGGTTGCTGTTAATTCCTCGATCACCCTGGACAATCTTGAATTCAGCGACTTCACCTTTACGGAGCTACCAGGATTGAGTGCTGGAACTTACGATTTATTTACCAGCAGTTCCCTCAACGGCTCCCTTGGCGCCAATTTGAATGGAGGGATCGGAAGTGCCTGGACGGGGACGCTACAGGCTTCGGGATCAGATATTCAATTAGTGGTCGATGCCATTCCCGAACCGAGCTCGGTGCTGTATTTGCTGGGCGGATTGAGCGGCTTGTTGCTTGTGCGTCGGCGGCGACAAACGAGCTGAGGGGGCCTCACTGAAGCGCTGCGGCCGGTTGAAAGAGGTAAATCGGTTGCGTGAGGCATGCTTTCTGGGTATGACTATTGCCATGTTGTGGGGGCGCTTTCTTGTTTTCGTTTTTGCCGGTATTCTCTTGTTTGGCGGCCTCGCGCATGCCGACGCTCAGCTTACCGAGATTGAACTCCAAGCAACGGAGCCGATGATGCCCTATCTCGGGCAGGAGGTCCGCGTGCAAGGGAGGGTCGCAGCGGTGGAGACTGATAAGTTCGGGCATCAAAAAGCGATCATGCCTTCTGCGGATGGATTTCATCTTTTCATACGCAAGCAGGCGCGAGATCAGATCGGGCGGTTCGATATGAACCAGTTCAAGGGCCAGTCGATTGCGGCATTGGGCCAGGTGGCTGTTTACCAGGGCAAGCCTCATATCGTGATAGCGGGTCTCGGCCAGATCGAGACGCTTGCCAAGTCGGCACCCGTTGCGCCCGTGCCGGCGGCGGAAGCCACCCGTCCGGCCGGTAAGGAGGAGGCCCCGAATGCGCTCTTCCCAAGTTTAGTTGAAAGCAAACAGAATGCGGTGCACGCGCTGCTGGTGGAGTCGAATCAAGCGGGCCTGTCCCATGGGCTTTGCAAACGGCTCACGGGCACGGCCACGGACATCAAGGTAGAGCTTGTCAGGCAACATCGCAGCCGGGTGCCGTATCCGGTCGCTTCTTCTTTAGGGACCAGCATCCAATATCGAACCACCACCAGGACAACGCGTGCGCCTTCTAAACTGGCCTTCAATCAGGAGGTGGGGGATTCGATGGGACGTTCCATTGGGGAGGTGGAACGATTTTTCAAAACACGCCGGTCGGAAGCTTTCGGCTTGGGCATTCAAGGCGGGATTATCTTTGGATTCGAAGATAAATGGGTCCCAAAAGATGGACCCTCTGCAGCCTTGGCACTCGCGTTGGTGACGGAGTCGATGGCTGCGGGTGTTTCGATCCCGGATAATATCGCCGTAACGGGAGATTTGAATGCAGACGGTTCCGTGCAACCCATTGGCGGGTTGGTTGAAAAACTGGTCGCGGCCCGGAAAGCCGGGATGCGGATGGCGCTGATACCAGCCGACAACGTCCCGGAACTGTTTGACTTGGCGATCGATGGGCATTGGGACGTTTTACGCTCCTTGCACGTGATCGGGGTGAGCGACTTTGAGCAGGCCTGGGATTTTATTACCGCCGAAGCAAGTTCCGATCTCACGAAAAGTCTGGAAAATTACGAGGCCGCCGTTCGTGAGAATCTGGTGGGCAAGCAGCTTGCGGATAAGATGGTGGAAGTCGCTGGTCTCAACCCCCAGCATGCTTCGGCATATTTGCTCTATCTCCATGGCGCCAATCAATTACCTTCGCACTATTCTTTGCGCGGATCGATGGCGCGTATTGCCAAGGTTTTCCAACCTTTCGCATCCATGGCCCAAGCGTCCCGCGGCAGTCGGTTGCCGCAGGGGTTATCCTCGAGCAACCTTTATTCTGCCACCACTTGGGAATTAAGGGATCTCCGAAAGAAGGTGGATAAACGGACGCGTCCTTACATCGATGCGCTGAACGATTACATCGAGTTGGCGAAAGCATTTCCGACGATGAAAACCGACCGGTATGGTCGCAGCAGCGATTCTGCCAAAGCCAATTCGCTTCGCCGGGATCTCAATGAAGTGCTCGCCAGAATGGAGGAAGCGGAACGCGCGGTCATGGCTTCACCGGATTTTAGCAGTTCGAAATAAGGGCTCACGAGGAACCTGCCACGAGCTTGGAAACATCGACCCTGACGCTCCGAGACGGCCGCTCACTTCAATACCGGGAATATGGCGATCCCGGGGGATGGCCGGTGATCCACAACCATGGCGGAATGGTCAGTGGCTTGGATGTTCAATCCGGTGACGAAGCAGCGCGCAAGCTCGGACTGCGGATTTTAGCCCCTAACCGGCCAGGAGTCGGAGGATCATCCTTTCGGCCCGACGCTTCAGTTCTGGCGTGGGCCGAGGATGTGCAGGAGATGATTCGTGGGCTCAGGTTGGAAGGCGACTGCGGCATCCACGGTTGGTCGATGGGCGGCCAGTATGCCTTGGCTTTGGCCGCCAAACTGCCGCGCGTTCGGTCGGCGGTGATCATTGCGGGTGCCTTGCCTCTCGATGTGTCTGGACGCTTGGAGGAATTGCATTGGACAGATCGATGGGCCACTCGGGTGTCGCTACAGCGCCCTCGTCTGGCTCGCCGGCTGAGTGCCGTCGGGAAATGGCTGGTGCCTCGATGGGCGGATTTTTTGATTCTGTTCTATGCCGCATTGCTTGGGCCGGAGGAGCGAGCTTGGGCCCGGTCAGCGGACCGGGCGGGACTCGCGCGCGCGGTTGCGGAGGCATTGAACGATCCAGCCGGCCCCGTGGAGGAATGCCGGACTTGGGCCAAGCCGTGGGAGTTCGACCTGCATGAAGTGCAATGCCCGGTCACCATCGTGCATGGAGAAAACGACCGGCTGGTTCCGTTTCGTTGGGGGGAAAAATTGGCCGCACGCCTTCCGCGAGCCGAGTTGCAGGCCGTTCCTTCAGTGGGACATCTCTGGACGGTGAGCGATTGGGAGCGGGGACTGAAGGCTTTCGGCAAGATGGGATGAGGGTTGTTGGGCGAAACAGAGTTCCCCGCATTTTCGGGGTGCATCTCTCACATGATCTGCGTTAGGCTCTGCAACTCATCTTACATTTTATGGCAAAACCCCTCTTTCATTCCAGTATCGAAGGCGCCCAACATGGCGCGAAATCCCTCGAAGAATTCCTTGCCTTCGCCAAAAAATCTGGCGCGGCCGGTGCTCAGCCATCCAATTATCTGTTGGAAAAGGATGGCGGTTTCCGCTCGGCAAGCGAGATCAAGAATGCTTTTGAAAAGGAAGGCCTGCTCCTCGATGGGGTCTCGGGTCACTGCGCATTCTGGGTTCACACCACCGCTTGGACTGGCAGCAAAACGGTCCGGCCATTCTTGAGCGACGATCTTCGCAGTAAATCGCCAGCCGACGTGGAAGCTGCCATGGAAGAATATATCTTCCGTCTCCTCGACCTTTGCGCCGAATTAAATGTCAAGATTCTGCCAATGTTCTGGGGAGCCGCATTCGGGTGGGAAGTGGCGACCGGTTATCCCTGGGGCTTCTGGGCCGGACCTGATTATGATCTGATCCAGGAAGGCAAGGAGCGGTTCGCGAGCAAGACCGCCAAGATCCGTGCGAAAGCCAATGAGCTCGGCATTTACATTGCGCACGAGATTCATCCTGGCACGGCCGCTCTGACCGCGGACGATTTCCACATGTTGGTCGATGCCTGCGACGGCGATAAATGCATCACGGTCAATGCCGACCCCTCCCATTGTTGGGAAGGTGAATCGTGGGAGGATCGTTTCTATTCCGTGGCGGATCGGATCACGGGATGTCATGTGAAGAATTTTGTCGTGCGCGAAGGTTACCCATTGCGCGGCATGAAAGGGCAATGGCCAGATCGCGCCATGCAATTCGTCGATCTCGGCACGGGCGACCTCAACCTGATCCGTTACGTGGAATGCATGATCAATGTCGGTTACGCGAAACGATACTGCGAAATCATGGGCACCGAAACGGCCCCGTTGATCGTGGAAGCCGAAAGCGCTTATCGCGATCTGGACGATTGCAGCGCGGACGGTATTGCTTACACCCGCGACGAACTCTGTTTCCCAGTAGCAACGGCTTCTTTCGAGGAAGGCATGGGCGCCTGATTGGGTGGTTCGAATTTTAAAACGAAAAGGACGGACGCTGGGATTGCCTAGCGTCCTCCTCCCATTGCTGCCCTTGTCGGGGATTTAGTGCCCGTTGAGCCCTTGATGGATGACTTCCAAGAGCGAAGTCGAAGGCTCACGGGTATCGCCGCTCAATTCCCAGAACATCACACCACCGAGTTGATTAGCTTTGATGTAATCGACTTTGCGCTGCATGCTGAACCGATCGTCGAAGGTCACCCAAAGCCGGTTGTCGTTCGGGGCATAAAGGAAACTCGATCGGGAAGCGGTATCGTCGTAGACCTGATAAACCTCCGGCTGCCGGGTGATCTTCTCCATGAGATCCCAATAGTCGAACATGCCGGATTCCCAGGTTCCTTGCGGCAACCCGTTGGCACTCTGGTTGAGTCCGAGGTTCGTGGAAGGGACTCCGACCCAGCCCCGGCCATAGAAGGGGACGCCCACCACTAACTTCTCAGGTTGCACACCGGCCGCCAGATATTGATTCAAGGCGCCATCGACACTCCATAAAGTAGAAGGATTAGGTGCGTCGGGACCTTCGGGGCTGTAAAGCGGGGCATGATGACCGGTGGTGGTCTCCCAGCCACCCGCGAAGTCGTAGGCCATGACATTGATCCAGTCTACAGCCGCGGCGATACCGGCTGGCTCCAGGTTGGCAATTTTATCATCACCGCCCGGAGCTGCGATAGTAAGGTAATAATGCCGGCCATCGATAGCGGCCTGCGCGTCGAGTTGACGCCGGAGTTCCTGTAGGAGAAGGGTATAATTCTGCTTGTCCTGAGGCCGGGTCACGTTGCTGGCCAGTCCGCCACCGACCGGGTATTCCCAGTCAATATCCACGCCGTCGAAGCCGTATCGCTTCATGAAGTTGATGGCCGAGGTGGCGAACTTTTCCCGGGAAGCCTGGGTGAGCGCGACATCGGAGAAGCGACCGGAGAGGGTCCAGCCGCCCACGGAGATCATGGTGATCAGGTGAGGATGTGCTTCCTTCAACTGAAGCAGTTGATTGAAGTTGCCCCGCAATGGTTGATCCCAGGTATCGCCGGGATACGCTTTTTCAACGGCGGCATAACGATCGAAGAGAGTCACCTCTCCGGCAAGACTGATGTCGGCGAAGGCGTAGTTGATGACATTTAATTTTTCGGCCGGGATATCGTCGACATGGTAGTTGCGGTCGTAGATGCCCCATTCGACGAAATAACCGACGATCTTCGGTCCATCCAGCCCGGGAACAGGAGCTGGGCTCGGGTTGGGCGTGGGCGAAGGGGTGGGTGCCGGAGTCGGAGTCGGAGTCGGAGTTGGAGTTGGAGTTCGGAGTCGGAGTCGGAGTCGGAGTAGCTGTCGGTGATGGGGTCGGACTTGGCGCCGGTGTGGGTGTGGGGCTCGGGGTTGGTTGCGGATCAGTGGGTAACGCGGCGAAGTAAGGGCCATAGGTGGAAGCGAACTCGTTGGGGGCTGTGTTCCCATCGGTCGTGGCATCCCAGTTGATCGACCAGGTCATGATTCCGCGCAGCCCGGGGTGACCGTTTGCATGGCGTAGTTGATAGGTGTTGGCGTAGTCGGCTTGACCGGTGATCAGGTAGTCGAGTGATTGCAGGACCGCGGTCGGCGCCAGGTAACCACCCGCTGGTGCGGCCGAAGGCGTTGCGGGGAGTCCAAGCGCTACTTTGCTCGCACCTAATCCTTGAAAATAATCATCGGGATTGCGGGCGACCGGGAACCCCTCCACTAACATCTCCGTCATCGCTGTCGCGAAATCCCGGGTGCTTTGTGAAAGAATGAGGTCATCGGCTGGATCGAGGCTGCCGGTGTGGGCGAATTGGGAGCCGGTATTGTAATATTGGACATGGATGAAATCCCACCGGTCCCTCAACGCATCGATCACGGGTAAATACCCACCAAACGCTCCGCCGTAGTGGCCATAGCCACCCTGCACATATTGCGTTTCAGGGGCCGCAGTGAGAATGAAGTTCGGACCATAATAGTCGCAAAGCTCCTGTAATGCCGAGATGAGGTGGATGATTTTCGGCGTTGTGGGGTTGCGAAAGTCGGTATCGCCGGCATCGAGAATGACGGAGCTGCCTTCCAGATCGACGTCGAGTCCGTCGAAGCCATAGGTGTCGATGATCGTTTTCATTGAAGCCACGAACGTGGCTCTCTCAGTCTCGGTCTCCAGTTCGATGGGAGCGTTGGCGCCACCGATGGAAATGACCACCGCGACTCCACTTTGCTGCAGTGCCTCCACATCTTGTTTGAACTGAGCCACCGATTCGACTGCGGGTGTGAATTGCATGTCAGCGCCGCCGAGCGTGGCCGGTTCAGCAAAGGCGATATTCACTTGGTTATAGCGGCTATCAACGTTGCGAAGTGGTAGGTAAGGGGCGACGGAACTTTCCCAGTTGTGCCAATACCCAACCACGACACGATCACGCGGCAGAACGGGATCTGGTGTGGGCGAAGGAGTCGGCGTCGGGGTGGGAGCGGGTGTGGGGCTTGGGGTGGCGGTTGGCGACGGGGTCGGGGTCGGGGTCGGAGGTGGTGTGTCTCCTTGAAAGGCGACTTGCACGTTGGCAGGCGGTGCCTGGAGATTTCCAGGTGCGGCGTTGAAGCCGAAATTGATTCGGCCATTCGCCGGGATTGAAGCGTTCCAAGCAAGGGGTTGGAAGGTGGAACGGCTGTTTGCGAGCGTGTGGGAGGCGTTCCAGACCGAGCCGGGGCTGGCGGCCAGGTCCATGGTGATGACCCAATCCTGGATCTCGGCGGTGGTGGTGTTCACGAGGGTGACATCCGCAGTGAGGCCACTTCCCCAATCGGAGGTGACACGAAATTCAACCCGCACGCCGGCCTGCTCGAAATCGGCATCGGGAGAACCGGGAGTCGGAGTCGGAGTCGGAGTCGGAGTCGGAGTCGGAGTCGGAGTCGGAGTCGG
>JGI12210J13797_10931196_pt1 | contig 14662 bp, 14 predicted proteins | sample ElkSlonscriptome_3_FD_13797 | JGI IMG/M metagenome (IMG submission 13797)
TCCACCACCATCATTTACCTGACACTTGCACATGGCGCAAGTCCCACCTCCACCGCAGGCTGAAGGAAGAAATATCTTCGCTTCACCTAGCGTAGAAAGCAAGGTATTTCCAGCTTCCACTTCAATGGTTTTCTCCCCATTGATCTCAATCTTCACCAATCCCGAAGGTGACAGTTTCGACTTTGCAAAAAGCAAAACACTCACCAACAGCAAAATAACCACTAAAAAGACGGCAATTGTTGCTATGATAGTTACACTCATCTTCCTTGTTTTCTAATTCTGTTTATAATTCTATTCCCATAAAGGCCATGAAACCCAATCCCATCAGACCTGTAATGATAAAAGTAATTCCAAGACCTCTCAGCGGCGCGGGTACGTTTGAATAACGAATCTTCTCACGAATAGCTGCGATGGCCACGATGGCCAAGAACCAACCTACGCCGCTTCCTAAACCAAACACCGTAGCATCGCCAATGTTTGTGTACTGACGTTCTTGCATGAAGAGTGCACCACCTAAAATGGAACAGTTTACCGCGATCAATGGCAAGAAGATACCCAGTGCTCCATAGAGAGCCGGTGCGAATTTCTCAACAATCATCTCCACGAGCTGCACCATAGAGGCGATCACCGCAATGAACATGATAAAGCTCAAGAAGCTTAAGTCCACCGTTGCAAAAGAAGCGTCTACCCACGTAAGCGCTCCTTCTTTAAGAACAAAGTTCTCGAGCAAGTAATTGATCGGAACGGTGATTCCCAGTACAAAAATTACCGCAGCACCGAGACCAACGGCAGTTTTCACCGTTTTGGATACCGCCAAGTAAGAGCACATACCCAAGAAGTATGCGAAAATCATGTTGTCGATAAAGATCGACTTGACGAAAATGTTTACTGCTTCCATGATCTAGTTTTCTTCAATGAGTTTTTGATTCTTCGAACGCTGAATCCAGATAATGATACCCACTGTGATCAAAGCCATCGGAGGCAAGATCATCAGGTTGTTGTTCATGTAGCCTGCGTCGAAAAAGCTTTGAGGAAGGAATTTGATTTGTCCGATCCCGGGGAAGCTGATTGCTCCCGAACCAAAGATTTCACGAACGACGGCTACCGCTACCAAAATCCAAGCATAACCTATCGCATTTCCGATTCCGTCAAGGGCTGATGGCCAGATTTTGTTACCCATCGCGAAGGCTTCGAATCGACCCATGATGATACAGTTGGTAATAATCAATCCGATAAATACGGATAGTTTCTCTGCTATATCCGGCAAGAATGCTTTCAGGATTTGATCAACCAAGATCACCAAAGAGGCGACCACAACCAGTTGAACGATGATTCGAATACGCGAAGGAATCACATTTCTCATCACTGAGATGATCATGTTTCCAAAAAGCATTACGAATAGCACGGAAACACACATCACGACGGCTTGCTGCACCTGCACGGTGATGGCAAGTGCTGAACAAATTCCCAATACCTGAACGGTGATTGGGTTATCGTCGTCTAAAGGATCTGTAAGAAGTCTTTTATTTTTGGCAGAAAAGAGCGGTTCTCTGGGTACTGCTTCTTTTACAACTTCTTGAGTATTTGCCGCTGCGGCTGTCTCAGTACTCATTGCTTTTGGCTGATTTGAGAGTTGTTTTTAAAGTAGGAATCGTAAACACCGAAGGTTCTTTCCAGCATTTCATCGACGCCATTGCTGGTAATGGTGCCGCCTGTAATTCCGTCAACGGCATGAGGATTATCCGGGTCGGCTGAACCTTTAACCACATTAACGGAAACGAGCTTACCTGATTCGTCGTAGATGGTTTTTCCAATAAACGGATTGGAGAACCAAGATTCTTTGATCTCAGCCCCAAGTCCGGGAGTTTCTGTCTTGTGATCGAAATTTGCTCCGTAAATGGTATTGAAGTCACTTTCCAATGCCACATAGCCCCAAATTGGACCCCAAAGTCCTTTTCCGACTAATGGGATAATCGCCACTTTTTCTCCATCTATAGTGGCCTCATAAAGAGGATAGTGTCTGTCATCAACACTCATGGTCGGATCTCTAAACTCCTTCTTTACGTCCACGTTAAAAGGGTCTTCAGGGTCTGTCGATACCACCTCACCTTCTTTTTCAGAAATAATCTCACCTTTTGAATTTAAGATGTACCGCTTCGAAACGTTAGCGTAAAAAAGTTCTTTCGCGTTTTCACGATCTGCCTCAACACCAATAGACGTGAGGATGTTGATCATCTTTTTGTCAATGTTGTTCTTAACCTGCCGAGGCTTTAAAGACATTGCTGCAAAAGAAAGCACGGCTCCTACAACCACTACCATGATAATGGAGAAGGTGAAGGTGAAGGCGTTGCTATTTTTATCTACTGCCATGATTAAGCTGTTTTAAGTCTTTTTAGTCTTTTGTTGATATTGCCTTGCACCACGTAGTGATCGATAGTCGGTGCCATCACGTTCATGAAAAGGATAGCCAGCATAATTCCTTCGGGGTAAGCAGGGTTCGCTACGCGTATCAAAATACCGAGGATCCCAATCAGAAAACCATAAATTACTTTTCCTCTAAAAGTTTGAGCTGCTGAAACAGGATCGGTCGCCATAAAGACAATCCCAAACATGAAGCCTCCCATTACCAATTGATGCCACCACGGCACTTGCAGGTAAAGGTTGTCGGGAGATACTTGTGGGCCTACGATATTGAAGATTAATCCCATTACTGCTCCTCCGATGAGGGCAGAAAGCATGATCCTCCAACTACCAACGCCCGTCCACAATAGAATGGCCGCACCGATGAGTATCGCCAAGGTCGAAGTTTCTCCAATAGATCCCGGGATAAAACCGAGAAAGGAAGCCATAAAGCTATCAGAAACTGAGGCGTAGGCCACACCTGCAGTATCGTAGAAGTCGGCACCTCTGCTGATGGCTTGCCCTAAGAGGGTTTCTCCGGTAAAGCCATCTACCACCGTTCCACCTTCAGTGTTGACCCAAACTTTGTTTCCCGACATCTTTGTGGGATAAGCAAAGAATAAAAATACCCGGGCAGTTAAAGCCACATTCAGGATATTCATTCCGGTTCCACCAAAAACTTCTTTGGCAATAAGCACCGCAAAAGCCGTGGCAATTGCAACCATCCAAAGCGGCACATCCATGGGCATGATCAATGGAATAAGCATTCCTGAAACCAAGAAGCCTTCTTGAATAGAGTGCCCTTTGATAATGCAAAAAATAAACTCTACACCGAGCCCTACACCGTAAGAAACGATTATTAACGGTATGGTTTTCCAAAGTCCGAAAACAATCATNTCCATGAAGGTAGCTTCTTGNTGCAGTGCCAGATAATGCTGGTACCCCGTGTTGTAGATTCCGAATAACAAGCACGGGATTAACGCTACGATCACCAAAAACATGGTCCTCTTCATGTCAATTGAGTCGCGGATGTGCGCCCCTTTTTGGGTGGTGTGATCCGGCACGAATGCAAATGTTTCCAATGCATCATACATTGGGTACAACTTCTCCAGCTTTCCTCCCTTCTCAAATGCAGGCCTCACTTTGCCTAATAAATTCTCAACAACTTTCACTTTCGCTGATTTTAATTATGATTCAAATTCTTTTCTCATATCGGCCAACCCGTTTTCAACTACTTGTTGAATGTTAACCTTAGACGTACAAGCGAACTCGCATAGAGCGAAGTCTTCAGGCAAGACTTCGTATATCCCCAGCTTCTCCATTGCGTCTATATCATTAACAATTATAGACTTGATAAGTTGCATCGGATAGATGTCAAAAGGGAATACTTTTTCGAGCTCTCCCGTTACTACAAATGCTCTCTCTTCACCATTGAGATTCGTATCGAGCCGGTATTTCTTTCCCGGGGTTAACCAAGATGGAAAGGCTTTAGACAAACTGAAGCTATTGAACCCGGGAGCAAGCCATCCTTCGGTTAAGAAAAATTTCTTGTGATCGCCTTCCGGCAAAACCGTTACTTGAGAGCTGTAAAAACCTAAGTGACCATCACTATCCACGGCATCGCCCGTTAGAGGGTCTCCACTTATGATACGAGAATTGTCGTTTTTGATTTTTCCTCCTACGATCGTGTCCATTTTGGCTCCGATCATCGTTGTGTAAAACTGCGGCTTTTCCACCTCTGAACCCACAAGAGCTACAGTGCGCTCTGCTTTGAATTGACCGGCTTTTAAAGATTTACCTATTACGGCGAGATCCATTCCATTCACGGTCCAGACGATTTCACCCTTGTTGATCGGTGCAACGTGGTGAATCAAAACACCAACATTTCCCGCAGGGTGAGGGCCCTGAATGGTATGCTTGGTAACGCCTGTCAGACCGTCAAAGAAGGAATCGCCCTTTTTAACTCCTACGTGCACATCACCTGAAGTTAGAAGTTTAAGCGCATCCAGCGCCAACTGCACATTTTCTTTTTCGGCCTCGAGAGCAAAACTTGCCTCGGGAGCCAATGGAGCGGAGTTGTAAAAACTGACGAATATATCGCGTGGAGTATCTTCCGGATTCGCAATTACTCCGTATGGACGTTGCTTCACGAAAGGCCACAGCCCCATTTCCAGCATAGTATTTACGAGTGCATCACGATCCGCGCCTCCCGTCCAAGGAGAAAAAGATTCGTAGCGTGTTTCGGCATCAGCCAAAACTTTCACCTCCAAAATCTTCCTTTTTGCACCTCGTTTTACTTCAACGACTTCGCCGCTTACAGGAGATGTAAATTTCACGCTGGTTCTCGCTTTGTCGAAAAACAGAGGAGTTCCGGCTTTTACTTCCGCCCCTTTCTTTACCGATAATTTTGGGATGGTTCCAAAGAAATCATCTGGTTTGAGAGCGAACACCGCAGATTTTGCGGCAGCGGAGATCGTTTTCTCGGCTTCACCGATCAACTTTATATCCGCACCTTTCTTTACTTTTATGGCCTTAGACATGCACTTAGAGGTCCTTTAAATTTGCCGGCAAAATTAGCAATAACTTTGATTTTTTTCTAGTGCTAATCAAAGGCTCGCAACTATTTACAAACTATTTAGAAATATCTAAATAAAACTACCGTTTTCGCATTATGCAAATTGTACAACGAATGCTCTCTGAGCGTGTTTTCATTATTTTGTTGAGCCCTCTATTTATAACTGCATGCAGCGCTACCAGTGCTTTACAATTGGAACTTGAAGAAGAATCAAAAGTGGAACAGGAATATTATGATTCCAAAGAGCTTCAATATGCTGACAAGATTTATGATGACAACATCAAGACTGTACTTCTGCATATTAAAGGGTCGGAACTTGAGGCACCGATCATTCCCTTAAGTGGAAACGAAAAGATCATCTTAAGATTCGACGATTTGGATGAAAACATTCGTGAAATGCACTATTCATTTATCCATTGCACGTGGGACTGGAAGCCTTCCGACCTTCAAATCATGGACTATCAAGAAGGGTATAACAACGACATTATAGAAAACTATGACTTTTCTTTTAATACGGTAAACAATTACACGAATTACCAGCTGGAATTCCCTAACGATCGAATAAAATTGAAAAGGAGCGGAAACTACATCATCCGAGTCTACGCGAATGGCAATCAAGACGATTTGATGCTCACGAGTCGATTTATGGTGGTAGAACCAAAAGTTAGCATAGGTGCTACGATACAGCCATCCAGCGTGGTTTCAGAGAGAGAATACCGACAAGAAATTGATATTGAGGTGAATATTGGATCAATCTCTACTATGAATCCTTACCGCGATATTGAATTGGTAGTTATGCAGAACCTAAGGAGAGACAATGTAGTCACGGGGGTCAAACCCAATTTTATAAAGAATGAACAGTTGTCCTACAACTACCAAGGAGAGTTGGATTTTGACGGTGGAAATGAATACCGATTTTTTGATGCAAAGAGTCTTCGATACAGGAGCGAAGAAGTCGAAGAGGTGCGGCTTGAAGAAGGCGGATATCACATTTATTTGGCTCCCGATTGGGCAAAGGCTTTCAAACAGTATACGTTCGAAAATGACATTAACGGAAAATTCTTGGTTCAGAATGACGATATGATCAACCCGCATCTCGAATCGGACTACGTATTTGTCCATTTTAATTTTCCCGTGGATGCCATGTTTGGAAGTGGTGAAATGTATGTAATGGGCCAGATTTCTAACTGGGATTTGAAAAAATCTCATCGAATGACTTATAATGCCGACAACCTCAGCTATGAGTTGATCTTGAAATTGAAACAGGGATACTACAATTACGCTTATTTGTGGAAGTATCCGAAAAGCAATAGCGGCACATTCGACCTCACCGATGGGAATCATTCAGAAACGGAAAACGACTATTTGATTTTGGTTTACTTCAAGGATCAGAGCTATTTTTCCGATCGCTTGATTGGTGTAGAAAGAGCAAACAGTTTAGGCAGATAACTTTATTGAGCACTATCTTTTGAAAGTTTTTTAATTTTCTTCACCTTGCGAAAACCCACAGGAAGAAAGCATGACTACAGCTTTAAATTCAGGCATTAAAATTTCCGTAAAGTGCAATTTTGAGGAACGGTTTTCCAAACCGGAAAACGGTGTTTTTCTTTTTTCATACAGAATCACTCTAGAGAACCTCAATAGCTTTCCGATTCAGCTTATGAAGAGGCATTGGTATATCTACGACAGTTCTACCAAACGGAGGGAAGTAGAAGGCGAGGGCGTCATCGGAGTTCAGCCGGTTATTCAACCGGGAGAAACATATTCATACAACTCATCTTGTGACTTCACTACGGACACAGGAAAGATGTACGGATATTACATAATGCAAAACCTGGTTACAGAAGAAAGGTTTCAGGTGAGCATCCCTTCTTTTATGATGATGGTCCCTCATCGATTGAACTAGCATTTTCAGACCGAACTCGAGATCAGATATTCGCTCGTACTCAATAATTACCGAATAAGTAATTCCCGAGTAGATCAAATATCACTCCCTACATCCTCAAAGTCAAGCTGGTAAAATGCTCCTTTCAGATCGCCTCGTACTTTCAAAGTTCCATTCAGCTGCTCCGTCAACGCTTCAATTAACTCACTCCCGAACGAATCTTGATCTTCTTCGGAGTCATCGGGGAAACCGACCCCATCGTCTCCAATGATAAGTCTGTACTTTCCAACTGCAATTTGATGAAGAGAAACAGTGATGGTCCCCTCTTCTCCATTTGGGAATGCGTATTTCAAAGAATTAGAAAATATTTCGTTGATAATCAAACCAAGCGGAGTGAGGGTATCAGCGCTAAATTTATCTACTGAAATGTCGACTGACAGCCTGACGCTTTGCCCTACCCGGTAAGTTTCCAGTAAGTTCTGAGCCAAATCATCCAGGTACTCTTTCAAATTTACCGAAGCTAAGTTCTTCGTTTTGTACATTTTCTGATGAATCAGAGACATGGACCTCACTCGATTTTGAATCTCAGAAAAAACATCGAGCATATTAGAGTCTTTGATGTAGTTCGACTGTAGGCTTAGGAGACTAACAATGATTTGCAAGTTATTCTTAACCCTATGGTGTACTTCTCGCAGCAATACCACATTGGTATCCCTTTCCTTAGCGATTTCTCTGGTTCTTATAGACACGGAGTGCTCCAGTACTCTTCTCCGCGCTTTTTCAGATTGGATTTGATAACGATTTATCAGGAAGAAAATGCCTAAAATCACTAAAACCACAGCTACTCTAAACCATGTAGATTCCCAGAATGGAGCTTCGACAATGAGCGTTAATTGAGCGGGCACATTGCTCCACAAGCCGTCATTATTTGAAGCGATGACCTCAAAAGAATAAGTACCCGATCTCAGGGTAGAAAAACTAACATAACGACGAGTACCGCTGTATTGCCAATCGTCAAAAACTCCTGATAACCGAAAGGCATATTGGTTCTTTTCGGGCTGCTTGAAGCTAAGCGCTGAAAATGTGAACGAGACTCCATTGTATTCCGGGGAGACTACCAAAGTGTCCTTCACGTCGTAAATCATGTTCTGAAGCGTATCACTGCCGCCTGTTGTGTAGAGATTGTAGCCCACGATTGAAACTTCAGGACTGTACGCATTCTCCCGCAGGCCGATAGAGTTGAAGTAATCAAACCCATTCGCCCCTCCGAAGTAAAGGACTCCTTCGCTATCTCTAAAAAAACTCCCTTGCAAGAAAGTATTCTTCCCCAGTACCGCTTCCTCCGTATAGTTCCGAAAAGTTCGGGTGTCTTTGTTGAAGGCAGTCAAACCCGCATTGGTACTCAACCAAATAATTCCAAAAATATCTTTTGTAATTCCATGTATGACCTGATTGGCTAATCCATTTCCGCGATCGTAAACTATAATGGAGTCAGTTTTTTGATCAATACGTATCAGCCCTTCGCCATTGGAACCAACCCATAAAACGTCTGAATTATCAACCATGATTGAATTAATCGAATTGTCGGGAATTCGACGGTCAGTCGAATTGGCATGGTATCGGGCAATGAACTTCTTGGTCTTCGGATCGAGCACGTAAAGCCCTGCATTACCGGTGCCGACATAGAGAAGACCGTTTTTGTCCATTTCTAAACTGATAACGTTATTATCTCGAAGAGAATTGGGGTCTTCGCCGTCAAAACGAAATGACTCAAAGTTTTCTGTATTTGCGTCAAAATAAATCAACCCTCCACCCGCAGATCCAAGCCATAGATTATTCAGTCGGTCAGGTTCAATTTTCGTAATTCTATTGGATGTCAAGCTCAACGAGTCCTGAGAATCGATGTTGAAAATTTTCAGCTCTTCTTGCGCTGTGTTGTATTGCCAAAGACCTTTATCTGCTGTGCCGATATAAAGCATTGTGTCATTCAGCTCCAATACAGAAAGAGCGGCAAAATCCGTTCTATTGATGGGGTGGTTCTCGACCTTCAGATTCGAATAACTTCTATCGGCGTAAAGGTCATAGAGCATTATTCCTCTTCCCGTAGCCACCCACACCGCGGAATCTCCCGCCTCAGCGAATCCGTAAACCCTGTTTTGCTCGGGCTCATATCCCTTTACATTGGAATAATTGACAGAGTTGAACTGTGGTGCCTCACGATCAAGAGTGGCCACCCCGGCCGATTGAGTTCCCACCCAAACTACCCCCGATCGGTCGAGCATTAAGCTCAATATGTAATCATTGGGTAGTGAGTTGAGCTCATTTTCGGCATATCTGTAGATGATAGATGATTCACCTTGATCGACTACTTTGTTCAATCCGGAAGGAGTTCCTACCCAAAGTTCATCATTATCGTCATAGAGCAATGATTGAATAATATTAGAAGAGAGGAACTCCTCTTGGAGCCGATCGGAGTAAAACCTTCGGAAGAACATGCTATCCGTTCTAAGTTCATTCAACCCTTGCCGAGTGCCAATCCAAATGGTATTTCGATTGCCTTGCTCCAGACAGAAAATATTATTATTGCTCAGGCTGTTATCATCGTCAAACTTGTACCGGTACCTTTTGAAGGAATCTGAAAAGGAATTGTATAAAGCAAGTCCTCCATCCGTAGCGACCCAAAGCGCTCCCAAATCATCGAGCAAAACATCTCTTACTTCCTTTCCCGGCAAGCTGGTTGAATCACCTTCAGCGATTTGGTACCTGATAAATGAACCTTCTTGCGTAAATAAATTCAGACCATTATCGGTTCCAATCCAGATACGGCCTTCTGCATCTTGTTCGATACACTTTATAGAATTGCTGCTAATGGTCAATGAATCTTCAAACCAATGAAAGAACGACTCAGTTTCGAAAGTCTTTGGATCAAATCGATTTAGACCGAAAGTCGTCCCAACCCAGAGCATTCCATCGGTATCTTGATGTAAAGCCGTAATAGTGCTGCTGGAAAGCGTTGGCTTGTCTCCCTTTGCATTTCGAAAAACAATGAAATCGTAGCCATCAAACCGGTTCAATCCGTCTTTGGTTCCCAACCAAATATACCCTTCGTCATCTTGAACCATTGCAGAAACGGTATTCTGCGAAAGTCCTTCTTTGAGAGAAATCGAGTTAAAATGAACAGATTGACCAAGCAGATTAAATGCCGAAGCTAAAAGTCCTAGGCTTATGATTGATGCGATTTGGGCTGTGCGTAATCTCAAAGTGATTCTAATGCATTCTTAAGCATTGGAGACAAATGTACAACCAGAAAGTTTCAAGAGCCATTTCTATTGAAGGAGTTTTGATTTGTACCTTTGCGGCAAAATCCATCACTTAAAAATTATTACTTATGCCCAACGGAGTTCATCAAATACCCTACCCTACAAACGAACCAATATTTGATTACGCGCCAGGATCTGACGAACGTAAAAAATTACAAGCAACTCTTGACCGCATGCTTTCGCAAGAACCTGTAAATGTGCCTATGTACATTGGAGGCGAGGAAGTATTTACCGATGACAATAGGAATTTAACGCCACCATTCGACCATAAGAAGAAGGTCGGACAAGCCAATTTCGGTGGCAAAGAACACGTCAAAAAAGCAATTGACAAAGCATTGGCTGCCAGACAGGAATGGGCTAACCTTCCGTGGGAACAACGTGCCTCAATATTCTTAAGAGCTGCCGACTTGATTGCGGGCCCTTACAGATATGAGATGAATGCCGCTACCATGGTAGCACAGAGTAAAAATGCATTTCAATCTGAAATAGACGCTGTATGCGAGTTAATAGACTTTTTGCGATTCAACGCCTATTATATGGAAGAAATCTATTCGGTTCAGCCAAATAGTTCTCCCGGGGTATGGAACAAACTGGAATACCGCGCACTTGAGGGGTTTGTGTTTTGTATTACACCATTCAACTTTACCGCAATAGCAGGAAACTTGCCCGCTTCGGCTGCGATGATGGGTAATGTTTGTGTTTGGAAGCCTGCCGATTCGCAGATCTACAGTGCTAACGTGGTCATGAAAATCTTTAAAGAAGCAGGACTGCCCGATGGGGTGATCAATATGGTCACGGTTGACGGACCCGATGCGGGAGAGGTTGTTTTTGAACATCCCGATTTTTCAGGACTCCATTTTACGGGATCTACGGGCGTCTTTAAAATGCTTTGGAAAACAATCGGCGGAAACATTGACAAGTACAAGACATACCCCAGAATCGTGGGCGAAACGGGTGGAAAAGATTTTGTAGTTGCTCACAAATCAGCTAATCCTAAGGCTGTATCAACGGCACTTACGCGGGGTGCATTTGAGTTTCAGGGACAAAAGTGTTCGGCCGCATCCAGAGCTTACGTTGCCGGCAATATTTGGCCTGAAGTAAAAGCCGGATTGATCCAAGATGGGAAAGACATGAAAATGGGCACCCCTGTCGATTTTTCAAATTTTGTAAACGCAGTCATTGACGAAAAAGCCTTCGATAAAATCGCGGGTTACATTGACTATGCTAAGGAACAATCGGATGCAGAAATCCTTATCGGTGGAGGCTATGACAAAAGCCAAGGTTATTTTATCGAGCCCACCATCATAGTTACAACCAACCCGAAATTCAGAACGATGGTCGAAGAGATTTTCGGTCCCGTTTTGACGATTTATGTCTACGATGAAGACAAATTTGAGGAAACCCTCAAGTTGGTTGACGAAACTTCAGAGTATGCCTTGACCGGTGCCATACTGGCAAAAGACAGATACGCCATTAACCTCGCGGCGAAAATGTTGGAGAATGCTGCAGGAAACTTTTACATCAATGACAAGCCCACAGGAGCTGTAGTTGGTCAGCAGCCATTCGGAGGTGCACGAGGGTCAGGAACGAATGACAAGGCAGGTTCACATCTCAACCTTCTTAGATGGGTTTCTGCCAGAACGATAAAAGAAACGTTGGTTTCCCCAACGGATTTCAGATATCCGTTTCTGGGATAATACCCGACCGGATCTTTTTAACATAGGCTCCCGCATAAAAACGGGAGCTTTTTTTTTGTGAGGTCAAATTGCTCCCTTAGCTTTACGTATGCTTAGCAAGATTCCCCCATTCTTGAGAAACAGATACGTAGCTGTACTGACAATCTTCTTGTTGTATATAAGCTTTTTCGATGCGCACGACCTTATTTCTCAAATGGAAATAAAGATGGAGTTAAGAGAGATTTCAGCAGAAATCGACTACTTAAAAAGTGATACAAAATCAGCAAAAAGTCAAATCGAAGAATTGACATCTGACAAAGATGAATTAGAAAAGTTTGCAAGAGAGCAATACCGCATGAAGCGGGAAAACGAGGAGATCTTTGTATTACTTCATGAAGAGTAACTGATTACGTTCTTCTAACAATCAGTTTCATTTCGTGTTATACATTTAATCTTGATCTTATGCAGAAGACCCAACTCGCCTTATTTCCGCTTCAGTTGTTTCTTCTACCCGGCGAAACAACTAAGCTGCACATTTTCGAAGAGCGCTACCAACAGCTCTTGTTTGATTGCGAGGACGTTCAAATTTCCTTTGGCATTCCATTCACTGAAAATGGCACACTGACCGGTTACGGAAGTATGGTCAATTTAAAAAAGGTAATCTCCCGAAATGAAAACGGATCAGCCGACATTGAAATTGAGGCCATCGGAGTTTTCAAAGTGGAACGTTTTTTCTTACGTATGGGAGAGAAATTATATCCCGGGGGTGATGTGATCCTGATTGATCAAGAGAAGACCTCAATTGTGAACAATAATTTATTCAGTGCATTCAATGCCTACATGCTTGAATCCAATAAACCCCTTGCTCCCGAGTCGTTTTCAGCTGACTTGAACGTACTCCATTTGGCGCGAATGTTGAATTTGGCAGATTCCAAAAAAATCGAACTACTTCGGTTACAATCATCCGCTGAGATGGAAAAATTTCTGTTAAATGAAATTAAAATGAGGTCTCTGATGCTCAAACAAAAAAACAGCATTGAACACAATATCTTCCTGAATTGAAAACTACTTTAACTTTGATTTGTTACCTTAGGGATGGATAAAAGAAGATAGACATATGTTTGAAAAAGTGAATTTGAAAAGAGCGCTGATCAACGAGCGCAACGTGCCGAAAGAAGATAGTGAGAATCAAGTTCTCTCGCAATTTAAAGGTCTCTTCGAGGCGGAATGGGAAAATGATCAACGAATCCTTCAAACTTTAAATAGTGGGGTTATTTCGGAGAATCTTCCTTCAGCGAATAACCTCCCCGAAGAAAGGATTTTTGATTTAACGAGTATTCAAACGCTTTGTATAAAATTCCGACTGCGATTTCTTAGCACAAAACAGTTTAAGGGAAGATTCCCCTCTGTCGCTATGGCTTCAATAAAAGAGACGGAGGAAAAAGTAGGGCAGAAATTAGATGCATTTATGATTGCAGCCCCTTCAAAGTTGTTTCGGTTAGAAGATGCGAACAAAGATCCATTGCTTTTTGCTCCTTTAGATGATGGGAGGTTTTATTTAATCGAACAATGGGGAGATGATATGGCTTGGTATCGCAAGATGGTTAACTGGCCTTTAAAATCGCCCCTTACACTTCTAGTAACTGTACTCAGCATTTCAGGGGTACTTGCAGCCTTAATACCTACGGACTGGATATCCCAGTCAGGTAATTTTTTCAACTTCATGCGCCTGGTAGCATTTGGATGGAACATTATCTTCTTAATGGGAATCACTTCCTATTTGTGGTTCGCCTCACATGCTAAATTCAGCATACACGCCTGGAATTCAAAAACTTTCAACTAAACTTTCCTCTTTTCGCCACAGGGAGAAACACGATTTTTGTATTCTAATTTGATTGGTTAGTCATATTTTGGTTACTTTGAAAGGCATTAACCACCGATAGAGAAACCAACCCAATGACTACTATTTTCAAAAAAACGGTAGACAATATCTATACCTTTCTTTTGGCCGACGCCGCAGAGGAGCTCAATGCTTCATTTCTGTATAAAACCATCTTTGTATTTCTAGTAGCTGCCATGTGCTCATCTGCAGCCTATGCCGTTCTTTTTATGTAATCTTAGGTTCTATGCATCTCGCTATGTCTTGGCTAAGTGTTACCTTCGACGCTTCAACGTAGTAGAGATTTGGATACTAATTACATTCTGATTTTCCTGAGTCTCGTCGTGGTGTTTTCATACACCTTCGACCTGATAGCAAAAAGAACAAAGGTTCCTTCGGTTATATTTTTATTCGGAACGGGTCTCGGTATTCAATACGCGCTGAAATACTTCGGGATCGAAATTCCAAGTGTCTCACAATTTTTGCCGGTGATTGGAACCGTCGGACTGGTTCTGATTGTGCTGGAAGGGGCACTCGAGCTTCGCTTTGAAAAAGACAAAGTCGCACTGATACGATCGAGCCTTGGCTCTGCCTTTTTTATCCTCATCATCACCGCCCTCATTCTCACCTTTCTGTTCAGGTATATGACCCATCTGCCTTTTCAGATTTGTTTAGTGAACTCAATTCCATTGGCAATTATCAGCAGCGCCATTGCCATTCCGTCGGTGAGTGACTTAGCCAAGAAAAAGAGGGAGTTTGTGATTTACGATTCCAGCTTCTCCGATATCTTAGGAATTATGTTCTTCTACTTTGCGAAGCAGAATGAAACTTATGGCCTAACGGCCTACTTCAATCTGAGTAAGGACATCGTAATTACACTCATTATTGCAGTTGTAATATCAGTTATCTTTCTTTTTCTGATAAAGA
>JGI12210J13797_12204404_pt1 | contig 14662 bp, 7 predicted proteins | sample ElkSlonscriptome_3_FD_13797 | JGI IMG/M metagenome (IMG submission 13797)
TTCCGATTCCCCCCTTTTTAAGGGGGGGTAGGGGGGATCTGAAGTCGCATTGACGACTTCTCAAACATCCTCTAAAACGCTAACGGATTCCCCTCGTAGGGGCGATCGCCAACGGCAGCATTTGTGTGAGCTGTGGGCGTTTCTGACTTTTCAGTGTAAAGCAGCGAGGAATCTGAGAGAGGGTCAGGGTCTAGAAGAGAGGGACATCTTGAAACAGATGGTAATGTTTCGCAACAATTCTGCATGACGTGAGGCGAGGATTGATATGGCACTGATAATTGCGGGAGAGCGCAGTGGGGTTGGCAAAACAACGGTAACTCTTGCTCTACTAGCTGCTCTTTGTCGCTCAGAGGCGGCTCAGGGGTTTCCGCTGGCAGATGGAGATCACGGGGTGCAGTCGTTTAAGGTTGGCCCCGACTACATCGATCCGATGTTTCACCGCTATGTGACGGGTCGCCCTTGCCGAAATCTCGATCCGATTCTAACGTCAGAAACCTATGTGCGGCAGTGCTTTGCAACCCATAGTCAAACCGCTTCCTGCACGCTAGTAGAAGGCGTGATGGGCTTGTTCGATGGAGCCTCAGGTCAAGAAGAGATTGGCAGCACGGCTCACATTGCTCGAATCCTCAATATTCCTGTCCTATTGGTGCTCGACTGCCGCCGCCTGTCTCGCTCTGTAGGGGCGATCGCCCTTGGCTACCAATCCTTTGATCCCCGCGTTCAAATCGTGGGGGTTGTGCTCAATCAAGTGGGCAGCGATCGCCACGAGCAGATGTTGCGACAGGCGCTCGACCCGTTGGATCTGGACGTTGTGGGAGTGATTCGCAGAAATCAGGTCGTCACGCTGCCCGATCGCCATTTGGGACTGATCCCCACCGACGAATTGCCAGAACTCAACCGCATTGTTGAACAGCTCGCTCAGCTCGGGCGCACCTGCTTTGACTGGGAAATCCTGCATCCGCTACTTCAGTCTTCGGGGCGTTTGGAAAACCAAGAGAAGGCCAACTCCACAGAGGGATCACCCTCTCCTTCCAACACCAATTCTTCCAACACCAATCTTTTCACACGGCATTCTCCATCCCCTGGTTCTCGTCCTCGGATTGCGATCGCCCGCGATCGCGCTTTTAGCTTCTACTACGCAGATAATTTGGATCTGTTGCAAGAATTGGGAGCCGAACTGGTTGAGTGGAGTCCCATGCAGGATTCTCATCTGCCCTCTGACATCAGCGGTCTCTACTTTGGCGGCGGCTTCCCTGAGGTGTTTGCGGCGGACTTGGCGGACAACCCATCGGCTCGTCGTCAGGTGCATCGGGCGATCGCTGCTGGCATTCCGACCTATGCCGAGTGTGGTGGCTTGATGTATCTGTGTGAAACGCTCATAGACTTTGAAAATCACCCTTGGCCGATGGTCGGAACGCTCCCCTTCACTGTTCGTATGGGGCAACGCCTCGCATTGGGATATCGGCGGGCGATCGCCCAGCATGACACGCCTTTGATGAAGCAAGGAGAGACCGTTTGGGGACACGAGTTTCATCGCTCAGTTTTAAGCGCTGTCCCCGGTTCTGAACACCAAAATGCAGCTGTATTCCCTAACAGTTCGCAGCTTGAATCAATTGATTCAAAGGAGAGGGCCTTAGATAACCAAGTGGTATCTGACCTGTCATTAGAACAGCCTTTGGGACAGCGCCCTGCTCAGTATCGTGATGTTTGTAATCCTGATAGGCTGTATCGTCTGCGCGGATTTGATCCGGGTAGTACTGAATTTAACGAAGGATGGCGCTGGCGCAATCTCCATGCATCCTATGTTCATCTGCACTGGGGAAACTGTCCGGATCTGCCCGCTCGATTCATCCATCACTGCAAAATCTGGACAAATCGGTTGCCGAAAGGGGCAAGTGCAGTTGAGAATTGAAAGGCTTCTCTGTAGATTGAATGCATCGAGGTTGATACCCAAGCCATAGGATACTTAACTTATTGATATTGAACCTGTTTTAGTTTGAATCCGTTGAGAGAACGTCTAGTCAGTCAAGGAACCCGCAGTGAGTCAAGCATTTGATTACGATCTGGTCATTATTGGTGCTGGAGTCGGCGGTCATGGAGCCGCTCTCCACGCTGTTGCTTGCGGTCTCAAAACCGCAATTATCGAAGGCGGAGACATGGGAGGAACCTGTGTCAATCGTGGCTGTATTCCTTCCAAAGCGTTGTTAGCTGCCTCTGGACGGGTTCGAGAATTACGAAACGCTGAACACCTCAAAGCTCTGGGTATCCATGTCGATGGTGTGACCTACGAAGATCGGGCGATCGCCGACCATGCCAGCACGATCGTGAACAAATTGCGGGGCGACCTGACCAATAGCCTCAAGCGACTCAAGGTAGATGTCATCCGGGGCTGGGGAAAAGTGGCTGGCCCTCAAAAAGTGGCGATCGCCACTGACAGTGGGGAGAAAGTCGTCACGGCGAAGGACATCATTCTCGCTCCGGGATCGGTTCCCTTTGTTCCACCGGGCATTGAGCTAGATGGCAAAACCGTTTTTACCAGCGATGATGGCATCAAGCTCGATTGGGTTCCCGACTGGATTGCTATTGTAGGCAGCGGCTATATCGGGCTTGAGTTTTCCGATATCTACACCGCACTCGGAAGTGAGGTGAGCATGATCGAAGCGCTCGATCAGCTGATGCCTGGGTTTGATCCCGATATCGCAAAGCAAGCCCAGCGCGTTCTGATTGCTCCTCGCGACATCGAAACTTATGTGGGGACGTTGGCAAAGTCGGTGAAGCCCGGTTCTCCAGTTGTGATTGAGTTGGCTGATGCAAAGACCAAGGAAATTGTGGATGTGCTAGAGGTTGATGCCTGTTTGGTCGCCACTGGACGCATTCCTGTCACCAAAGATATTGGCCTAGAATCCGTTGGGGTTGAAACCGATCGACGAGGCTTTATCGCGGTCAATGGCAAGATGGAAGTTTTGCGCGATGGAGAAGTGGTCTCCAACCTTTGGGCGATCGGAGATGCCACGGGACGCATGATGCTGGCTCACGCCGCTTCGGCTCAGGGTATTGCTGCGGTTGAAAATATCATCGGGCGATCGCGCGAGGTAGACTACCGTAGCATTCCTGCGGCAGCCTTTACCCACCCTGAAATTAGCTTCGTCGGAATGACCGAACCCGCTGCGGCTGAATATGCTCAAGAGCAAGGGTTTGAGGTCGCCACAGTGCGCTCATACTTCAAGGGGAATTCTAAGGCGATCGCCGAAGGAGAAACAGACGGAATTGCAAAGGTCGTCTATCGCAAAGATTCGGGCGAAGTGCTCGGGGCTCATATTATGGGACTCCATGCCTCTGACCTCATTCAAGAAGCCGCCAATGCGATCGCCGAACGTCGCACAGTCCACGAACTGGCGTTCCTGGTTCACGCTCATCCGACGCTGTCTGAAGTTTTGGACGATGCATACAAAAGAGCGTTGGAAGTCTAGAAGTTCTCAAGAGACGTTATGAATATCTGCGAGAGGAAGAGTCCCAATTTGATGGGGACTCAATTCACTCTCACGATCTGTGATGCATTGGTTTACCGCTGAGCTATGAAAATCCGCCGTCGTCCACCTAATCCAAAAGTCGAAGTTAACAATCTGGAGTTCATGATTAGAACCGCAGATGACGAGCCTCGCCATATCCTGGAAGAAATCGTTTGGCACAAAGAATCAGAAGTCAGCAAACTCCGCAATCGGATCTCGCTGGCAGAACTTCAGCAAAAGCTGGCTGGAATGCCCCCAAGCCTCAATTTTCTAAACGCATTACGCCAGGGTAAAACCTCGCCAGCTCTGATTGCGGAAGTGAAAAAAGCTTCTCCCAGCAAGGGGGTGATTCGCGAGGACTTTGACCCTGTGGCGATCGCCAAACAATATGAAGCGGCAGGCGCATCTTGTATTTCTGTCTTGACGGATCGGAAATTTTTTCAGGGAAGCTTTGACTACCTCAGCGACATTCGGAAAGCTGTGAGCATTCCACTACTCTGTAAAGAGTTTGTCATTTATCCCTATCAAATGTACTTGGCACGGGTTCGAGGAGCCGACGCTGTTCTGCTCATTGCTGCCATTTTGTCAGATAAAGATTTGCGGTATTTTGTCAAGATTGCTCAAGCGATTGGCCTCACTCCCCTGATTGAGGTTCATACCCTAGAAGAACTCGATCGCGTTCTGATGATCGATGGAGTTAGCCTCATCGGGATCAACAATCGTAATCTTGAAGATTTCTTCGTTGATTTGCAAACCACATGTAAAATTTTGAGCGATCGCCAACATCAGCTTCAAGAGCGTGGCATTCTAGTCGTGAGCGAATCGGGACTTCACACACCTACCGATTTGAAAACGGTGTCCGATGCTGGATCTGCGGCAGTACTGATTGGCGAGTCTTTCATGCGACAGGAAGACCCAGGGCAAGCGATTACCTCGCTTTTTGCCTCGCCCTCTTAGCGTTTTACTCCTCACACGTCTATTTTCAAATATCCAAACCCACTATCCTAAACAAGGCTTGTCATGGAGCAAATTCCGCTACCATCGCATGTGCATTACGAACTCATTTTGCAAATTTTGGAGCGTCAAACGCTTTTTGCCGTAGGCAACAAATCGCCTCAGCGGCAGCAGGTATCTGAACTCATTGGCACCCTAAGAAAAGCTCTCTCCCAGCAAAAACAGCTAGAACAGAGCTGTGGGCGAGCCCAAATTCCGTTTGACTACCGCTGGTCAACGGGTGAAAATCCTGAACAGCGGCCTTCTTCATAAATCAGGCTCTCTCGATTGCTGCGCGAAGCTGTGGCGATCGAGAGAAGTGAGGTAAAGGAATGAGGTTGAGTCTTGGATGAGGTCTAGAAAAATGCTGTGGAACCTATCGTCATGAGTTCGCCGTTTTTGCATGAACCGGAAGAGTAATTTGAAACTCTGTGCCTTGATTGGGAGTAGAGCGACAGGTTAGCATTCCGTGGTGTTTTTCGGTGATGATTTTATAGCTGATAGAAAGTCCTAGCCCTGTTCCTTTGCCAATCGGTTTCGTTGTAAAAAAGGGATCGAAAATGCGTTGACGAGCTTCTTCTAAAATGCCGGAGCCATTGTCGGCGATCGCAATCGTGACACAGCTCACTTGCTCTTCTGACCTTCCTTCACCGTTCTCGCAGGTGCCTTCTGCTGGTGCAGTTGCGGGGGGGCGATCGCGGTGTGGATTAGTATCAAGGGCTGAATTCTCTAGATCCGGCTCAGGGGAAAGACCATTGGAGTAACGATGTGGATTGGATTCGGGAGCAGCGGAAGAACGGACAAGAAGTCCACTGGTTCGCTGAGCGTGATCAACGTAGGTGCGAATTGAAATTTTAGGGTTTAGCGATGGCTGCGTTTCTAGGGCAGAGTCTAGGGCATCAATAGCGTTGCTGAGAATATTCATCACTACCTGGTTGAGCTGTCCCGGCGAGCAGTCAACCAGGGGAATGTTGCCATAGTTTCGAACAATCGTGATCTCACCCCGATTGGGTTGTGCTTTGATGCGGCTGTTGAGCATCATGATGGTGCTCTCGATTCCCTCGTGGATATCGACGGTTTTCAATGTCGATTCATCAACCCGAGAAAAGGTGCGGAGCGACCGAATAATTTCCTGAATACGTCTTGCCCCAAGATTGAGAGAGTTGAGCAGTCGGGGTAAATCTTCCTGTAGAAAATAAAACTCGATTTCTTCGGTCAGGTCTTGAATCGATTGAGGCGGATGGGGATATTCGGCCTGATATTGGTTGAGCAGGTTCAGCAAATTCTCCACATACACCGAAGCATAAGGTAAGTTGCCGTAGATAAAATTGATGGGGTTGTTGAGTTCGTGGGCAATGCCCGCGACTAGCTGCCCCAGACTAGACATTTTCTCGTTGTGAACTAGTTGGGCTTGGGTTTGTCTTAGCTCTTCTAAGATTTGAGTCAATTCTTGGGTTCGGTCTTTAACTCGCTCTTCCAAGGTCTCGTTATCTTGAGCATACTGACTCAGCGACCTCTTGACCTGCTCGGCCATGTGGTTAAAGGAGTCTGCCAGAGTTGACAGCTCTCGAATGTTGGAAGCAGGAATTCGCTGGTCTAGATGTCCGGTGGCGATCGCCTCTGCGGCTTTGTTGATTTGCAAAATCGGGTGAGCAATCCAGCGCGACGTAAGAATGCCCAGTAGCGAAGCACCCGCCACTGCCAACAGACACAACAGTAAAGTATTGCGGGTATTTTCTCGAATCTGAGCCGTAAATTCGGACTCGGGTACCATTACCACCACACGCCAATCGAGACCCACCTCATCTTGCCAAGGCATGACTTGGAGATAGTGGCGATCGCCTTCAACATTGACTGACAAAATTTGGTCAGAGTCCATCATCTGACCATCAGCGTCGTACAAAGCCGTCGCCATCGCTAGGATTTCTGGGTCTTGGCTATCGCGAATGTTGTAACGCTGCTCGGCACGGACATCGGCTGGAGATGGTTCTGTTTCTGATGGAGAAGATGGGACTTCGGTACCTCCATCAATATATTCTTCAGTGCTGGGTAAGGAAGGGATGACACTGCCATCCTGTGCTGCTGGGTCAGGAGTATTGAGTCGGATTCCTGCATCTAGTGCTTCGTCAGATGCGGTCTGCTCGCTTGCTTCCTCAGTTTCAGCTCCAGAGTTAATCGTTTCATTCAGTGCTGTGGTGCCAGATGTGCTGCTGCTGTCAGTTGCATCATCTTTAACAATGGCGTCTGCAACAGATTCTGCTGCATCTAAGTCGTTCTCCGACCGAGCTTCAGGCTCAGCGTTCGAGTGTGTCGCAACTCGACCTGCCTTAGGCTCTGAGGCCGCAAGCAGAGTGCCATCCTGGCCGAGGATGAAGATCGAACTCGACTCAGTCGGCTTCAACCTTCTCAGAGAGCTGCTGATATCCGAAATTCGCAAATCAACACCCAACACCCCGATTAGATTGCTCTCTTCGTCGTAGATCGGATAGTTTGCGGTGGCTGCAACGTAGACCCCTTCAGCGACATCTTCAAACGCCACGACCCAAAGAGATTCAGCCGCCGCAGCGGTCTCAACGAACCACTCTTCTTGGGCAGGGTAATAGTTCCAGCGGTCGATAATTGCCGTAGGTCTGCCGCTCTCGTTTGATGAATAGGTGAAGTGCGTGCTGTCAGCAAATGTGCGATCGATCTCAATGCCAGGGGCTTCGTACCAGTCTCCAGCTCCTACATATTCACCATTAGGCAATCCGAAGCCGATGTAGCCAACGTCAGAGTAGGTCTGTGCCTGTTGCCAAAAGTGTTGGCTCAGCGCATCAAAATCTCTGGGACTGAAGATCCCTTGCTCAATTAAGTTGGCATTGATCTGGTTGATTTGGTGAGGTGAGGCAAGATAGTCGTTTAGGTGCTGGTTGACCAACTCCTTAGTTTGCGAAATCAAATCCTCTGCTAGAGCCGTAATGGCTTCTTGTCCGTTGCGGATAGAAATATAGCTCGTGAGCCCAACTGCAACCAAAATCTGAACCAAAAATGGAACGATGAGAACCCATTGCAGGGCAAACTTTTTTTGCAAGGTGTCGGGTTGAGGCAGAGAATGAGATGATGAAACGCTATCTGAAGGGCGAGAGTGACGTTGCAGTAACTTTAGAATCATGGCGAGGAGAGTCTTGTGTCCCTTCGCGGAAGTGACGATGTTTTCAACGTTCCCATCAAAAGTGTAAATAATGCATCAGGTGCTCAACCTGTTGAGCTGTCAGGCGTAGACGTTGTTGCAGGTCGGCCAGATGCAAATAGGGGCGAGTGCGATGGTGGGCAATCTGCAGCGCTAGAGCGGTATCGACGCCCGGAAGCTTGATCAGCGAAGCGATGGAGGCTTGATTTGGGTTGACGCTCTGGATGGGAGGAATGTCGTCAACATTGAAGCCTGTAGGCTCGTAATAGTAGAAGGCCAATAGCGGTTCACTAGCTCGAAGCTGCTCGATAGGCAAGCTGAGTGCTGCGGCTAAGTCTTCTAGACAGTGGAACTGTACTCCTTGCGCTTGGAGGGCGACGAGCGATCGCCCCTGCTCTACTGTTAAACCTGGAACTCTCAGCCAGTCTTCTAGCGTTGCTCGATTCACATCAATGGGGTCTTGTGTGGACGAATTATTCTCAGCGCTCGGATGTCCTGAACGGCTGACATCCGACGTTGCCCACATAACCGATCCGTTTTCTCCTTTGGAAACAGAGGCCGTATTTTTGCGGCTCACTTTTTGTCCTGCTTTTTGTCCTACTTTTTGTTTTACAAAGTAAGACAGATCAGATTGCACTGCGAATTTGGTCGTGTCTGTGGTTGTTAGAGAATTGGAACCCCGATTGAGAGTTTTCCCTGACGTTGAGGGTGAGGGTGAGGGTAGGGTGTGGCTGGGGCAGCGAGAACACCCGATGAAGAATTGAAGTTGTGCTCAAATTCTTCAGAGTCAAGGGAGCTATACCAAAGCCCTTCTATCAGACTCGCAACTTGAGGAATATGGGTCGGCAACAGAAGCAGGTAGAACACCCCCCAACCCCACTGTCGCAGATAAAACTTGTGGAGCCCCGGCACGAGAACCCCTGAACATGCAAGCGCGATCGCCAACCGACGCTCTTTTTCTGGACGGGTCAACACTGCCATGAGCGGCGCGAGTCGTTGCAGAGTTCCGTTCAATCGCGTGATCACTCTACGTCAATCTCCCCAAGAACATCGTTTGTGATTTGCAAGAACAATCCTCGCCTTAATGTATCAAACATGGATTGAAACTCGCTCATTCAACAGCCTAATTCGCCATACAAATCATTGAGAGTTTTGAATTCTGACGATGAGCACTCTAAGTCAAGACAAGGGTAGATTTGAGCGATCGCCCAGTACATAAATAATTATTTCGCAAGCAGAGGATTTCCTGATGCTCTTTGTTTTTGTGAGAAGAGACGAGTAACCGCAAAATCTGCGGAGGCTGTCCGCTCTTCATAAGTACGCGGCCGGTCTTGAGCTTTGAATCTACCGCTAGCTTTATCCAGAGTGTGCCTTGAAAAAGCATCATTGGTTCGACTTCATTGAATATTTCTCCCTCGTCGGATTGGGAGCGGGATCAGTCCTGTCGATTGTTTCCAAACAAGCTTTATTTGCCTCAACGCCCCTATCCTTTGCTCTACTGGTCGGATTTGCCAATCGCCGCCGAGTCGAGCAAGCCCAAGAGCAAAAGCTGATTGACTCCCTCTCTGTGCTTGACCGGAAGCTGTCCAAGAGTATTAAGCTCGTGGATCAGCAGGTTCAGAATTTGCCTACCCCAGAAATGATTGGGGAAGTGCGGCAGTCTATCCTGCGGCACGGTCGAGAAGATATGAAGCGGCTCTCTGCACATATTGTAGAAGTGCGGGAAGATCTCGAAGAGAGGTTGAAGCTATTTGATCAGGAAACCCTGGATAAAACGCGTCAAGATGTTACTCAGCTTCGACAGGAATACGCAAAAGTTTATAGTTCTTTAGAAGATATTTCTTCATCTCTGAAGCAGGCTGCAACCACTCACCGAGTTGATGAAGTCGATCAGGCGATCGCCTCTCTCAGCAGGCAGTCCGAACGGCTCCAGACAACTCTGCAAACTTTGGATGACCACAACAAGCACTCCATCGCAAGCTTGCAAGAGCAAGTCAATCAGGTCAACCGCCAAGTGAAGTCACTGCCGCCTCCTGTGGATGCAGCTCCGCTGAAGCGCGATCTGAGTGAGTTGGTGCGGGTGGTCGCCGATTTGGTTCCCAAACGCGACCTCAACAACGTTGTTGCTGATTTGCGCACGATACAAGAGTGGCAGGCTTCTCGTTCTCAAACGGATGAAGGACTGCGGCAAGATATTCAAGCGGTGCGGCAGCGGCTCCAGTCTCTGCCCGATGTACCCCAGTTGCGATCGCAGCTCGAAGAGTCTTTCACCCACGAAATTCGAGCCATCAACCATCAATTGCGAACACTTCATAACTCCCCTTCGATGCGGGCTCGCATTGAGGAGGTGCTGAAAGAAGAACTGGCAACGGTTTATCAACAGCTGTCTGAGCAACTGAGTAACAGCCCCTACGATTTAGTCTTCGATCTGTCCGCCAATCAGGCGTTTGGTGAGATGCATCAGGCGATCGCAGGCAGTCGCCTCGTGTTAGAAGAAGCTCTTGAGAAAAGCCAAAATCGACTTATTCTCATCTGGCCCTGGTCGAACTATGCCGCGCTTGATCATGGGCTTTTGAGCCGAATGGAGGGATATCTGCGACAGCAGAAGATGCTGGAAGTGGGTTGGTGTCATTTGAGCGATCGCCACTCCGATCGACTGTTGTCTAAAATCAATCGTCGCTGGGCAATCAACCCCCTAAGCGAGGGAGAGTTACAGGGCACGCTCAAGCGTTTGCTAGCGCTCAAACGCCGATATCCTGACTATTTCCACTTCAAGATTTTGGGCATGGTCGAAAACTTCCTGATTTCAGACACCACATTTGCAGTGCTGGGTATTCAGGATCGGCTCAAGACACAAACGGTGCTGCAAGATGTTGATTTGAAGCTGCGCACCACGGATGATCAGATCATTCAGCAACTGACTCAGCGATTTGACCAAGAAAATCCTGCCCCTGAAGACACCGAGGCTTACTGGAACCGTGCGGTCACTCGATATGACTTAGGCGACAAGGGAGGGGCAATTCAAGATCTCAACTCGATTTTGGGCGTTGCGTCAGACGAGGGACTAGACGAGGCCGTCGTATACAACCTGCGGGGCATCATTCGCTATGACCAAAAAGATGTCACCGGAGCCATCGAAGATCTAAATCTATCGATTCGGCTTTGCCCCGATCAGTTTTCGGCCTACTGCAACCGAGGATATATTCAATCTGAGTCTGGCGACCAAGCTGCGGCAATCACTGATTTTGACACCGCTCTTGATGCTCGTCCTGATTCTGCGATCGCTTATTTCTATCGCGCTGTTGCCTATCAAAAATCTGAGCGGTTAGACGCAGCATTGCGAGATTACTCAGCAGCTCTCGATTATGCTGCTGATAGTGCAGTCACCTTTTACGAACGAGGACAAATCTATCGAGAGCTGGGATGCTATACAGAGGCGATCGCTGACTTGGAGTCTGCGGTTCCTCTCTTTACCGAAAAAGGGCAGGCCAAAAATGCCCAAACGGCAGCCCAGGTTCTTACACAAGTTCAGGAAATTGCTGCAACTGAGCCATCATCGCCCCCTCCTCCATTGCCACCGATGGAGCATCCAGCTCCAGTGATTGATGTTGAGTCTGAAGTTGAATCTAATGCCGAACTGGGGTTAGACATCCAGGGCGAAACGGAAAGCCAGCCAGACGCTGAAGAGTATTTTGACGAGAATACCGACGGAGTAGAGGATTTTTCTGATTTCCGAGCCTCTGATGAATTCTTCGAAGCGGCAATGAGCGATGCTGCCTTGATGGATTTCTCTGACGAGACACCGCAGCCGGAAATGTCTGCATCCGCACCGTCCGAAACGGAATCTTTAGATACTGCATCCTCAGAAGCAGAATTTTGGGACCCAGAATCCTTAGAATCGGAATCTTCCGAGGCTGAGTTCGGAGCTGAAATTCCGTTTCCTGATGACACTGAGACGGCAAATCCAGAAGAGCAGTCTGAAGAGGCTGATTCCGCCTCCTTATCTGAAACGTTGCCAGAGAGAGACTCAGAGACAGACTCAGATGAGAATGCCGCTGTTCCTCTTCCACGTGTCGAGAATCAAGTCGTTGAGGGTTCAAATGAAGAGAGTTTAGATTTTGAACCGACAGATTCTGAGAGTCCTGATTTGGAACATTCAGAGTTTGCACAGGTTGACTCGGTCGAGGGCGATGCCGTTGAGGGCAATGCCGTTGAGGATAAGTTATCCGACACATCCGACGCGTTCGACAATCTGTTCAGGGAAGAAGAGGGTAGTTTCGAAGCGTCAGATTTCACCTACGACGAGGCATCCGCTGACGAGGGATCTGAAGGACTAGAGCCAGCAGACGATGACGAAGCGACATTTGAGACGATGACGCTCTTTTCGGAAGGAGAGCTAGGCAGCGATCGCCCCTTCGATGCAGCCGATCCGGAGTCTAACGAGATGCCCCAAGCGCTAGATTGGGTTGATGAATTTAGTGAAGAGGAGTTCCCAGAAAATCTCACGGCAGAGGAGCGCTGGAGCGAAGAAGACCTCACCGAAAATCTCAATTCAGGCGATGAGTTTAGCGAAGAGGAGTTCCCAGAAAATCTCACCCTAGAGGCAGCCTGGAGTGAAGATGATCCCACTGAATCTTCCACTTCAGCGAATGAGTCTAGCGAAGAGGAGACTTTCGAGAGCCTCACCGCAGAGAATAGCTGGAGCGAAGAAGAACTGACTGAGCATCTCAGCCTAGCCGATGCGTCTGGGGAGGAAGAGCCTATCGAACGTCTCGATGCAGAGGAAGCGTGGACTGAAGAGGCTCTGATAGAAAACCTAACGTCAGACGTAGCCTCTGACGAAGTAGAACCTGCCGGACGCACATCTGCAGACGACGATTCGGTGATACGGGCTACGCCCAGGCAAGCCAACGCCACCCAACAGCAAGATGAGCTTTGGCAATCTGCCCAGTCTGAACAATCTGCGCAATCCGTCGTTTTCGACTTGGGTCAAAATGTCTCTAGCTTCGAAGATACAGCTATTTTGGAGGTTTTTGGCACTGAGAATCAGTCCTCATCTACCGAACCTTCCACAAAGCTTTCTTCTGACGTTTCTCTCAACGATTCCGACTCCACTGTTAAGGAGACAGAATCTAACCAATGGAACCGAGAGCCATTCTCTGACCGTTGGGAAGAGGAAAGACAGGACTGGTATGACGAACCCACTGCTATTTTGGAGATCACTCCTCAGCCTAGTGCTAAGTCCACACCTGCTGATGATTCTGACGATTCGCTGAGCGACGCAGCAGATACAGTCAATGTATCGGACGAAGCACCGACTTCAGAAGAGTTTGGCGAAGCTGCTGTTGATTCGTTTAACTACGCAGAAGACCCCACGAATCAGTCTCTGGATGAAAGATCGGAGGATGAGCGCTCGGAAGAACCCATCTTGCTTTTTCCAGTCGCAGAAGAGGCTGAATTTTCCGAGGAGTCGGCAGGGTTGACTCCTGTCGAAGAGGAAATAGACGCAAATGAGGTCGAAACTGAAGAAGTCGGTTCTCCCGAACCCATTTTCCCGGACTCGACATCAAGCTTAGAGGGCCCTACTATCGTTGGCTCTGTCGAAGAAGACAGCACGCTTGATGATTTATTTTGGCGTGACTCCGAAGCTTCTGAATCGGAGCTACAGGCTGGGTCAGAAGAGAGCGATGAGTTAGTTTCTTCTCCACCGCTGGAACCAGAGGCTGAATCAGCTTCGGCGGAAGAAAACGTTGGCGGGTTGTTTGCGGCTTTCGACTCTGACGATGACTCAGCCAGTGAAACTGGATTGGACGATGATCTTGAGAACGAAGCTGCCCCTGTTTTGTCCTCTGACGAGGAACCGGAGCCAATATTTGAAGAAAGTTTCGGAGAAGATAATGTCGGCAGTTGGTTCACTGACTTTGAGTCCGGCGATGGCTTAAAGGATGAACCTGTTGTTGATGACAACATTGAGAGTGGATCGAACGATTCTGAGGGCATTGCGCTCGATACTCAGTTTGACGATAGCTCTGATGATGCACTTAGTGATGACGAACCTGAGATCACGTTAGCAGAATGGGCTCAGTCTCCAGAGGTTCCAGGTTCTGATGTGGAGGAGAGTGAGGCGATCGCCCCTTCCGAAGCAACAGAGGAAATCACCTTTTCCAATTGGCTATCGGACGACGAAGCTCCCTCATCTGCCGCTGAGCAACCCGTTGCTGACCAGGCATGGTTCCCTGAAGACACATCTTCCGCAGGGACACCAGAGACACCAGAGGCACCAGAGGCACCAGAGGATGACTCCTCAATTGAGGAAACAGAGGAAATCACCTTCTCTAACTGGTTCTCTGATGGTGACTCAGAATCTGCTGAGCAACTGGCTGTTGAGCAAGAAGAAAGTCCGCCTGCGGATTCAGCAGAAGTTGACACACCTTCCGAGAACGAGTCTGAGGGATCTAAGGACAGCGATGTATCAGCCGCCACTGAACCAGAACCAGAAGCAGAAGCAGATCAATCAGATCCTGACACGATGGGCAATTGGTTCGAAGCTTTTGAGGATGACGCCCCAATCTCTCTAGTTGCTGATGTTGCAAATACTGACAACAACGAGGGTTCTTCTGAGTCTTCACCATCGGTCTCAGGCTCGACCTCTTCGATGACCCCTGACCAGCTGAGTCGTGATTTTGGCGGCTCTGATGCGGCTACGGTTGAACCCAACAGCGATCGCGATAACGACAAAAACGGGAAGAGTGATCCTTCACAGGCTCCAACAGCTTCCCATGGCCGTCGTTCTGAAGAAGCCGACAATCAGCAAATCGGAGTCCAGACGTTGGCAGATTTCATGAGTGCCATTCGCTCAGAATCTGACTCACAAGAAGATTTCTGGGCGATCGCCCCCCGGCCTGATCCGGCTCTGTTATCTGCGAGAAGAAAGCGAGAGCGATCGCAAGATACCCTGCGCGACAACTACGCCGACGCTAATGATGCCGAT